>Ga0214165_1000533_pt1 | contig 26272 bp, 26 predicted proteins | sample TroBogypolimnion_34_FD_153004 | JGI IMG/M metagenome (GOLD analysis project Ga0214165, IMG submission 153004) | Freshwater microbial communities from Trout Bog Lake, WI - Practice 03JUN2009 hypolimnion v3 | ecosystem: Environmental > Aquatic > Freshwater > Lake > Hypolimnion/Profundal zone ... | reverse complement strand
AGGGAACTGCCAGTATTGGGAGTTACCTCATGCTTAATATCGCGTATATCCTGAAACTCTTGTCGTAAGACATTCTGAACGCCGTGCTTGAACACGTACCAAATGCCGGTACCTGTAGCTCCAATAGTGAAGACAGCGTTATACGCGATGGTTGTTATGTCAGTGCTAGTCATGGCTACCCTTATGCGTTGACGGTACGGAACTGAACCATGCAAACGCCACCAAAACCGGAGAAGCGCTTATCTGGTGGGGACATACGAACAAAGGAAAGAGATTCAATTACGCCTTGAACCTGCTCACCGGTGGTAAAGTCTTGAAGAATAATAACGTCACCATTTGACTCAACCGTTTCAAGAGCCGAGATACGCTCCTTGGCGTAGCCTTCATAGCCAGTAACCATGTTGTAACGATCTTTGTCAAAGTCAAAGATCAAAACCGGTATGCCAATCTCGCGTTCACGAGCAACTGCTGGAAGGGATTTAAGTTGGTAACCATTAAAGGTTGTTGAAAATAGCCCATCGCTCGTTGGGTAAAGAGTGAACTTAAAAGCAAGCGATTCAAGAGGAATGTTTACGCCAGTTGCAATGTCTTGAGTTACATCAAAGTCAGGCGTAATAGTAATAAGATCATTAACATTTAACGATGGATCGACTGTAGATATTTTAATGTTGCCAGTTACCGGTGCAGTAACGCGAGCTTTGATTAACTTGAAGTGCTTATCCTCAAGCGTGAGGTAACGGATCTGGCCAGTTTGAATATAACCGCTAGAGCAAAGCGCACCGCTAGAGTTGCTGTTCTTTGGATCTGTCTGAATGTAAATGCCCTGACCGTTGATGGCAAACATCAAGCGGTTGCTTTTTCCATAGACGGATACGCTAGTAGTTGTAGCAGTTGATCGAACACCATTGACCAATGGTGGGCGAAGGTTGCTTGCATAAGCAACTTGGTTAGTTGCAATTTCTTTGCCAATGTCAATCTTGATTAAGCCAGATGAGTATGTGCCGTCACCGTTATCGATGTAGTTGGTAATGGTGCAGTAGGCATAACGATCATTGAAGGCAATGTCATAGACATAGCCATCGGTTCCCGATGGAGTAAGGTAGTTACCAAGAGCTGGGTTGTAGCCCTGCGTCACCAAAGTGAATGGGCCGTAGGTTACATAACCAGAAGATACAAAGCCTGACGTATCGATGGTGCCTAGACGGATACCTTTGTTGGTACCGAAGACCATGTACTTGCCAACGTATGCACCAAGGGCAAGGATAATCTCACCCTTTGGCATATCAGCAGCAGTCAGCGCCTTGTTGAGTAATGGCACAGCACCAGTTGTATCAAGGGAAAGGCGATACACGCTGGATGAATCTGAGCAATAGCCGGATACATAGATCGCATTTGGGCCTTCACAAATACCAGTCCACACCCATGCTGCATTTGAGTGAGCATAGATCGGCGTTGAGTTGTTATTGGCAAGGGTAATTGTGCCAGTGGCAGAAGGGTTAAATGCCACGTTAGCGTTCTGGATGTTAAGCGCTACGTGAGTGTTGTCGCGAACGTCGATGACTTGCCATGTGCCGTTGTATGGTGAGCCTACTGAGGCTACAGTTACAAGGGAGCCAATGCTGAAATTGTGTGGCGCAGAAGTAGTCAACTCAGCCACGTTGCTGTTGTAGCTATTGTTGTTGGCTGTGTATGCGCCAAGGATGGTGGCGCTTACATTGAAACTGACAATAGGCACAATTTCAAACAGGTAGTTGTTAATGCCGGCAATCAAGCGCTGCTTGACCCAGTTCAACTTAACCTTAGTAACGCTTCCCGTGTTGGTTGTTGGGATAGTAAAAATTGATGTGCCGCTGGTCGATAAGGTCAGCGGACCTTTATAGATGTTGGTTGCTGTGGCTACATAATAGTTGCTGCCATCTACTGCTATGTCAAGGATCGTTGTCGATCCGCCCCATGTGACAGTAATGTTAGAACCACCTTGAACCTTCTTGGTCAAGGTTGTGCCATCGGCAATAAGGGCAAAATCATTGGTGCCGTCGTTGCCACCTTTGACAATCAAGCCGTTGCTTGATGAAGAATAAAGCAACTCTGTATCAGGGAGCAGATCCACGCGGCCAAGGTTAAATACCTCAACACCGGCAGACTTGTTAAAACGAAGGTTGACTGTGTCACCTTCTACTGGCTCTTCATAGCGAATACCAGCTCCATAATGGAATGAGGACTGGGAGCGTAGCCACCATCCTGTAAGGGTTTGCTCGCCCGGTTCTTTCTGTTGATCGATCTGCTGCTTGCGATACTGCGCAGTTTCGCGCTTGTAAGGGTACTTATCGTTGACCGCAAAGAAGAATGGCAAGCCACCAATGGCGCAATCATAGGTATTTGAAGTATTAACAAACGTGTTACCAACGGTATTTGGCTGACCTACTGGATCAACTGGACGTTCAGCAATATGCTTAATACCGTTGTATGTCACATCTACTCCTTATGTTAAGAGGTTCACCAACGTTCTTGTACGCCCGTGAGCCAATTGTGTATATACCTGCGTGGTTGCGACACTTGAATGTCGCATAAGTTCTTTAACGGCGATCAAATCGCCACCGCTCTTTTCAAGCATTGTGGTGGCAAAGTAATGCCTCAAGCTATGGAAATGCTTAGCCTCTGGGCCAAGGATGCGACGCATCTCATTGGCCGCTTTTTTAGAAAAGCCATTGGGGTCAATCTGCCAAAGCCTGTCCAAAGTGTTATGTGATTTAATCATGTCAGCCACTACAGGGCTGATGGGTATAACAAGATCGGTATTGCCTTTGCCTATGACGTTCAGCATTGGGCCTTCATCTGTATCAACAAGATCAGCGCCACGAATTTTGGCTGCTTCCATGGCCCGCAGGCCTGCCATTCCGCCTAGGATAAACCAGTCCCTATAGGGCTGCTGAGCCTCTGCCAGCAACTTGGCATACTCAGCCTTGGTAACAGGCTTAGGAACGCCCCTACCGGCTTTTACGTCCGGTAAATCCATTGATGGATTATTGCCATTGATCAGATCAAGTTTATTAAGATGTTTATAGATTGAGCGCAAGCGAGAAACATAGTTGGCCTTGGTGGACTGCTTGGTAGCAGCCAACACAATTTTCTCTAAATCTTCTCGCTTGGCCAATGCAGGATGTACGCCGATCCGGCGTATGATCTGCCAGTCTGTCCTTATGACATAAGGGCTAAAGCCCGATGAGTCATACCGGTTTTTGAGCTGGCGGTATATCTCGTCCATTGAAACAAGATCAATATCGTCCATGGACATACCCCACCCCAATGCCACATATAAAGCTAATGATAGCTATTGCCATGTGGCAAGTGTAGCAGGTCTAACTTGCAGGCAACTGTTACGCCGTTGGATCTGCCGGAGCGTTTCCTATGCCAACGAAGTTGGATGGGAGTGTTTGATTTGCCGCAATTTGGGCATCGTAGTCAGCCTTCGGCATAGACACATACTCTCCGTTGCCTTTATCAATAATGGCAAAAGTTTTCATTAAACTATCAATTTGCTCATAATCTACAAAATTTATATTGTCCATATTACAACTCCGCACTAAAGCCAATATAGGCTGAGGTTGAATTAGAATTTGTTAGTATGTAAGGCCTAAACTGAGTAAGCCCACCAGCAGTAGTTGCTTCAAGATAATATACATCTGGTGTTGAGTTTAATCCTGATTGAGCCACGCTTGAAACCACAACTGTTCCGCTTGTGTCATAAAGCGACAAGTTTGCGGCATCAATAGTTGAAGAAGGAACCGTTCTCATTGTTATTGGTAACTTTACTTGGATACCAGCAACGGTTGTAGATTTACCAATTCCAGCACCATATTGTTGATAAGCAACACCAGTTGAACTTCGGTAGTAATAACGCTGGCAGGCTTGTAACTCCCCCTGAAGTGTTCCGCTATTGGTGCGGAATGGAAGAGCAACTGAGCCAAGGTCAATCTGAACGCCAGTCACTTCGTAATAATCGTTGGTGCTGGCAGTACTAGTTGGAGTGAAAACAAAGTTGATTGCCATTTGAGAAATGCTTGCACCCAATGTGGCGGTTGCAGTAAATCTTTGCCAAGTAGCAGTCAGGGCTGGAGTTTGCAAAATTGCGTTAGCCTGACCAGTAAAACCAGTCAATACATTTTGGTCGGTTCCTGTGCCTGTCACCAATCTATACTGCAAACCCTTTGAAGAGGCTGAGTAATCGCTTCCTGCTCTAGCGTAGAATGAGAGGGTAACGGTCTTTCCAGCGTAAGGAATTGAGTTGATAGATTCAAACGATTGTGCAAACTGAATGTCGCTTGTCTGACTATTTCCTGAAGTTCTTTGCACTCTGGAGCAGTACTGGATAAACGGCAGGTTTGTTGTGTCACCAGTTGCTCGTTGGCTGATGCTTGCGGCAGATTGAGAAATTGATGCTTGCCATCTGTCTGCGGCGTACTTGGTTTCATTGCTATAAGAAATGTTTGTTCCACGCTGCCAAATTTGAAACGCTGAATTGAGGACTGGCTGGCTAAATGCCTGACCTGCCCACGATACGCCTGTGCTGGCAGAAGAGTTTGCAACGAGTGTTGAGCCGTCAGCTCCTACTGTGGGCAGATAGCCCCCATTATATTTAATTGACATATTATGACAACTCGCTTCCGAAGGCTTGGAATGTAAGAGCGCTTGCTGTTGCTGTGTTAATAGTGATCACATCCGTTGTAGCCAAGGTAATACCATTGGTGTAAGTAACGGTGCTGTAAGCAGGGACTGACTGTGTATAAACCAAAGCATTGCTGGCAGCGGCTGACGCTCCGGCTTTGCGGATATAAACCGTAGCGTTAGCTGCGGTGGCAGTCGTATTGGTAATAGAGATTGTTGACACAATAGCCGATGTTGCAGATGGTACTGTGTACAAGTCAGCGTTGGATGTATTCGCAGGAGCCGACTGTCCTAGGATTTTGTATGCTGTTGCCATTTGGTTATGCTCCCATGTTTAGAAATGATGTCACGTTAGAGACATCCGTTGCTGATGATTGTGTTGCTAGTACCGACGTATCGGTAATTCCATGTACTGAGGTAGTTGCTGCGTAATGGTTCTGAGCATCGGTCAGATCCTGAGCAGTAATGACGTGGCGCACTACTGCGCCAACTGCGTGGTTTTGAGCAGTGGTTCCATTGTAGGCACGGGTAACAGTAAGGGTTAACCCAGAAGCGCCGGTAACAGAAACTAGCTCTTCCGCAGATTGATTGTAATCAACTGCAAGTATGAAAGGATACTGGGTTGGATAGCCAGTGGTGGCCGACACAGTCATGGTCGTAGCCGACGTTGTCATTGTGCTTGTCAGCGTAGTATCCTGCGCTGTGGCTGAGTAGTATCTTGTCATTTATCTACCTATCGGCTGTAGTGAGTGCGTGGTGGGTATTGTTCTGCTTGACGTGCCATTTCCACCGCAAGGCGTTGCTGGTACATCTGGTAGAAATAACGGCTCATATTGGTTGCTGTGCCAACCGGGTTGCTTTGATCCATGGATCCTGCTTCGGCAGAGGATGCTGGAACGCGACCCATATCAACATAAGCCGCTGAGCGGTATGCCGCTCCGAGAATGATTACTTCTCGGGCTGAGTCTGGCAAGCCAGTAGTCGTAAAGTCATCTGTGTCATATTGAAGCTGCGTAGGCTTTTTAGTATAAACAACCTGCACTGTGCGACCCGGAATAATTCCATCGGAGATAGAAATTGTCTTTCCGCTGTTCCATGCTATTGGGTTAGCAGTACGGTCAATGCGGTAATGGCGCACTGGTAGCCATTCCAAAGATGGGCCGATGGTCTGCCAAGAAACTGCTAGCGCATCAATTGCCTCAGATGGAAGCTGATAGGTTGTGCGTGAAGCGATAAATGGAAATGTGGTGTAATACACGCCAAAGAGGCTTGGGTAGATAGCGTCAATTGCTTCGTTAATATCTTTGCGGATCATTGCCCGTGGGAATGAAGGTGAAACAGTAACGCGCACACCAACGCTGTGAGGTACAGGCGTTGTATCTCTAAAGCCACGACCATACGGTGGCACGGTGGCAGTGTTTGTTGTGCGGTCAAATGAATCAACCCAGATCAACTCTTCATCAATTTCCACAATACCGCGCGTGAGGACTGTGCCATCGGCAACCACAAAGGTTGTATCCGTAGCGCCCATTGGCGCAGTAAGGAATGTGGCTTGGTCTTGACGAGAGGTATAGCCCGTAAGGGCTAAAGCCGTTTCATCGATAAGTTCTGAAAAAAGTGTCACGATGTAATCCTCGATGCTGCTGCCGCTTCGCCATACCCGGTCACGCCAGCAAGAGCGTTAAGAACGCCGGGAGTATCTAGATAGAAATTCTTACCACCATTGCGGTATGCATAAATAGCATTGAGCGCATCAATGGTACGAGTGTAAGGCTTGCCTGTTACGTTAAATGCCCACTTGGATGCGGCACCGGCAATATCAAGCTGTGGCACTGAATTAGTGATGGTTCCTGCCAAACGGTTCAAATGATAAACTACTGTCCTACCATCATCTATTGCCATTTACTTGCCTTTCGCTGGATGGGTTTTATGCCACTTCTTAACCGCAGCCACGCCAGCGGCAACGGTCTTTACATCTGCTTTTTTAGTCAGATCAATTTTCTTGAATGTTGTCTTCTTTGAATTGGGATGATTGACAATTACATCCCCATTACTGGCGCGTATGACAACATGCTTCTGGCCACCAATGGTGACCGAATCAGATACAGCCTGCTTTTTAGCGCCGGTCTGCTTTACTTTGCCGGCCAAGTTACTGTACCGCCAACGCCCTTGTATCCACCCTTTGGGTCGATGTTTGGCTTGCCGTTTAGTTCGTCAGTTGAAACGCTGACTGCGTTGTTGTTGCATCCACATGACATGCACATATTACTTACCACCCTTTTTCTTAGGCATTGCTACCTTCTTGAGATTTGGATTTGCCTTCTTTGCTTCTGGGCTTGCCTTGCGTGTTGAAGATGCAAGGATCGCTCCTGCGCTCTCCATTGATACGCCAGACTTTTTAGCAATCGACTTTTGGGCGGCCTTAAAGCCCATGCCCTTTTTTGCTGCTGCCATTAGATTACTCCCACTTCTTTCATTACCTTGGCCTTGTGCTTGGTAATCTGCTTTGCGGCAGGCATTGTGCCTGCATCAAAGGCTACGCCTAGCGTGTCGCTAGCTGCCTTTGCTTCATTAACTGCCCGCATAGTTGTGCCTGCTGGCTGAATACCTTGTGATCGAGCAGCCGCATACGCATCTAATTCAGCGTTCCAACTTCTCTTGTTCATTGTCTTGTTGCCTGCTGCATCACCGGCATTGGTATGGATGTTTGCATCCTGCAAGCAATCGATATATGTTTCGTGGTTCTTTTCTAAACAACCAGAACGGCAGTTATCTCCGAGTGCCATGTTTCTCCTTGGCTTGTCTAAAGAATTTCAAATTGCGTAAGACTCGATCATTTTCTTCGCCATTGGCTTTGCTAGCGGCAACGGCAAAGGTAATTGCTTCATCTATAAAACCTAGTTCCCACGAGGCGATGCTTGCCAGATCGTAGGCTTTCCAGTTCCAAACAGAAGCGTCATAACAATGATGAACGCTACGCGGACACTCGATGGCTTTGATAGAAGCATCTAAGCATTGCTGCCAACGTTTGTTGCGATAAGCATCTAGGGCTACTGAGAACCAAGGCTCACCCTCAGTAGGAAGGATCTGCACTCCGCGATCAACCCATTTGGTTGACTCTTCGGCTTTGCCAAGATAATGCGCAGCTTCTGCTGCCCACCGACAGGTGGCAGCCTCTTCAACATTCCATCCGCCAAGTTCCATGCGAGCGTTGGCTGCGGTAAGTACATCTTCCCAGCGACGGTAAAAGTAATACTCGCGAACCATATAAGTCCACGCACGTGGATCTGTTGGAAACTCTTTAACACACATCTCAAGCATGGGCAGATACTGCCCGCGAGATTTGTTTTCATCTGGCTTGTGGCTGATGATCGCGTTATTAATAGTGCAATACTTTGGCGTTCCTTCGCCATAGTAAATGGCTACTTCGTGAATTGGATATTTCCAGTACCACCCATGGCGGGAATGGATCTTATCTTTCTGCCATTTGCTGCCAGTATCAAATGTTACCCAGCCAGCCTGTGCCGTTGGATCCCACTGCTTGCGCAGTTCCTTAAAAAAGTTCTTGTGGATAACTTCGTCCATATCCACAAAAACACAAACATCTACGTCCGCTGGTATGAGCGCAAGAGACGCGTTCCGCGCCACATCAAAACGCCAAGGCCTAACACTAATATCGTGAACAGTAACACCCAGTTCGCGTAGCTTTTCTTGTGTGCCATCGGTTGATCCTGTATCTGCTACTATCCGGTAATCAGCGCCTTCGGCGGCCTTTGCCCACCTTTCGGCATGGAGAATTTCATTTAGCGCAATAGCGTAAACGGCAATCTTCATTCGTTGCTATTGTATCACATTCCGCCAAGCATGAGTATATCCCAAAGGTTTGCCGCGCCTGTTGCGCCAGTGTTACCTGTCAAACCAGTTGCTCCTGTATTACCTGTGTTGCCGGTATTACCCTGAACGCCTGCTGAGCCTTGCGGTCCTGTAGGTCCCGTAGAACCTGTAAAGCCAGTCGCACCTGTAGCACCATTGGTTCCGTTGGTACCATTAGTGCCAGCCGCTCCAGTAGGTCCTGTAGCCCCTGTAGGGCCTGTAGAGCCTGTAAAACCAGTAGGTCCAGCAACTGTGCTATTGGCACCAGTTGCGCCTGTAGCGCCCGTTGCACCCGTATTTCCGGTGTTTCCTTGTGGGCCTACGCCGCCTGACTGGGCAAAGGTAATGTTGTCGGTACCGATGATGATGTAGCCATTGGTTCCTGTGCCGACATTGTTCTGGATCCAGTTGGTAGCTGCGTTGGCTGTGCCAGTAGTTACGAAGAGAAAATCGCCATACTCGACCTGACCAGCAGTTGAGTTGTCGTAATCAGTAGCGCGGGTGAGGATATAAGCAACGCCAAAGCCGCCTTGAGTGGTAACTGTGTAAATACCATTTTGAGTCTGAGTTGTTTGATTCTTGACTAAAATTCTATCGCCAACAGTAATGTTTGTTCCGTCAATAGAACCACGTCCATTTGATGTGGCTGTTAATTTAGCGCCAACTCCATAGCCACCACCAGCATCTGCCGAACCTGCGGTATAAGTGGTAGCAAGGTTGGCTGTTGTGGCAAGGCGAGCAGAAGCGTGAGCGTTGTTAGAGGCAAGTGGCCCAGTCGCACCTGTGGCACCAGTAGGTCCGGTAGGACCGGTCAAACCTGTCATGCCAGTGTTACCTGTTAAGCCAGTGTTTCCTGTGTTGCCCTGTGTGCCTGTAGGCCCTGTAGGGCCAGTTACGCCAGTCATTCCAGTCATACCTGTATTACCAGTTAGACCAGTCATGCCTGTATTACCAGTGTTGCCTTGTGGACCAGCAGCGCCTTGCGCTCCAGTAGGCCCTGTAGGGCCTGTGCTGCCCGTAAAGCCTGTGAAACCAGTTGCCCCGGTGTAACCAGTAAAGCCTGTCGCTCCAACGGCTCCTGTAGGCCCTGTAGGGCCTGTAGAGCCTGTAAAACCTGTAAAGCCAGTAAAGCCTGTATTGCCTACAGCCCCTGTTGGTCCAGTCGGTCCAGTATTGCCTTGAGCGCCAGCAGGTCCCGTGCTGCCGGTAAATCCTGTTGCTCCGGTGTATCCGGTAAAACCAGTGTTTCCTTGTGAGCCAGTTGGTCCAGTTTGTCCAGCAGCGCCAGTAGGACCAGTGCTACCAATGGCACCAGTATTACCAGTAAGCCCAGTGTTTCCTGTCGCACCTATTGCTCCTGTCGGTCCTGTAGGGCCTGTTGCACCTGTAACACCTATTGCGCCTTGGTAGCCAATAGGACCTTGTGGCCCAATAGGGCCAAGTTCAATAACGCGATATTCATTTGATACTACGTCAAAGACGTTAGTAGTTACCTGAACCTCAACGGTAGAAATGCTGTCCTGATTGACTGTCATTACTGCACCACCGATGGTGCTACAAGAAATGCTCCATTGAGAAGTTGCGTAACTGTTCCTGTGCCATCAGTCACATTAAGAGCGTAGCTGTATGTGCCGGCAGCAAGGGCAACTGTCTGGGCAGCAGTAAGGTCACAAGAAATTTCGCCCGCGCTGCCAGTAATTGTTGCTTTGCCGTTGCCAGTGGACATTTCAGTGATGAGATTGTTTGATACATCGCGCACCTGCATATCGGCTGAATAGCCGGTCATAATGACAGGAATGTTGTTAATCTTCCATACTGATGTTAAATTAAAAGTTGTACCCTTAATCACATTGATGTTGTATCTGCCGGGATTAGCCACTCAATGCTCCTAAGAAATAGTAATGTAGGGGCCATAGCCCGCTGCATAAAGAATGTCGTATTCTGGCTGGGTGATGATGTACTCATGCCCGCCTAGATAGCAATAGTCTGCCGACTGTGTATCCTGCACCGCTGGTGTACGAATTGAAGTAACTACCGATCCGTTGACAAGGATCGAATTAGCGCGTGCGATTTTGTAACGCCAAAACAAAATACCAAAACCTGCTGGTCCTTCATTGACCGTTGGTGGCTTAAATGTATATGTCATGCGTTACCTTTCGTTGGGCGTTGCCGCCTAGCCCCTTGAAAGGAATAGAGGGGCTAGGAAGCAACTAACTCGGATTAGGAGTTGTGGATAGAAGCTGATGATTCGATACGAACCAAAGCTGCGTCACGGTAACGTGCCCAGCCTAGAACGCCGTACCATCCGATTGGACGGAAACGCATCAACTTATCAACAATTGGTCCGAAGATAACATGTGGCTCTTCTGCCACTGCTTCTGCGAGAGCCTGCTTACCAGCAACAAGTGTACGGAATACACGTGTACCGCCAGAAGCGTAGGTGTAGCCAGAAGTACCGAAGGTACCTGTTGCACCTGTTGAGCCAGTTCCGTCTGTTGTGTTGAACAAACGTGGTGATTCTACGAACATAGCACCTTCGTATGTTCCGATAGTACCCGGCCAAAATTCAGAAGCACCGTTCTCAGCGTACTTGTGATCGTCACGCCATCCGCCTGCGCCAGTTTCTGAGCGAAGGTCGTATGAAACTTCTGGGTGAATACCACACCAGTAGTATTCTCCCTGACGTGGGACGGCCTTGTTAGCACGGAGCTTAGCAACAGCAGTACGAATATCGCGTGAGCGAATGACTGATGTGCCGTCGATGCTAGCCTGAGTTGTACCGTTGGTGTAGTTGCCATTGTATGTTGATACAGGGTTGGCTGAGCCACCTGTAAGTTCAGCAATAGCGTTTGGTCCACCAACAAGTGTCTTGAGCACAACTGTGTCAAGTGAGTCAGCCATGTTGAACGCAATAATGTCTGCGATGGCTGGATCTACATCTGAGAGTGAGAACAACTCGAGCTTACGAGTTGCGAGTGATGCGTTACCGTATTCAAGGAGCGAAACGGTAACAGGGGTTGTGTTTCCAAGTGCAACTGCATCTGGATCAACATCTTCTGAGAGAGATGTTGTAACTGCTGACATATCTGTGTAAATCTGGAATACAACAGATGAGCCGGGCATAGCCTGCTGTACTGGGCGCTTATCTGCAACGTCGCGGATAAGTGGGACAGCACGGAGTGCAAACTCTACATAACGATCATACGCGGTCTGTACTAATCCGGGAATACCAGAGGTAGAGCCAACTGAGTCGGTATATTGATTTGCCATTGTGTCACCTACTTTCTATAGGGTCTAGTGTCGAATGGGTTTTTATCGGCGTGAGCCACTTACCTTTTGGCCGAAAACGAGCATGTCAAGTTCTTCTCTGGTTTTAACGCCAGCCAATTTCGCGGCAGTATCTGCATCGCGAGATGGGGTATTTGCGTTTTGAAGAGCGGTATTGATACGCTGTGTTTCTCTAGCATTTGGTGTTGGTTCTTCCGATGAAGCAGATTCAGGCGCAGCAAAACCGAACACATCAGCGTTCTCGTTTAACCATGCATCAATCTGTTCCGGCGTACTTACGTCGGTAGGAATAAATTTGGCTACCTTGGTAGGTACACCTTTTTGTTCCAATACTTCCTTGACTGAACGACCACGAAGGTCTGCCTGAATAGAAGCTAGCTGATCAGCCAGTTCCTTCTTTTCACGCTCTGCTCGCTTAAGAGCCTTGCGTAGATTTGCTGGACCGTTTTGGTCTTGGGTTTGCGATGGTTGATCTTCTTCAAGATCAAAGTCATCGTCTTCGTATTGGTCTGCCATGTGGCACTCCCTTTTCTGTTTGGTTGACGCAGGCCACAAATTCTCTCAGGGGAAAGAGGTTTGGCTCCTACTCTTGGTCTTTAGTTACACATCACCATGCCAATGGGTGGTGATGGAACCTAGTTAACTAACGCCTTGATCCTCTGTGTAGAGGCTGCCCTTGGCTGCACCGGATGAACCAGAGAACTGGTTAACTTCCTGTGCGCGTAGGCGCGTTATATCTTGCTGTGCTTGGGCAGCGCTAACGCCGCCGATGTTTGAATTAAATTGAGCGGCAGTTAATTCATTGCCCATTTTTTCAGCACCCATGCCGTACATGCTTGCCAACTGTTGCTGTTGAGCAAGTTGGCTACCAATGGTTGCAAAACCTGCTTGTGCCTGTTGCTGTGTTACACCTTGCGCGGCAAGGGTCATAGCGTTCTGTTGATTAAGAGCAAGGTTTTGACGAGCAGCTTCGGCTGATGTTTGAGTTGCGGCAAACTGCTGTTGAATAATTGGAAGGGCAGTATTTGGATCAAGGAAGTGAGCGATAAGATCGCCCTTATTTAAGCCATACTGTTGAGATGCTGTTTGTAGCAAATATGGATCTGATGTTGTTGCTAAATCACTAGCCATATTGACATACTGTTGAAGCGTAGTCGTTCCTATGTTCTTTCCAATTAAATTGGCAAAAAATGCTTGAGTCTGATATTGCGGACCAACGCCAGCCTCATTAAGAATTTGACTATAATTTTGTTCAGCAAGCAAATATGATGCTGGATCATATGCGGAAAGACCATTGGCTACACGCGCAGCATTACCAGAAAATCGAGCAGCATATGCTTTTGAGTTTTGAATAGTAAGAGCAATAGTATCTGGCTGCGCACCTTGCTGAGCAAGGGTCGTAATCTGTTTCATTAGATCGGCTGAGTTTGGATCGTTTGCGTTAAGAATACCCCAGTTAATTAACTGTTGCTGTGCCGCTGCAAGATAATCCGTAGCAGTATTTGGATTTACTGTTGTTCCAGTGCCAGTGTTACCAGTGCCAGTGCCGGTAGTTGTTCCTGTTGAGCCTGAGCCTGCGCCCCCGCCTGCGCCTGTTCCGCCTGCTGCGGCTGTAGGAAAATCTTTATAAAGAATTGGGTTGCCATCTGAACCAAGCGTTTGACCATAATGCGTTCCTGCTGGTGCAGGATGAGCGGCAGCGTATGCAGCAATAGTTGCGGCAATTTTAGCATTTGTGGAAAGAGGCGTAGCAGGTGTAGCAGTTTTAGCAGGCGTGGTAGCGGTTGCTGCTGTCGCAATCTGACGCTCCATTTGAACATCTGTCATTGCAGGAGCCGGTGCAGTTACAGTTGGTGTTGCTGCTGCTGCTCCTGCGGCTGCTGCTGCTTGAGCACGTTGTAATGCTGCTCGCTCGCTAGGATCTAATTCATCAATAAGTGCCATTAGATTTTTCCAAACATTTTGCCTAGGTTTTCAACAATGCTGCCCATTGCGTTTTGAGCATCTGGTGTGCTATTCCAGCGTGGGTCTTGACGAAGAGTTTGCTGGAATTGCCAAATTGGCATAGGAGTACCTAGCCCTGTATTTGGATCAATGGTGCCTTGAAGAGCTTTGTTAATCAAAGCGCTATCGCCCGTGCTTCCGCTTAAGTTAACGCTATCAGCCGGAACGCCAAGTATGTTTTGAAATTCCTGAACATAAGGAGCAGCGATATTTTTAATTGTTTCGCCTTGATTAATACGTCCTGAAAAACCAGAATACTTTGATGCTGCATAATTTTTAATGTTGCCTGCAAAAGTATCATAGGTAACGCCAGATTTTGGATCTGCCATTTTGTTGCCAGCATCCGTATAAAAACTATCTGGCATGGCAACGCCCATGTCGGCTGCGTACGCCTTGAGCTGATTAACTAGACCAATACCTGACTGAGCGCCAGTTCCACCGGTAAGAGCAATGCCTGCGCTTTGCGCAGCAGCAACGATCTTGCTTTGCAAGCCAGATTGGTAATCGCCAGATCCATAAATATTTGGATCGTAAGCATCCATAAGGCTGCCTTCGGCAAGACCTTGCAGAATTTCTGGGCTAAGTTTATAACCTTGCTGGGTTGCAACTGCACTAATGCCATCAATACGGCGTTGAAGTTCCATGCCGTATTTGCTGTTTGGTAATACGTTTCCGTTAGCATCTAACGATAAGGCTTTGTCGGCAGCAGCCTGTAAGGCTTGCGCACCATTGGCTTTAAACCAATCGGTACTACGTAAGCCATTTTCAAAGTTTGTTGGATCGGTTGCATTGATCCAACCTTTATCAACAGCATCGTTAATAAACTTCCAAAGGGAATAACCAGTGCCGTCTTTAACGCCGGGCAGGTTAGCATCCGTTGTTTTCCAGAAGGCATATTGAGCGCCATTCTGATCGTGAAGAATTTTAGCAAAATCTGATCCGGGGGAAAGAATACTGCCAAGACCCGGCTCCGCTGCTGCTACTTGAGAAGACGTAACTTTTGGTTTGTCAGCCATTATGCAACACCCGCTTCTTTTGCAGCCATGTTAGTGAGTAAATTCATTGCAGCACCAGAGGCTTGGAAAGCCTTGTAATCGCCAGAATCAACAATTTGATTTTTAATAAAATCTGATGCGGTGAGGTTATTTGTTACAGTAGTTTCTTGCTGTCCTGAACGAATCAAACGATTAGATCCTGCGCCACCCGCAGCCGATGGGACTGTTTGCAAGCCATATGTAACAGCGCCAGTGGTTTGAGATGTTGGACGGCTGGCTGCATAGTTATCATAAACTTGCGCCCACTTAGTTGTTGTAGCATCGTCCGCTTTCTTGCCAAGAAGCTGCTCATAAAGATCAGTTACTGTTGCCTTGACCGCAGCAATATCTGGACGATCTATGTTCTTAAGATTAATTGTTGAGTTAATTGCATATGGGCTAATTGACTGTGGGGTCAATCTGTTTGTTACCGCATCTGCAATAGAGGCAGGCTGTCCACCTTTGGTTGTATTGACAACACCAAGGGCATATGTTCCAAGAGCGTTTTGCTCAACTGGACTAAGTTTGCCATCTAATGTTATTGTCCCGAGTGTGCTTAAAGGACCGTTTGGTACGCTGCCAACATCGCGAGTCATTTTTATAATGGCTGGTGCGTTATTTGTAGAATCAGCAAGGGCTGTTTTAAGTTGTGCCAAAGTAAGAGTTGCTGGCTGTTTGCCGTTGACAACAAAACCGTAATCATTTCTGATAGGGGTATTTGCCTGTGCCTTGGCAGAGGTTACTGATGTGGATGCGGTAGAACCACCGCCAGCAAGCGCTGCCGCTGCCGCGGCAACCGTAGGATCAACCGTAATGGTTTTGTCTTGCTTGAATTTAATAGCCATTATTTGGTAAACCCTTCAATTGGACCTAAGGCACTTTCATAGAATTTATTATAGAACACTGTAAACTTTGGATCTTGTTCTGCAATGTTGACAGCCAAAGCGCGCAATGGTGTTGCGATTGCTTGAATTGAGTTAGCATCTGTTACTTTTGCCAACTTAGTTACGGCAGACTTTGCAATGGTATTAAACTGGTTATATGCGTCATAACGGAATGTGCCCTGCAAGTTTTGTACAAAAGATGTGGCTTGATCATTTTTTTGAATTGCGACACTAGCGCCAGCGCCCGGTGTATAAGCAGGATACAAATCATGTGCATACATTTCAAAACTTGTTGAGTTATATGGCTTACCACGCACATCTGCTGGTACGCCCGGCTTTGATGGCCATACCTGACCGCTGCCAATCAATGGTGCAAGCTGAGCCTTAAGCGAAGTGACAGCGCTAATACCGGCTTGAATCTGAGCGCTATCTGGCAAGACAGATGTGTAATAAGTGCGATCTGTTTTCTTGCCAAGCAAATGATTTGCTAGATCAACTGAATGTTCAACAAGGTTCTTTGCTGCCCAGTAGCCAACCTTGCCAGTTTCGATCAAGCGACCTGAACCAACACCGCCTGCTTGCGCAGCACCGGTATTGAGGTTGACGTTAAAGAGTAGGCCATTCAACTCATTGAGTGCTGGGACCATATTGGTGAGAGTCTTAAGCGCGCCCGGAGCATTGGCAGGCGTAATAGCCTGTGGGCTAAAGAGGTTCATAAACTCTTTAATATATGGTGCATTTTGCAAGTATGGCGCGTTAATACCGCCAAATTGACCTAAGCCAGTTCCATGTTCAAAAGCATTAAGTTTCTGAAAATCTTGGATCAAAGGCAAATGCTTATTAAACCATGCTTGCAAACCATTGTTTGGATCTTGATTGTTAGGATCAAGATGGTTGTATAATTGAAAACCCACGTTAAGCAAAGCGTTCTCGCCCGGATGGTCTAGCAGGTAGCCACCGATGTTCTTGTATAAAGTTTTGTTGAACGAAAATGGATAGAAGATCGTGTTGACTGTACGCTCAAGTGGAGTACGGTCACCATAAGTGTTGATCTTCTCTAGCTTCTGCGTAATCTCAGCATCAGATAGGCCAAGTTGCTTGAGGTGGTATGCCTGCCAAGCCATGTTGTGAGCAGGGTTGTAAATGCCAAATATGTCATTCTGCTGCAAGAAGCGATCAAGAGTATCTAACTCTTGAGCCTTTGCATATACCTTTGGCATAGTACGGCCAAGGATGCTGTACGCCTCGTCCTTAATACCAAGATTTGTCATTGCCTCATAAGGATTGCGAGTAAGCGGAACGCCTTCAGTAGCAGCCTTGATATTTGTTTTGGCCAAACGGCGGTAGGCAAAGATAGGGTTAAGATCAAAACGCCATTGGTTACGAAGCGCAGTGAGGTTACTTGGAAGGGCAGTAATCGCTGCTGCGATTGGGCCTTCACCAATCTTGTAATTCTTCAGCAAAGGAACCTTGCCAAAGAATGAAGCGGTTGCGTTGGTAGCCATTGCACCGGATGCGCGAATAAAATCTTCTGCTTTGCCAAGACCCATTGTGTCACCCGGGGCTTTTGCTTGACCTTCTAAAACCCATTTAGCGATTTTAAACGCATCTTCTTTGGTGTAGCGTGGTGTTACATCACCAAGATAATCTTTGGCACCTTTTGCAACTGGCTGCGTGAGAGCCTTAACCATTTGAGATACGCTAAGATCAGACATACGGCGCTGAGAGCCAAGAATTTCATTTGCTTTGGCAACGGCAGCATCATGCAATTCACGCTCTTCTTTGACCGTAAGGTTGCTTGTATCGCCCATGAGCTGAGTAATTAACTGATCGCGTCGGCCTTGTCCCCAGCCTCGAATAGCATTGGCAACTTTATTGCCGGTATTGTTGATCTGTGAGCCAGAACGCGCGTAATCGCGAAGGATATTAACAATCGTGCTTGAGTTATCGCCAACAAATGGCTGAACTTTACCAGAAGCAAATCCGCGATCAATGCGTTCTTTGACAGCAATATCTTTTGATTGTGCTACAGAAATATCGCTAACTTTGGTCGGATCCATCTTAAGCGCAAGTGCTGCACGGCGAAGGAGTGATGTGCGTTGATCTGCGATAACTGGGTGCAGGATTGGTGCCTCATAGGCATGGCCAATATCTGTACCAAGAACAAGGCGATAGCCCTTCTGGGCCAAACGCGCAACTGCATCAACCGCTGCCTTTGGCGCGTTAACAGGCAACATAGCCTCAGAGGCTAAACCATGTGACTCGCGATAAAGCAAAGAAACTGCGCCAATTGGATCCAACTTATTGATTTGAAGTGAGTCAAAGCCCAACTTCTTAATAAGAATACCGCGAGCCTCGTTAAGCACATTGAGTGCTTCTTTGTTAAGGTTTTGTGGATCTAATTTTGGAAGCGGGGCATTAAGTTCTATGTTTGGGTTTTTGGCAAGTTGCTTGCCTTCAAGTTGCAAAGTTGATTGCGCTTGCGCAACTTCTTGATCATAGCCTGCTTTATTTAAGCGGCTAAAGAAAGCATTGGCAGCCTTCTGAGCATCTTGCTGAATAAAAGTATCATTACGGGCAAGGCCGATTACACCCGGCTCGTTAACATTGTGAGTCTTGAGGTAGCCCGGAATAATGCTGTCTCTAGTAAGAGAAGGATCAAGTTGGGTCATGTTGGCAATAGCGCGATCACTATTGACCACATGGGTTACATTGCCAGCACGGTTTACAAACTTAAATCCAGCGTGACCATCTGCTGACATTGCGGCGCTAGTTACATCTGAAATGCGCTTGTCAATTTCTGCTGGGCTAATACGGGCAGCGGCTTTAAGAGCGCTGCGGTAAGCATCAAGAATATCTGAACCAGAGTAATCTGCCTTGTTCTTGAGCATTTTGGCAAGTGTCTTGTATTCAGGGCTATACTCTTTTGGAGTTTTACCGATCAAGCCAAGTTCATTACGAGTCTGGCCAGTGGCTTGCAAAGCGCTCAACTTAGCAGCAACTGCTGGCGCTTGACCTGATTTTGTTAGATCAAGGAATGTTGGCTCTTCATTATTGACTGGGTTGTAACGAAGAGTATAAACGTTGGTGTGGGTGCGGCCAGCAATGGCAGCATCATCTGTTGCCTTAATGCCCTTACCAAAGCGAGTATTAGACTCAAGGGTTGCAGCATCTGGCATGTATTCGCTAACGCTACGGTTAACGTGGTACAAAGGCGGCATAGCCTTGCCTTGGTAAACCATTGCCTTTGAACCTTCGGCAACTGGCTGAGCCTCAACTTTGCTTTTGACAAGCTCATTAAATGGGGTTTGACGCTTGCCCCAATCTTCGCGCAAAGCATGCGAAAGAAGATCTTCTGTGCTTGCCTGTACGCGAGAACCATGTACAAGGTTGCGAACTTCAGGAGAAAGAATGACAGACATGTCAGACTTGGTTGAGAAAAGATTACGCATAGCATTGTAAAAACGCTCTTTGTTCTTATCGTTAATATCGTAAGACTCGGTTACGCCTTTACGAACATTTGCGCCCAACTGACCAGCAAAATCTCGCTTGAAGTAATTTGCAAGAACATCTGGTTGGCGAATAAGAGATTCGCGAGCAGGAGCAAGAATACCAGTTGGATCCTTCATAGCATCGCGCCGATATTGCTTGAAAAGATTTGCAGCTTCTGTACTGTTGCGATCTACTGCACCGCTGCTGACAGCCTGCGAGAGCAAATCATCTGCATAGTGAGCGGCAGCGTATTGATTGACCTTTGTATTAAGGAAGTGGTCATTTACGTTTTCATGGTTAAGATTCTTTTGAAGATCGCTTAGGGAAATACCTAAGCCCTTTTTAAGAACATAATCCATGTTGATTGGACCAAGTGTGTCGCTCAATGCGCCATGAGCAGCGTCAACAACCTGACCAACATTCTGGGTAGCCTTTAGCCCAATAGTTGGGTGGCCCATAAACATTGAAATATAATTGACAGCGTTAGCCAAAGTGCCTTGATATGGAGCGGCAAGGTTAGCATCTTGCTCGTTAATGCCGGCTTTTTGTTCTACTTCGCCAATGCCCATAAGGCCAAGACCAGCAATAGAACCTTTTGCTTGAGCCTGAGCAGCTACTTGCCAAATAGGATTGCGCATAAGCGATGCTTTTTGCATAGCTAGTCTGTAATACAGCGAACCGGGCGTATCCATTGCATCAATGGCAGGAAGCATGCTCTTTAATACTGGAATGTTTTCCATCCAACGAAGAGCGCCTGCACCTTTAGCGCCTTCTACACCACCTTGATAAAGGCTTTTAGATACAAAGAATGTAGGAGTTGCAGCGGCAGATTCTGGCAGTGAACGAGTAACCAACGCTTTAGCAGCAGCAGGTATGCTTTCTTTTGCAGCAGTATCTGCAAGTAAAGATTTGCCAACTTCGCCAACTGATGTAGCAAGTGCTTTGCCGGTACCAGAAAGAGTCACAAGTCCAAGAAGATCGCCAAGTGCGGCGACATGGCGCTGAACTTCAGTTTGTTGTGCTTGTTGTGGCGTTAGATTGCCACCAAGTGCTTGCTCTACGCCAGATTCAATTTTGGCTTGAGCGCTAGCGCCACCAGATAATCTGGCAGCTTCTCCGATAATGCCTGTTCCAATTGCCGTTGAAAGCAAACGGCGACCCATTTCTGGCATATGCTGAACATAATTTGCTACAGAATGAACGATAGTTGAAGACCATCCGGGTACGTTAATCTCATTGATAACTTTTTCCCAAAGTGGAAGAGATTTGACATTACCCAAAGTAGGGGCAGTTGTTACATCATACGCGTGTTGGTTAAGAGCTTGCTGCCAGTTGGTATTCCAGACATTAAGCGGCAAGCCTTTGCCGTATCCTTTAGCTTGCAAACCCATCTGGATATTGCCAACGTCAGATGTAAGGACTGGAATTGGGCCATATTGGTGATGCAGGAATGAAGCAGCCATCTGTAAAAGGCCGGGATTGTTGTTAATGGCAGGTTCAGAAATTGATTTTTCTGGCGTAGTCTGTTGAGTTGCTTGGCTAATTAAACCAGCATGATCGACAACGCTTTGTGTGCTACCCGCGTTCTGCGCAACTGTTGTCTGCGCAAGAGGGTTAAGATTAGTGTGGCCAGCCTTGCCAATAGCATCAAGATTGGCAGCGAGTGTGCTTGCTTCTGGTGATGGCGTATATGTTGGCGAAGGTGCTGGCTTAAATGTATCTGCCATAGGCTACTGTCCACCCGCCATTGGCTGAGCCGCTGGTGATGGTGCAGTAGGTGCTGTTCCTGCTTGTGACTGATTCATTAGGTGGGCGGCAAGTACATTGCGAATGGACTTAACCTGCTGTGAAGCATTATCACCCAAAGAGTTTAGCAAAAATAGCGCACTCTGAATACCATTATTAGCCTGCTGTTGTTGCGTGGCAACTGGTGCCAAAGCATTATCGGCAGCGCTTGGTTGATGCGCTCCAATAAAACCTTCTGGCGGTACAGCCATGCCACCTTGCTGTTGCCCACCCTGCGCTGTTTGTGCAGCAGGAGAAGGCGTAGCGGCCATAGGAGCGCCGCCTTGGATCTGCATCATGTCCTGACCATCGCCGTAATTAGGCATGCCAGAGATGTAACGCATTGCTTGCTTTGATGCAGGTCCGCCATCGGTGCGTTGGCTTAAAGCCCCGGGGCCTGATTGAACAGCGGGACGTGCTGGAGCTTGATAGCCGCCTTTGCCTGCCATAATCACTCACCCTCTATAATTGTTTCAATGGTTCGGACAACATCATCGTGAAAGAGTTTTTGCTCTTCCGCGACATTTGCTTGATGTAGAAACATATTGCTCAATACATCAAAAAACTTTGCAAAACTTACAAATAAATCTTTTAACAAATGTGCAAAGAGAGCGACAACATCCCAGACGGATAACACCTGATTGGCGTTATCGCTCTCTTCGTCATACATTGATTAAGCGCGTGGCTTTCCAGCAGTTGTGCCAGAGCCGCGTGTGCCAGATGGCTGGACTGTGAACTTAATGTCTGACTTGCCAGTTGACTTTGCTGATGGTGCATCTTGCATGCCGGTCTTCTGAGTTGTCGCCTCAGATGATCCCATTCCACCCTGCATTGCCACCTTAACTGGTGGTGACTGTAGATTTGATTTGAATACTGCCATTTTTTATCTCCTATAGGGAATTGGTTTTCTCACTCGTAACGTTAGGCGGGTGAGCGTCTGCTAACCGATGCAGCTAACTGCGGGTTACCAGAAGACGAAAGGCCTGCTAACAGGCTTTGCAAAGCATTGCCACCTTGGCCTTGCGGCGCGCCTTGTGCCATTGGTGGTTGCCCCGGCTGTGCTCCGGGTGTTGGCTGTCCTTGCTCTGCTCCCGGCATACCAGCAGGCTGTTGTGGTGCCTGTGGTGCTGGTGCAGGAGCAAATGCTTGCATGACAATCTCTTCAATAGGATCGCCTTTTTGACGGCCTTGAATCACCTGAGCAATGGCGTTGATGACCTTAGATGGGTCACCGCCTTGCATTGCGATTTGCGGTAATGCGTTTGCATACGAAGCAACGGCAGCCATAAGGCTGTCGCGTAATTCTTCAACTTCAACACGTTCTTCTTCTTGGGTAACGTTAAGTTCCCAAGGCATTTGACGGCGGAGAAAGTCGCGTGAGATTAACTTATCGCCACGTGCCTGTAATCCGAATACCAATGCGCGGTTTGGATCAAGACCAGCCATCATGCCGTAGGTAACATCGCAAGAGTAATCTCCACGAATGTCATCTGCTGGCTTGTATGTGATCTGATATGGAGCACCGGCGTTAATGCCGCGTACTTCCTTGGTTACATCGCCAAAGAGTTTTTCGTCCATCTTGAAACATAGACGCATAACTTCTTTGAATGTTTCTGCAAATACGCCTTGTGCTGTCTTGACCTGTGTATCAAAGCCACCCATGAGCGCTTCAACGCCACGACCAGTGACGATAGAACCAGACTGCTGACCAAGTCGGCCTTCTGGATAACGTGAGCCAGTACGCATTTCCTGATCGAGAATTTCATTCTCTTGGAAAATTCCCGGTGGAACGTTAAGATCGACACGACGGATCTGCTGTGGATTAGCAGAGCGAATAGTCGCATCTGGACCAATCTCAAGAACGTTAACATCTGATGGCAAAGCAAATGGTGCCTGCACTGCCTTCTGTGCTGCCTCAAGGGCAAGAGAAGCAAAGCGTGAGCGAGCAACCTGTACCCACATAATGTCATCAAACTGACCACGCTGATGCTCATCTGAATCAACGCCGGGACGAAGGGCAATGGCCACTGGAATTTCGCCAAGCTCGTTCATTACACGTGAAAGGACAAAGTTGTTGCGCTCAGGCAAGAATAAGACTAGTTGTTCTTTATCCTGATAGCGATACATCTCAAGGATGCGCTCAGAGTTGCGGTTCTCAAACTGACCGCGGATAACATTTTCATGCTCAGGAAAGTCATTGATCAATTCGCGTACAGTCTTGACGTAACGCTTTGAATATGAAACAAGGCGGTTGAATCTGTCAAACTCTGGGTAGGCACCGATAGGAGAATCGATGCGAATCATTGGGCGCTTGTTCTCGTAATCCGCTTCAATGAGGAATGGGAGCCAGCCAAAGGTGAGGTAGCGATCAGCACCGGTGTACATCATGGTCTGCAAGTTGGCTGTGTCGCGATAACCAGCAGCAATCATGGTGCGCTTATCAGCCCGCTTGCGAGAAAGGTCTGATGTGGTGTTGGTGGTCATGCAATTGAAAGCAGGAAGCGGGGCGATAACTTCGGCAACGTCACGTGCAGCAACGTCGATAAAGTTTGCGATCATAGGCTTTGGATAGTCCTCTGAGAACATACCCGGGAAGACCTGATCGATCTTGCCCTGACGGATCGCCAATAGATCGTCATAACGTGAATCACGTGTGAAGTAGTGCGCACGTAACTTTCGGAGCTTGTCCGAAATTACATCAATCTCAAGCACTATAGGTAACCCCCGTTAGCCGCTAATTTTTCTTTTTCGCGTTGATAGTCTTCAATGTTGATAACCCTACGACGCGATATTTGATCGCGTGTTTGGAATGGGTTTTTAATAAAGGAGCCGCCATAGGCTCCTGACTGGTTGATGTAATCGCGCATCTGAGTTTCTGCAAACCAGAGCGCCATGCAACCATCCTGCTTATTTTTGGTACCAGCGGACCAAGTGATCAATTGCTCGATGAGCGACTTAACGCCTTCATTGTCGCTGCGTGGCAAGTCAATAAGGTTGTTACCCATGTGGCTGCCGAGCTTGTCAATTGTTCCAAATAGCGGAGCCATTGAGGCTACGCCAAATTCTGCATCCATCTTGTTGGCACCGGTATAGTGCTGAACCAAACGAATACCGCGTGAAGCAAGGTAGCGGTTAATCTCTTCGTCCATTGTCAAGAACAATTGAAATGCGTTCTTCTCAATAACCCAAACTGATGGCTTGTACTTCTCAGTCCACTCAAAGATCAGCTCGCGAATACGCTGTGGCGTAGGAGCGGGCATACGACTTGCCTCTAGGACATAACGCTTTTGAGTTGTAATATCGCCAGCATAGGCAATCGAGAACGTATCGCCCGACATGGCTGGGTCCATTGAGCAGATGGTGTAATTGCCACCCAAGGTCTTTGGATGACCGGGAGAGCCGGGGCTAAGAGGGCCAATGGCTCTCATGCCTGACACCGAACCGCGAACAGCCTCGGGTGCAAAGACAGCTTCACTGTCCACATCCTGCTGTTGATAAACCATCGCCCAAGTCTTTGGGTCAAGCACACCGCGACGCTTACGAAGGTTAGGACCGTCCCAGCGTGGGTACAATCCGTCCTCGCCTATATTCGCGTCATCTCCAAGCCAAGGCTTGTCTGAGCGGGGCCAGAGGGTTTTCCAGTCCTTTGGATCATCGGCAAAGTCAAGAACCGCTGGCATAGCCAGATATGTCCAAGGGGACTTGCCATCTGGATAGCGATCAGGGTTACGCATCTCGCGATATAGATCAATAGGATCTACGCGGGTACCGACAACTAAAATCTTTCCCGTTGGACCGACACGGGTAAGCACTTCCTGCTGGATCCATCGGATCTGCTTCTCATACTCATTTGAGTTAGACAAGGTCACGCAGTCATCAAGAACGATCAAGTCTGCGCGAGCACCGTAAATCTGGCCGCCGATACCCAAGGCTTGCAGGGTAGGGTCTTTTTCGCCCGAGTCGCGTTCAAGGTAGATCGCATCCTGCGTCCACTTGTCCGATGCTTCTTTGTAGCCATCCGCTGGGGCATAACGCCGCTGAAGTTCCGCGTAAGCGGGCTGAGTAAGCCGCTGCTTCACCGCGTAAAGAAAGTCCTTCGCCATGGTCAAGGTCTTAGACACGATCTTGATACGGATGTTCGGATCGATACAGATCCGATAGGTGATGTAGTCAATGCTGACCGTCATGGACTTGGCATGTTCCGGTGGCATGTTCACCAGCACGTAATTTGGAAAGCCCTCTTCGTACCGCATGCTTGGGTGAATCCAAGCAGGCTTACCCTCTTCAAGCATCGAGATAATGTTACGTTGATGATCAAAGGTCTTGGAGTTGAGGTACTTGGCTCGAAAATCCTCGAAGCTGATCGAAGCATCCTCTTCGCTGATAACCCCATCTCGGCGCTGGACTGCCCGAGCTAAGTCCACCGCCTCTTTAAACTGAGCGTCAGAGGCGCGATAGTACTCGTAGGACTTAATTGACTTTCCAGTCGCGCGGACTGCGTCCGCGATGGAATAGCCTTTGGTGATCATTTCTAAGATCGTTTGCTTGGCCTGCGGAGCAGGCACTTTGCTATCTGGTGCGATCTTGTATTTATTAGCCGATGGCTTAGCCATACAATTCACCCACCTTAAATTCTGCGCCGCCCTTGGGGCGGTGCCTATGGTTCCCATTGGGAAATAACCTATGGGTGGCGTGTAACGCCGCCAACCCTTAAAGCGAAGGGCTACGCCCGGAGCGCTGGCCTTCGGTAGAACCTTCGGCCATCGGAAGGACGCTGGAAGCGTCCGTACTGTCGGGGTTTGCCACTGCGCCTCACAAACCCCTCTATATTGTATAAGGTGGGAAATTTGCCTTTTGTCCCGCCTTGAGGTGTGTGATCTTAGTCACAATACATAAAGTCATTATTTTACGCCTACTTCATAAAAAAGAATTTTTGTAGCTGCCCCCATTTATTTAGAAAAAATCATTGGGGTGATAGTTACATACACGGCGCGCGTTTATTAAAAGTCCCCCGGTCGATGACTCATTTTCCCACGCTAGGGCAATACTTTTCTTCTACGCTCAACGCCGTAGGAAAGCGAGCTTGGGATCACGCCATCTCTTGCCGGTTATTGATCGTTTCTTAAATGTTATAGGCCGAATTATTTACTTATTCGGGGAATTGGTGAGAGTTGGTGAAGTTGTGGGGTAACTGTCTATCTAGCCCTATGCAGCCCTATCTGACCATCAAGCGGCCATAACCCCGGC
>Ga0214165_1000531_pt1 | contig 26293 bp, 52 predicted proteins | sample TroBogypolimnion_34_FD_153004 | JGI IMG/M metagenome (GOLD analysis project Ga0214165, IMG submission 153004) | Freshwater microbial communities from Trout Bog Lake, WI - Practice 03JUN2009 hypolimnion v3 | ecosystem: Environmental > Aquatic > Freshwater > Lake > Hypolimnion/Profundal zone ... | reverse complement strand
GTGCGCGACGCGTTAGTACGCGAAGGCTGGGATTTTTAGAAAAACCTCGCGTGTGTGAAAAATGTCGCTTGACAAAATGGAATTAGTGTGGTATAGTGGTATCTATCAGTTTGCAAGTAGCGAACTACGAAGGGAATAAAATGTCAAACAATGCTTACGAGATAGTAGCCCAGTCTATTATCTCTCAACTGGAGAAGGGTACTGCTCCGTGGCGTAAAGAGTGGGTAGCGAGTGGCTACGAACCTTTATCACTTAGCAGTAAGAAGCGCTATAACGGAATTAATCATTGGTTGCTATCGTTCTCCGCTATGGGGAATGGTTACAGTAGCCCGTGGTGGGGTACATTCAAGCAGGTTAAGGCTATGGGTGGAAGTGTGCGTAAGGGCGAGAAGGGTACACCAGTCGTTCTTTACAAGCAGTTCGATACTACCAACGCTGACGGCGAACCTAAGAAGGCAGTAGTTATGCGTTACTTTACAGTATTCAACGCTGACCAAGCCGACTGGGAGAATGAAGCGCCTAAGTACCAAGCACCAGAGACCCGACAATCAGTAGAGATTATCGAGAGCGCACAGAAGATAGTAGATACTTACTTTAGTCGTGAAGCGGTAACGCTGGCCTTTGGTGGCGACAGAGCGTACTACTCACCTAGCGCTGATGCTATTCAACTACCGAAGCAGGAGTCGTTCACTAACGATAACTCATTCTATGCAACGGCGTTCCACGAGATGGGACACTCAACGGGTCACAAGTCACGCCTAAACCGAGATGGCGTAGTGGAGAATCACTACTTTGGTAGTGAACTGTATTCAGAGGAGGAGTTAGTCGCAGAGTTCACTAGTGCGTTCTTATCTTCAGAGACTGGAGTTCTCCCCGAGACTATCAACAACAGCGCAAGTTACATTGCCAGTTGGTTGAAGGCGCTAAAGAATGACCCGAAAATGTTGGTTAAGGCAGTCGGCAGAGCGCAGAAGGCTACTGACTACATTCTCAATGGGGCAAAGGTTACTGCTGAGTAACCTGCCCCGTTGGGGGTTATCGCGTGTATGCATACGCGAGCAATGATTATTTTTAGGAATTATCGCGTACATAGGTCGCGTACGCGATAGGTATTTTTAATAAAACGTAGAGCCGAGGTTTCGTAGTTTTTAGGAAATCGCGTGTGTGAGGAAATTATCTCCAAATTGATTTGACAAATTAAACTTTGTGTGGTATAGTGGATACTATGAAGTTGAGCAAGTCGTTCAACCGAGTAAATTGAAAGTGAGTAACTATGTCAAAGATGTATGTGGATTACTGTGGTAACTATGGTTCAGCAGAAGACGAGGATTTTATGACCTTTGATACTGACGACCTTAGTGTTGCGCAGTTGGAGTTGTTGGAGGAAGACCCTACCGAGTTCTACTTTGCTATTAGTGGCGGTGACTGGTCTTGCCTAGAGACGAGGGAGGACTAATGGGTATTGATACAGACGGCACAGAATGGCGTACAGTCATTTACACCATAGCCATTGACGTTATTGCAGACAGCGAAGAAGAAGCACTTTATCAGGCTGAACTACAATTTAGAGACTACCCGTTATCAGAGTTTAATTTAGAAGTTCAAGTTATTGATTAGTGACTTGACAAACTAAAGAAAGTATGCTATACTAGTTGTATTGGTGACAAGCACCAATCAAGAAAAGGAGAAAATTATGTCAGTAGAAGTTGAAGAAAACAAGGTACTTACTTACACCGTCAAGGTTGTTGTTGAGTACGAGTATGAGGTTGATGTTATTTCAGAAGCCGAGGCGGAAGCCGAAGGTTGGAATTACGAGAATTATGCTCACTATGCTAGCGTGTATTCCATTGACGTTGAAGACATTACCCCCGAAGAAGAAGACGAAGAAGACGAGGAGGAGAACTAATGGCTACCTATGAGACAACACTAACAATGACTGTAATTGTTCAGGCTGAAGGTCTTGAGGAGGCTAACGTTACCCTTAATGAGTGGCTAGACTCACTTGATTCTTCTGCTACCCCCGCAACTATTCGTTGGGAAGACGTTGAATACAATCTAAACCTATTTGAGAACGAGGCTATTGCATAGCCCATAGTCAGAGATTTAGTAGGCCACTTCACCTACACTCACCCCAGTAGTTTGCTAGCACAACTGCTGGGTGTGAGGTTCTCGCTTAATTTGCTCTGAGAAGCCCCTATTTGGCCTTTACGGCCACTTTGTTGCTTTACCTGCTGTATCTGTTGTATCTGATTTACCTGCTGTAAAAAGGGGCTTCTCAGGGCGTAATTTTGTTGTCCTCGCGTATGCGATAAGAAACTTTCAAGAAAACCTGTCGCGTACATGTATCGCGTACACGAATACGCGAAGGGTTAGGTATTTTTTAGAAAAAACTGTGTGTGGTTTTTTTATCTACATACCCTTGTAGTCATGCAGTTTTTAGGAAAACCTTTGTGTGAATTAATAATCTCCTACATTGTGTGCATGATTCGCATACACGAAATGCAACACTTTTTTAGAGAATTACCTTATTTTAAAGGCATTTAAAGTACAAAATACTACATTCAATGCAGAATAAACATACATTTTATGCAATAATCACTCATTTGCGGCTCTTAAATGCTTAAAAAGTACCTATACGCGCGGAAAAGCGCTTAGACAAGGGCGTATAAGAATGCTTTTCTTACTCTTTATCCAGTAATTATCAATAATTGCAACAAATTAGTTGCGTGGTTTCGTGTTGCCACCAAGCCACAAGCAGAATACAATCAATGCAAAGATAGCAAACGCCATTAGCCATTAACTCCTAAGTACATTACAAACGCCATAATAGCAATCGTCACAATGCACGCCTTAAATAGAACGCCAATCATTTTTCAATCAGACACCAGTCAAGAAAGTCCTGTACCATTCCAATGCCCTTTCTAAACCCTTCTACCATGTCTTCAGACCATTCAATGTCTTCTTCCATGTAGAGTCTTTCTATCTCTGCATACAACCAGTGTATGTTTATCATTGAGGTTGGGACGTTGGGGTAGTTCCTTCTCTTTTCGGATTTGCCCCCCGCTAAAAAATTTTCGTGAAGCATTCCGACTTGGTATTCCAGTTCTTCCACTCGGAAATCTAGTGACTGAAGCATGTGCTTCTTCCTAAACATTAATAAATACTCTCTAATGATTCTTTAGCAACTGGGTCAATTTCTGCCATGTTTTCAAGCAGTTTTAAACGAGCAAGAAAAAAGGGGGCTAACCAAGAATGCAAAAATTTTTCAACCCCTGCACGGTATTTTTTTGGCCAATCCTCCATTGCAATTTCTGATTCGTTAATCATAAAATTAAGTATTTCTATTTGTCCTGCCAATCGTTCTGGCGATTCAAGTTTAAACAATGTTTCAATTTCCATTGTTACTCCTTTCTTAGTACGGTGGTGAGTCTACTATTGCCAAGATACCAAGACTAGGTACAGTTACATAGTCTTCGCCATCAATCTTGATTCCATACGCCATAGACTTGTCGAAGACCACTTTGTCGCCTACTCGTACGTCCATTAGAATAATCGTTCCATTGTCAGCGTATCTTCCAAGACCTACTGCTACAACTTCGCCCTGATTAGGAATTTCCTGTGCATTTTTAGGAATTACAAAGCCTGATTCAGTTACTTTATCCTCATGGGTTAGTTTAAGAATAACTCTATCTTCAGTCGGCATTGCGTTCAGCATTTAGTATCTCCTCATCTAGTTTCATCATTGCGTCTTCTAATCCTGCTCTATACCCAGACCATTCCATTCCTGTTAGGTCTTTAGATAGTAATTGGAGCGTGTAGAGTTCCGCCTTTACCCTGTTAAGCGCCCCCGCCAAAAAAATCTGGCGAGACATTTCTATTCTTCCGTTGGATTACCTAGTGAGGCCGATAGTGCCTGACCAAGTTCTGCCTCAGTAAGTCCTGCCCTGAGCATTAGTGCAAACATGCCCTGAAGGACAATCTGCGCTATTACTACTAGGTCTAGTTCCTGTGCTTCATCACTCATTGGTTTCTCCTGTCTTTAGCCCAGCACGTTCAGCGCCGAGTTCAATAGAACTGCTAAATAATCTCTTAAACATTACATCTGGTTCTGGTGAGTAGTTGGATAGTTGATACACAAAACTCAGCATTGCTTCTCGGTATAGTTTGCCTTGCTCTTCTACCGTTAGCCCCACCAAAAAATCTGTGGTTTCAATGTATCGCTTTTCTACTTCCTCTACTGTCATGCCATCTGTGAAGACTGGCACGCCTTTTTGTTTATCACTCACTTATTAACCTTTTTTGTTAATACTGCCCTAAGCGTTCCCTTTTGAAAGATTCCCGCTTTAACTGCTTTGTTCCACTTGTAGGCAAAAAAGCCTACCATAATGAAAAACATTGCAGGAAATAGAAATACTAATAGTAATACCATTTTAAACTCCTTTCCATAAATTCAATACGACAATTGTACCACATAAAATGCCCCCTGTCAAGTACCTGTCTTAGGTCAATTTTGAAAGTACCATGTCTATAATCGGTAAAAAAGTAAAAGCCTTGTAATCATTGGGTTTTAAAAGTACCAAAAAAGTACCTACAAAAGTACCTACAAGGTGACTTGACAAATTAAAGTTTATCTGTTATACTGGATGGAATCAGGGACAAGCCCTGCTAAATGAAAGGAATACATAATGGCAGTTATTGATTTATCAGCATACGAGGTTACAAAAGTGGCTATGAGTATTAAGTACGCACTTGAAAGCCTCCAAGACAACAACGTTGAAGCCTGTATTGATAGCCTTAACAATGGGCTTTGGTACATTGGCACGAGCGTTGAAGAACTTAACAAACTAGACGAAGAAGGAGTATGGGAATGAGTTACAAAGACGAAAAGACGGGCGCAGTTCAGTTCACCGACCTAATGGACGTGAAGGAATGGAGAGACTTAGGTCACATCAAGACTTATGCCTTTGACATTACCGACACCGACATTAAAAAACTAAACGAGCAACTACGTCAAGACCCTGACATTCAAGGCGACATTATTGACGAATGGCTAGAAGAGATGGTGGGTCTATGACCGCAGAAACCGCTAAATGGCAGTTTGTTGTAGAAGTCGAAGAAGGCGCTGGATTCTTCAATTGTGAAGTAGTAGACGGGGTGATGCGCATGGCTAATGGTAATTACAGCACCCTTGCTTTACTCAGCGATAAGCGCAAAGGGATTAAAAGTTACTTAATGGGAACTTTGATTAGAGGGGAATTGTAATGCAGTTAAGCGTAAAGCAGTTTATTGACATTGACCTAGATGAGATAATGAGTGCTGTCTTTGACAACATTTGGCGTAATCACCAGTCATGGGTTAAGGAGTTCACCTATGGTGGAGAGATGGATGTAGTCCCTGTTATTTACGAAAACCCTTACTGGGATGCTACTGACCCTAGTTCCCCCGAATTTTTAAATAAAGAGGTAAGTAAGTTCACGTTAGTAAATGCTTACATTGCACTACTAAAGGACAAGAAATACCATTGCGGAGAACCCGTACCAGACAACCTTGACGAATGGGACACCTGTGTTTCTGGTTACGTTCTGCAATACGCTTTATTTGGTGAATTGATTTATAATTAAAATGGACTTGACAAAATAGAATTTATGTGCTATACTAGATTCCATCAACGACAAGCGTTGGTGAATTAACGAAAGGAACTTAATTATGCATGTTTTACACAGAATTGCAGTAGAGGCAGAAAACGCCCAAGAAGCGAAAGACCTTGTTAATGAATACATTGAAGAAAGTGGTAATTTCAATTGGTCAGACTGGTCAGTAGTTGGTGGTCGTTGGGGTGAAGAAGATACCGTTATCAGTTATTCAGAAACCCCTGAAAAGTTTTTGGAAGCCGTTGAAACGGCAAGGCAATGGCGAGTTGAACAAGTCAATAGTTACCTTGCGAAGGTAGATGTTGAGCATGTTACGAGTTTGCTAAAAAATTACAACGGCGAAGAACTTGCTTTTAACGACCAAGATGGTATGCAGGCTTGGCGACTTGGGAAAGCATTAGAAATAGCAAATGGGGACAGTAACCCGTACGGTTATTTTTACGACATGGTTGATGGTGGTGCTGGTGATGAGTACCTCAAAAAACGTATAGAAGAAAATCCTACCGAGCAATACTTAGTAGCAGTAGATTTTCACTTTTAGGACTTGACAAAATACAATTTGTGTGCTATACTGGTTCACAACAACTAAACGGGCTAATAACCCAGAAAGGCGGTACAGAATGAGTGAAGAAATTAAAACATTTGGTGCAGACAATACGGAGGTAGTTTGGTTTGCCGAACTAACCGAGGGCATGATTGGTCATTTAGAGGCTGATGATTTGGCTGAATTGATTGATGCTCTTAGTGAGGCTGTTGCCAGTATCTGTGACGATTACAAAGTGGAGGGTTAACAATGATTAACAAAGACAAGTGGTGGAAGTTCACCTATGTATGTGACCCTGATGATTGTGACACGCTAACAGAGGTTACAACGCCCTCTGCTGGCATTAGCGACCCGAAGTGTTTTGTTTGTGGTCGAATGATGAACTTAGTATCTATCGGAGATGGGGCAAAGCAATGAGTAAGCAGATTCACTATGTGGTTAGGTATGACACCGAGACTAGAACATTCTCGATTGACACAGACACCGCCAATGCAGTTTTTAACAATGGCAACGTTTATAACGTGGAGACTGACGAATGGGGTTGGATTGAAGGCGACAATGCGGAAGATTGCGAACACGCCCACCAGTCTTGGAGCATGCTAAACGTAATGATTGACGATTTTAAAAGTGCTGGAGAGGGCGCTTATGCTTAAAGCAAAGGTGCGCAAAGACCTAGTTGAAGATGAACTGGCAATTGGTGTATTGGTTGTTATTGGTTGCGGTGTTGATTTTAGAGAAAGATTTGTGGAAGGTGATGAACTAGGTGAGTGCAACGTGCTTACTAGTGACGATTACAACAACTATGTTCTTTCTTGGCTTAACCCCGAAGGAGAAACACAACTGATTGTTGCTGACGGGGCTGATTTAGATTTTTTTGTAAAGTGACTTGACAAAATAAGTTTTATGTGTTATACTGGTATGTATCAAGGACAAGCCTTGATTCTTTAATAGAGAGGAATTACAAGTATGGGAACGAGAAGTGTATTAGCAATTATTGAGGGTGACGGTTTCAAGGGCCGTTACTGTCATTGGGACGGTTATCCCGAATCAATGGGCGCTCGCCTTTGGCAGAGTTACCGAGAAGTAGAAAATAATGCAGACGCTCTAATTGAGTACGCTGTAAAGCCAAGCCAAGACGGGCGTTGGTCTTCTTTTGTGCCACCGTCAGAAGTGGCTGAGACTGAGGAAAAGTACGGTACTCATGGAACGGCAACGTGGCGTGACGAAACGGACTGTGGTTTCATTCATTCAACTGGTGATGACTGGGGTACTGAGTGGGCTTATGTTATTGGCGACTTGGCTTTAACTGTATTTGAGCGCCGATTTGGCAAGCCTAACGGAGACCTCGGACATGGTACAGGTATGTTTGGCATGGGGGCTAGTGACACCGAAGTAGGCGGTTACTGGGCGCTTGTTGGAACGTACTACTGGGACGAGTCAGAACCTAACTGGGAACTTGTGCAGAACACGCTTAACGCCGACAGTATCGAGGTGAACTAATGGGTGCTGATTTTACTTTTGCAATTTGCAACATTCCCGTTGATACAAACAATACAATGATTTTGTCCGGCGACAACTTAAAGCGTGCTGTAACTGAGCGTTTTTTAAAAATTTCTCGTGAGGACGATTTATTTTTAACAACGCTTGAAGATTGTGGTGTTCTTTATTCAGAAGATGATGAAGATGTTGAATCAATTATTGCCGACAAAGCAAACGAAGTTGCTGATTTTCTTAGTAACTGGGGTGTTTTGCGAGACGTTTCAGACTTACATCTTGAGGGCAAGCATTACTTTATTACTGGCGGTATGAGTTGGGGAGATGAACCCACCGACAGTTACGACATAATTAACTTAATTGATGCTTTGGGAATTACTAACGAACCATTTACGTCAGAGGAATTGGCATGAATTGGGACGATTGGGTAAAAAAATACAAGCCAATAACAAATCCATACAACACTTGGGATTCAATTCAATTTGAAACCTTTGGCGAAGATTGGGATTATGTAAAAAACTTAGACGAACACTATGTATGGACAGCAATTGACGTTGATGATGACGTGACCGTTGCTGGGCGTGCTTATGTGAACCGATTGCATTACTACGTCACCGAGATTGCTTGGGAAGACAAAGACATGGAGTTAGAAGTTATTGATGAAGACTACGAAAAGGAGGAAGACGAATGATTCATGTTGAAAAAATGATTGACGAGATGGACGATTTAGAGGCCGACTTTCTTATGCCTTTTAACGTTTCGCTATTGGAAGACTATTGGTTTGCAATGGAGAACGTAAATGACAATGGTAATTGGCTTGGTTACATTGTCCATAAAGACGGTGATGAACTACCAGTTGCTTACAACGCTTCTAACGGAATGACTAAGTATGCAAAAAAGACTTCGGCCTACAAGCCTTTTGTTGATGATGCTAACAAAATCTTTCCGCTTGACAGTTGCGCCATTGACACCATGAGTGCATTACTTGTGTTGTGTGAGGCAAACAATTGGGACGAGGTTGAAGATGACCTCTAATCACACTTACAAGGCAACGTGCAGGGAGCATGAGCAATGGAAATTTCTTAGCAATGATGAGAACAAAGTTTTCTTTCATGCTGGGTTTCATTGTGCTGAATACACTTGCCCCGAAAGCAACATTGGCATTGAATTGATTTGGTTGGGTGTGTAATGGCTAAACGTTGGGACAAAATTAAAGAAGGTTGGGGTCGCAACGATTTTCCAGCATTGCTAGTGGAGAACTGGAAAAACATGAACAACAAGGAGTTGGCTATTGCAATTGCTGATTCTTGGACAATGCCTGAATGGCCTGCTCGGACACTTGAACCTAAGTATTGGGTAACTCTATTCAACATGGTTTTAAATGATGACGGCACAGGCTACTTAACTGATAACGGAACGATTTTATCTACCAGTTCTTTGCCCGAAAATTTAACGCTGTATCGAGGTTGTTATTCAGAGTTTGCTAGGGGCATGTCTTGGACTAGTTCCTTAGAGCGTGCTAAGTGGTTTGCATCCCGCATGGGTGGCAATGGAAATGTTTATACCGAGACTTTTCCTAGAGAATGTGTTATTGGTAAGTTTGATGGCAGGAACGAAGAAGAGTATGTTTTGGATTGCACTATGTTTGGAGAAGATGACGTGCAACTATTAGAAAGGATTAGGGGATGACAGAGGAGATTAAAGACTGTCTTAATTGCGGTTGCGAATACGGTTCTCATCTTTGGAACATTAATCAAAACCCCGAAGGCAAACCTGATTGGGAAGAATTAAATTGCAAAGAATGTGGTTGCGATTTGTATTATCCGCCCGAAGAACTTGAAGTTTTTTAAAAAATCTACGAGAGGAAAAAATGTATAATTTTTATAACGTTGATAGCGAAAAATGGACTATTGCTTTATACGAAAAACTAGGGCGTGCTTACAAGGAGATTGGTATTTTCTTTGAAGACGTAGTTGTTCGTTCAGAAGCATTTGAGTTGTTTGGCGAGATGTGCAACGCCGTACCAACATGGCAGGCTGTTGAGTATGCACTTGAAGTGGATGCTCAGGGCGGTGAAATACCAGCATTTGAAGTTCGTTTAATAGATTCTAAAAACAAAGTTTTAGCAACTGTTCTTTGGGATGTTGAAAGCATAAAGCAATGTGTTGCAGACTATAAAAGCAGAAACATTAAACAATACAAATTAACTTTGCTTGCAGAGATTGATGAAGAAGACATTGAAGAAGACATTGATTGGGAATTGCTTGCAAACACGGGAAAATTAACCGTACTTGACATTCAGCCCAATTAGTGCTATAATGGTTACATAAAGAAAGGAGTAGTATGGATTTTAACAACAAAAGATTTGATTACATTAGTGATGCACCGTTTGACACATTGTTAAGCAGTGTTTCTTCACAGGGCATTAAAGTAACAGCCATTGCTGTTCCTGAGGATGCAGTTACAAGCGAGGAAAAACCTTACGATTACATTGAATTGCCTGACGGGATTGAAACAATTATTGCTATTTCCGAAAAGTTTATTCAAGACTTGATGAAAGAATCTAAGTCAGACTTCTCTAAAGGTTATACCCTTGGAATGTTTGTTAATCATTTATTGCAAGAAAAACTTACTGAACTGTTGGGGGAAGATGAGTGAGCAACAAGAATTAATTAGGGCAAGGCACATTATTGAAAAAGCAGAACGTGATGGTTCTAACGTTGTTGATACTTTGAAATCTCACATGGTAAGCAACACGCTTATTGAAGAATTAACTGGAGAGGCAGTTGTTCTTGCAAGGCGTGAGCAAAAACGTGACATGGACAAAGAATTGCAAGACTGGTGCAGGATAAATGCAAGTTTGGAATTGACAACTGCAGAGATTCAAAGTATGCTTAAGGTAACGGATTCCTTAGCATTGAAGTTGGTGAAAAACACTGATTACTTTGTTAAGGTTAAGCGCGGACTTTACAGAGTTCGTGATGGTTTAGCGGAACGGGAGGCCGTTAAAACAGGCAAAATCCTTGACTAGTAGGGTAGAGAGTGGTAGTGTTGCGACAGTTCTGTCGTAGCCTACTGCCCGAGGCGTACGACGCCGTTGGGCAGTCCCTTTCTCTGCCCAACGAGTGCAGTGGCACTAGGGGGAACGACTTGGTGCCACTGCTTACCTCTCACAAATAGCGGAAGGTCCGCAGTTTTTAAAAAAAGTTTCAGAAAGGAAAAATAATATGAGTAACTTAACTAGGGAAATTAATCCAATGAAGGCAGAAAGCCCTCGTCCTCGTAACTCTGCAGGTGGTCGTGGACCATCGTCTAAGACTATTGCTCGTCGTGAGCAATTGCAGAGCCAGCCGGGAACGTGGTTTGTTTGGAAGGAAGATTCAAAGACTGGTGGAGACACCGGACAGGCTCTTCGTACGCTTCTAGGAATTAGCAACATCACTGGTGTTGACCGTAGTGGTTTGTCATACGAAGCAACAGCCCGTATGAGCGAACAAGGCACTTGGACTATCTATGTTCGCTACGTTGGCGAGCGCAGAGAGTTTGCAACTGCTGAATAATTTCCCGTGTCGGAAATAGAGAATCCCCCGCCAAAAGGCGGGGGATTTCTACTTTGCGTTGTGGTATAATTGTTGCATGAACAAACCCGAAGGCATTACATACATTGCACAAGACGGCTCTTTCGGAGACGCCAACGGAATCATTATTATCAAGAATTCAGACCTTGCTGAGGGTGTATTAGAAACCCTTACAACAGCGCCAGATAAGCGTAAATGGGCATTTGAGCAGTTAAGTAATATTGATTACCAGAACACTGTTGTAGAGCATTCTGGCACGTTTCTTACAACCACTCAACGCACAAGCCTAAATAACCAAGTTAGAGAATTTTATCTTGGCAAGAACTACACGCTTAATCAATAACTTCAGCGTCAACAATTCCTGACGCCCAACTTGGCTCCATGTCGCCACCAAGTTCAATCATGCTGTTTGCAAACATTTGACGAGCAATGTCAATTTGCGATTCAGACAATTTTAGGTCTTTGCTAAGAATAATTGCCATGAAGGCTGCTCCAACCAAACTGGCTTGATGTTCTTCAAGTTCAATTACTCGTTTGCGCAAATCGTATTTCATCATAAACTCAAGAGCATTTTGATATCGCTCCCAAGCACGTTCCATAACTTCAATCAATGCTCTAACGTGTTCAACGCCAGCCTTGTCAGTTACTTCCAAAATGCCGTTTAGTTCGCTCATCTTGTCTTCAAGAATAAGTGTCCATTGTTTCATCTTTGAAGCAAGTTGAAACGCTTCAACTTCTGGTGGCCCGAGTGGTGTTGGTTCACCTAGTTGTTCTGAAAGTGTTGCAAGTTCTTTTTTCATAACAGTCTGAACTGCGCCAGTAGTGTGCTTGGCTGTATTGCCAAGATGCCACTTACAAGTTCCAGCCCCAAGGTGATTAGTACCCATGCCTGCTGTTTTGTAACAGTAACGAGTAATACCCAATTCCTTGAGTTCTTTATTCTTAAGCCTTGCTCCGCATTTACCTTCTAAAGGTTCTGCGCTTCCCGGCAACTTTTCTTCTGGGTGCAGTTGCGCCCAACGTTCTTCATCAGTCATTGTTAAACCACCAATCAGGTAATGCCCAATCTGAAGGCATGCCTAGTCTAACCATATGTGCGCATGGGTCGCTACCCTCTTCCCATGCTCTTTCTTCAGTTTCATGTAACGGCATTGCATCATGCGTAGAACAAAATTGTTCAGTGCAAAATCCGTTTTCAGTACCGTACTTCAACCATTCGTCAAAATTCATTTTTCCCTTTCATTACCATCCTCGTCCACAACCGTATTGGTCGGGAACATAATTTGGTATTCCTGCCAATGCTTGTATTTTTATAGCAATAAATACTTGTTGTTCTGGAGTTGCATCATACAACGGTCCGAACAATTTAAATCCTCCGTAGGCGTACCAATTTGAAACAAGAATACCTATTCCGCCTTGATAAACACCTCCCATTGAATGCCAATTACTTCCAGTCTCACATTGAGCAACCTTTAACCACTTATCCATAATGTCAGGTGACACAAGCGGTGGTGGAACCATTGTTGGCAACGTCGTTGGCGCATCAATGTGCGTTAACGAAGGCGGTTCAACCGGTGGTGCTGTTAGTGATGCTGGGTTCCATGATTGTCCTACGGCAATTGTTGTACTTGTTGATACCGTTTCCGCCGAGGGATTTGGTGAACTAACACTGAATACAGCAAGTGACAATAGAACGATAGAAAGATATTTCATTTAACCTTTTCTACTTCGACCCACAGTAAAGATTTTTTACTGGGCCAGCCACGCTTGGGGAGTATTTAATTGCTACTTCCACAGCGCAACTTAGTTCGTTTGGGCCTATGTCTTCGCAACCTTCTAAGTAACCGAGGGCATAGGGGGAACCGCTACCAATCGCCAAATACGGCGACTCCATTTCAATCATCGCAAAGTCACCTTGAATGATGACTAATGGACGACCGGGCCAAGCGCAAAGAATCTCCATCTCTTTGATGGATTCATCTTCACCCTTCACTTCTTTGAGCATAGAAACAATAGTCTCCGGACTCACTTTCCTTGCCTTTAACTTCGACAAAAGATTTATAATGCGCCACGAACCAGCCGCTCCCATAATGCCGTTGCCAGCATGAATAATTGCTTTTGGTGTTGAGGCGGCTAGAACCATGTCATCGTCGCTTGATGCGGAGTCAAATGACATACCGCACCAATTTTCACTTGTACATGCAACAACTACTGTCATTAGTCCCAAATTCCTTCAACCAACAAAGTGCGGTGGCGAACAATTCTGTCTGGCCATGTTACACCTTGCAAACGGTCTCCACGAAAACGTTTTACATTTAACATTGTTTCATCAACTTTGTCTTTATACAATGATATACCAATTTCAGGCCACGCCATCCAGCGCTGTGAACCCATTGGCGTTAGGTCACGTTCTCCAGCCTTACCCTTAGCCGCGTGATGCTCCATAACAAGGGCAAACTTGTATCTCGTTCTAAGGTCATCAAGTACAGCCATTGCAGAGTCAGCAGAGTCTTCGTATGTCTCGTTAGGTTGCCTGCGATACATTTTGTAAATAGGACCAATAACAACCAAGTCTGGTTTATGAGCCGCAATTTCACGCTGTACTTCTGCCTTGTCGGACAGATTTCGAATCTCAATACCACCGGGACGACGATAAATCTTTAAACGTTCTTCATCAAAAGCAGTACCAACTCTTCCAGCCATGTGTCTCATGTATGGTTCAGCAGTTTCGGTAATTGCTTGCGTTGGGTTTTCAAGGTCAATAATCAATACACGCTTAGGTTCAATTGGCTTGTGACTGAATGGGTGAATGCCTTGCGATACTGACATAGCAATCGTTCTAAGTAGAAGCGACTTACCAGCACCTTCTTCTGCAACAACAATTGTTCGATAATCTTGGTGCATCATTCCTGGAATAACAACTGGTGCAATCGCTTCCGCATTCGCAACAAGTTGGCTAATAGTCATTGCTTGTGGTTCAAGCGAACGCATCGAGCCAACGCCAGTCAACATCTTTCCCATGCCTGATGCAATCTCGTACGGGTTCTCGCCTGTCAACAACAAGTTCTTGTATGTATCAATCTCTCCAATGAGTTTGCGACTAGAACTGTGCTTAAGAACTATTGCACCGTACTCACTAGCGTTCTTCCATGAAGGAACGTTTAGAGACATGTTGACTAACTTGGAAGCAACTTCTTCGTCGTTGATTTCACCAGCAATTGTAACTGGGTCAATCTTTACGCCCCTTGAAAAGAGACTGCGAATAGCGGTAAAAATCCTTGCGTTCAAAGGATTGTAAAAATCCTCGGGAAGACAAGAATCAATGCCTTCTATAACTGCTTCTATAGACAGAAGCATTGAACCTATCAATGCCTCTTCTGCCTGAAAATCGTGGGGTATGGTTTGCCCGTTCACCAATAACCCTTTCTAGTAAGTGGTAAATTCTAATGAATGACGACGGCCTTGGTTGTCAAGTTTGTAAGGCCTGCCGTTTATGTCAATAGGTTGCCCTATTTCGTTAGTGGGACGACTGTAGTTCATCTTGACAGGATTATCAAGTATTACTTCTCCGTCCACTGGATTAATCCAAGTCTTCAACTTATCCCAGTCTTCGTAAATCTCAGCAACAACAATCTGCTCTGGTGTTAGTGGGAAAACATCATCTTGTTTGCCAAGATAGTCTTCGTATCGCCTGCCCGGGCCGAAGAACGTCTTGGGGTGTAACGTGTACGTAGGATTTTCGTTCTTCCTCTTTAAAGCGTAGTTCTTTACTGCTTGCATCAATGTTTCGTAAGGAACCTTGTCATCTCTGATACGACCGTTGTAAGCCTCAAATGCTCCCGGCTTGTTTTCCTTGCGAGGATACAAAAGCCATAGTGCCTCAAACTCAGGAGTATAAACTTTAGTCTTACGAGTCTTCTTTACCTCGACTTTTGGCGAGACTATATTATTATATATATTATTATTAATATTCCCCTGGACATCTGTGTCCACCCCCCTGGACATTTCTGTCCCCCCTGACAAATTTGTCCCCCCTAATTCGGGGTTGTAAGGCCATAGGTAGTAGACATTAGTTTGTTGTTTATTGTCCTTAAAACTACTTTTAACAATAATCGCTCCAACATCGCTTAGTTCTTTAATCTTGCGACGAACAGTACGAGCATCAACCTTAAGTAAGTTTGCAAATGAACCGTGAGAAGTGTTGGCAATAAATACTTCGCCCATAAGAATTGCCTTCATGTAACCAAAAAGAACTTTGGCCAATGGACTTAAGTCGGGGTGAACCAAAATCCACGAAGGCGTAATAATAGACTTTTCTCCAGTTAAATCGCCAATAATTGTTGCGCCATCAAACTTAAGAGAGTAAATCGCTTTGCCCTCATGGTCGTATCTATCTGCCCTCATTTGCTCATTCCCCTTTCAGCAAGCGTTTTGACGAGTTCGCCAATAATGCTTCCTTGTTCCTCAACGTCAACACCGTCAGTAACGGAGTTAACAACTTTTTTCTTCTTGTCTAACAGACTGTACATGTCTTCGTCAATGGTCTCAGGTGCTAGCAAATACCATGCTGTTGCACCGTGCATGTCATTAACTCGACCATAACAACGGCTGGCACATTGCTCATGTATAGCAGGTGTCCAACCTAGTTCACAGAAGACTACATCACTTGCGGCTGTAAGTGTTAAACCCTCACTAGCGGCTGTCATGTTTGCTACAAATACTCGTACTTTCGGGTCGTTCTGAAACGAGTCCACTGCATTCTGTCGTTCTTCGACTGAAACTCCGCCACGAATCTTCACTGCTACATCTTGGTACCGAGCATAAAGTTTTTCAACCATTTCGATATGTTCCGCAAAAACAATGACCTTTTCACCCGTACCGGACTCTAGGAAGTTGTCCAACCACGAAGCAGTGCTTTCAAACTTGATTTTCGACACCGCATCACGAAGTGCGGTAATACGAACAAGATTAACCGAATTTTCAAGGGCAATCTTCTTGCCCCAGTAAGCACTAGAGCCGTCACTGCCTTCTTCTTCGGCAATATCACGCGCACGTTGAGCAAAATACTCAACAACGTCGTCTTCGACTACCTTGTATGAAGCCATTTCTTCAGTAGAAACTGATAGATATTGCACGGCGTTTCGTAGTTCTGGCAGTTCTCCATAAACGTCCATTTTGTTGCGACGTACAAAACAGGTTTCACGCATTTTTTCGTTAAGTTCTTTGGTATTAAGAGCAACATTGCGCTTTGGTGCGTAACGGTTCTTAAATCTCCAAACGCCACCGAAACTGTCCAACTGACCAATGGCTTCAAGTTGTGGAATTAGTTCTTCGGGGCGGTTCGTAATCGGCGTGCCGGTGAGTAGGAGTACAAAGTTCTCAGGTCCAAGTGACTTCGCCAACTTCATAACGGCGTCAGTACGCTTAACTGTCCAAGTTTCTCGGGGGCGAATTGCCAACGCACCACATTCTTTGCATACTGCGGTGTTTGCTCGGCACGGTTTTTCACATTCCGGGCATCGCCACTTTTTCTGCCCGTTTTTAATAGCGTGAGATTCGTCTACAACAAGTGAAACAAAGCCATGTTCCATAATGTTTTTGTTGCGTTGATATAAAATATCGTAATTAACAACAATTACATCACAGGGTTCAATTTCCTCTGACTTACCACCATTGAGTATCGAAACGGTCAAATTTGGAAAAAATTTTTTAATTTCCCGCTCCCAATTTATTTTTAATGTATTAGGACATACAACAACAGCAGGGAAAGCGTCTTCCGATGCAAGGGTAGCAATGGCTTGTGCCGTCTTCCCAAGTCCCGGTTGGTCGCCCAAAATGCCCTTACGGACTTGCTTCAAATAAGCAATTCCGGCTTTTTGGTATGGAAGGAGCGGGATTTGTATGCCCGGAACATCAAGGTCAGCGTTCAAAGATTCCGACGCCTCACGCATGGTTTTGGCCTCGTTCATTACATTACGAGCGGTTTCCATAAGGCTGTCTTCAATAGTGAGGTTATGCAAAAGGGCAAAACGAATCGCTTGCATAATGTCACGTTTAGGAACTAGCCAAGAACGAGATTTTCCGTTCCATTTTGCGCTAGGAACAGAAGATTTAATGGCCGTAATCATCTTGGGGTCGTAGTTAAAGCAGATAATAACGGAATCCCCGTCCATTTCCACTTGAAACTCTTTGCCCGAATCAGTAAAATACTTTTTAACGTCTGAGTCTTGCAATTCAGGCGCCAATGTGATATTATGTGTGTTAGCAAGATTGCGAACTTCTATTATGGAAGAAAGAGGGAAAGTATTAACTTTCATCTCCCCATCCCAACGACGACCCGGAATATTGCGACTATCCTCAACAAGTTGTTTGTTATACTCGGTTTTCAAAATAATAACATTATTTTGAATCCAAGCGTAATTGTTTGCAGGAACGTTTTGCATGTTACTATTATAACACAGAAAGTTCCGTTTGTCAATACTTGACACAGAACAAATGTTCGGATAACATGTAGAGAAATTTGAAATTTGAAAATGGAGGTTTTATGGCAAAGAAAGCGGTAACTCAGGGTAAGGACAACTTAGCCTCAGTTTTAGCAGAGATTAACAAGCAGTTTGGTGCTGGTTCTATTATGAGCCTGAGTCAATCAGACGTAGTGCCTGTTGATGTAATCACGACTGGTATTTTGCCATTGGACCTTGCCCTTGGTGTGGGTGGTCTTCCTAGGGGTAGAATTGTAGAATTTTTTGGGCCACCTTCTTCGGGCAAATCCACCCTTGCTCTTCACGTAATTTCTGAAGCGCAAAAAATGGGACTGACATGTGCCTACGTTGACGCTGAGCACGCCCTAGATGCCGTTTACGCGGACGTAATTGGGGTTGACCTACCCAGCCTACTAATCAGCCAACCCAACACCGCAGAACAAGGTTTGGAGATTACTATTCGCCTTGTAGAAAGTGGTGAAATTGGTGTAGTTGTTATTGACTCTGTTGCCGCTTTGGTTCCCCGCGCTGAAATTGAAGGAGAAATGGGCGATGCCCATGTTGGACTTCAACCAAGGTTGATGGGACAAGCATTAAGAAAGTTGACAGGAACCGTATCAAGAACGAATACTTTGGTTATTTTTATTAATCAATTGCGTGAATCAATTGGAAAGATGTATGGGCCAAGTGAATACACACCAGGCGGTAAGGCATTGCCTTATTACGCTTCGGTTCGACTAGACATTCGACGTATTCAAACCATTAAAAAGGGTGAAGAAGCAACCGCTAACCGAACCCGAGTAAAAGTTGTAAAAAACAAAGTTGCACCACCGTTAAAACAGGCTGAGTTTGACCTTGAATATGGCGTTGGTGTTCCAAAAGCCAATGCTCTTCTTGATTGTGCTATTGACACAGGTATCTTGCGCCAGTCTGGTGCTTGGATATATTATGAGGGTGAGCAGTTTGCAAACGGAAGATTGAAAGCAAAGGCTAAATTAGAAGAACAACCAGAATTGTATGAAACTATATACAATCAGGTAATTGCTACAATGGAAAACAAAAATTTTAAAATAGGACTTGACAATGACGAAAATTAATGCTAAACTAGATAACGAAAAGAAAATTACAAAGGCAATTGAGAAGTGGTACAACAAGCATGCTTACGGTCCGAGTTATCGTGACCTATCGGAGATGACTGAAATGTCCCTAGGAAATGTCTTTAGTGCTTGTCAGCAATTGAGGGAAGCAAAAGTAATTACTTTCCAAGATGGTGTAGCAAGAACAATAAAACTATTGAATAAATAAACACAAACAAGAAAGGAATAATAAAATGGGCAAGCATTTGAAGTGGGAGGAACCGCCAGTAAAGTCGGCTGTTCCTCGAAAGAGTACAAAGAAGTATCGTAAAAAGACGTATGCAACACGTCTCAAAGAGAAGCCGGGTCAATGGGCTGTCATTTATGAAGGTGACAAAGTTGGTTCTGTTCCAACATCACTTCGTGGTCCAGAATTTGAGCGAAAGCATGGTCGGGAGATGGTCGGTCGAAAGATTATCCACCGCGTCTATGTTCGATACATTGGAAACAACGTTGATGTTGCTCCTATTGAAGAGTTGGTGTCACACCCTATTGATACCGTTGACGAATATCAAGAAATGATTAAGTCAATGGTGGCTGATGCAGTTCGTCAAACCATCAGGGAACTTCAAAAGGAGAGTGTTCAATGAATAAAGTAAAAGTAATCCCAGTATGGGATATGTCAGAGGAAGACTGGCTTGAGGCTCGTGAAGGTGGTATTGGTGGCAGTGATGCCGGTACTGTTTGCGGTGTTAATAGGTACAAGTCTGCTTACGCCTTGTGGGCTGAGAAGTCTCACATTGTAGAACGTGACCCTGTGGTTGGCGAAGCCATCCGCATTGGACATAAGTTTGAACGTCCTATTGCTGAATTCTACGCCGAAGAAAATAATAAAGCCGTTGTTGAATGGCCTGTTATTTTGTGGTCAGAAGAAGAAGGTCGTGAGTTTATGTTTGCGAACCTTGACTTCTTGATTGTTGAACCAAGTGATGAGTTTCCTGCTGGCAAAGTACAAACTTGGCGTTTTGATTACGCACCACCAAACATCTTGGGTATTCTTGAGGTTAAGACCGCCGGTATTGCTGGTCCAGGAAATCCTGGCGCATGGGCAAACAATCAAGTTCCACCGAGTTACATGCTTCAGGGATATCACTACGGTGTTGTAACTGGTTATACCAATATAACTTTTGCGTGTCTACTCGGCGGTGCTGGACTTCAGGTTCGTGAAATGCAATGGGATGATGAAATTGCAGAGAACATGGTCATTGCAGAGCAACAGTTTTGGGATTGCATTAAATTTGGTAACGCTCCAGAAACTGACGGTAGTGATGCAACCGAATCAGCACAGCAAAAACGTTACCCTCGCCACGAAGAAGGCAAAGGCGTTGAAGGTGGTTCTGATTTGCAGGCTATTTGGGATGAATTTACAGAAGCAAAAGCCCGTGCGGACGAAGCAGATACTCAACGCAAAGCATTGCGAGCAAAGATTCTTGAAATTGTAGGCAGTGCAGAGTTTGCTACCGTAAATGGCAAGGCTATTCTTTCTTACAAGGCAAGCAAGGATGTTGAGACACTTGACACCGAGCGACTTAAGGCAGAGGCTCCTGAGATTTTTGAACAATTTAAGAAGACTCGCCCCGGTTCAAGAACTTTACGACCGTTAAAATAATGAACTTGACAAAATCAAATAAGTGTGTTACACTTGTACCAGTCTTAAAGAAGACTACTATTGTGAAAGGAAATAAATAATGCAGAGTGAATCAATCAATGAATTAATTACGGCACTCGTTGCGGCTCAGGCAGAATTTTCTGCTGTGCCCAAGGGTTCTGTTAATCCGTTTTTTAAGAGTAGGTATGCGGCGTTGCCAGAAGTAGTTGCTACTGCTGGTCCTGTACTTGCTAAGCATGGACTTGCTGTTAGTCAGTTTATTACTTACGACGAAACTGGAGACTTGCTTATGACGCATCTACTCCACACTTCAGGTCAGTACATGGCTTACGCAATGAAGTTACACATGGTTAAGGCAGACCCAATGGCGCAGGGCAGTGCTACAACGTTCGCTCGTCGTTATGCCTACATGGCATGCTTGGGGCTTGTTGCGGATGAGGATGACGATGCAGTTACTGCAAGTCCACTTTCAACTGGTCAGGCTATTAAGCCAGAACCTAAGTCAGCGCCTACACCTAAGCAGGACAACACTCTCGGCAACGCAGTTGCTAAAGCGGCTGGTAAGCCAACAACCAACATGGCAACCGAGAAGATGTGCAAAATGATTTGGGCTATTAGTCACAGTTCGCTGGGCTTTGATGACCCAACAATGTATGACACTATTGATAACGTTACAGGTAGGAGAGTTCCGAAGTTGGAGCAACTTACTTTTGACGAAGCGAAGTCTGTCATCGAACACCTACAATCACTACAAAGCAATTAGGAGATAAAGTGAATTCAATTATTACCGTTACCGGAAACCTTACCCGTGAGCCTGAGTTAAAGTTCGGGGACAATGGCCTAGCACGAGTTCGATTTGGGCTTGCATCTACTCGCCGTGTTAAGGAACGTGAAACAACAAGTTATTACGACGTTATTGCTTTTGGAAAGACCGCAGAAAACGTACACGCATCACTTGCAAAAGGTGCTGCTGCAATCATTAGCGGTCGTCTTGAGGTTAAAGACTTTGAACGCAAGGATGGAACCAAGGGAACAGCAGCAGAAATTGTTGCTGAAGATGTTGGCGCTTTGCTTAAGTTTGCAACAGTCTCAATTCAAAAGAACGAAAAGGGAACTTCATCTGCGCCAGCAGGTACCAACCCATGGGATGAAGAAGACTTTTAATGTCTGAAAAAACCAATTACTCTGTCCCGCTTAGTTACATGCGTATTGAAGAAACAATGCGTCACGCCATGAATCAAATGGAAGACCTTACATCTTCATTCGCTGTAACGGCGGACGAGTTTGGTAGAGCAGAAGCAACTTATGAAATCGCTTATGCCAAGAGTCGTTTGTCGGCTCGGTATGAGGGAAGTCATAATGGATTAAAGATAACCGCCGACATGGCATCTGACCTTGCAACAACCGAGACGGAAACCGAACGACTTGCAATGGAAGCAGCCAAGGCAAAGCATGATGCAACACGCCAAGCACTCTTATCGGTTCGTAGCCGTGTAGAGGCCCTGAGGAGCCTTATGGCTTCCTACCGAGAAGCAGGAGGGTGATGAATGTCATACGAAAATGAAATTCAAACGTACATTCTTGAACTAGAAAAAACAGTTGAAGAATTACAAAAAGAGACAAGCAAACTTCGAATTGAACTTGATAAATCGAAGCGTCTCATTTCTATTCTTGACAGTCAACAGCAACACGTTGACCTCTAGTGGAAAGACGTAAGCGCCTCGTAGTTAAAAAGGCTCTTAAAAGAAAATCCACGCTTAACACACGTTCTACTTTAAAATCAGAGAAGGGGCTGAAGGCGACAAAATCGCTCCAGCCCCGTTCTTTGAAAATGAAAAAAATATATAAGGAACGTGCTCCTTTTGTTAAAGAGTTTCTTGAATTGCATCCAATTTGTCAGGCACGTTGGGACAATAACTGCTATATTAAGTCAGTAGATGTTCACGAAATATTACCTCGCAGTGCTGGCGGTAAAATAGTTGACACTAAGTGGGATAATTACATGGCAGTATGCCGGTATTGTCACACAATGATTACCGATAACCCGCAAGAAGCGCACGAACGAGGATATAGAAAATGGTCTTGGGAAGGATAAACGTAGAACACCACTACGTTGACTTTATTTTTAATAAAGAAAAATATGAAGTCAAATGCACATGTTCTTGGAAGGTTTTAGTTCCCAAAAGAAGTGAAGCAATATCATCTGCCTATCAACACCTTGCGGATATGTCGGCAGAGCGAGATGTTTAAATATTCCGACTACGAAATCCTAGAGTTCATTAGAGTCCTTGAAGAATCAAGACCTAATTTTTATTGGCTTGCGTTGTGTCGTAATTCAAACACAAAAGAATTTTTTCCTGGGCGAGGTCAATCGTCAAAAATTAAAAAGGCTGTTGAAATGTGCCTCTATTGCCCAGTGCAATACGAATGCCATGAGTACGCCATTGATAATAAAATAGAACATGGAGTTTGGGGAGGCTCAACTCCAGAACAGAGGGCAAGATGGATACAGAACGACGTGACGGTTCACGACGCGTGGCTGGAAATAACTCCAGAACTAGAATAAAGAAGTGTTTAATGCTTCTGCTTTTTGCTTTAATAATTTTTTAGCAAGAGCAGAATAACCTGGTTCGTATTTACAGGTAACATGAACTTCATCGCAATCTTCAAAACCTGGTTGCCCCTGAGGACATAGGTCACCGCATACAATGCACGGTACCCATTTGTATTTGTCTGCTTTGTTTTTGCGTAAATTTATTTGACGAGCAATCTCTACGTTCTGAGGTTCTTTATTTCTTTTCACAGTATCGCTAAGTCGCTCCAACCAAAAGCACCACAACCAGTTCCGACTAACAACGTCAGCATTCCCGGGGGACAGTTACTTCCCGTAGTGCTTGTGTACCAATGTGAACCACCATCAGCAGCAGGTGACATAAATACCTGACGACCCGTAGCACTAGATGCTACAAAGTGGTGAAGGTGTCCACAGAAAAGAATGTCTGCGTTAGAAATAGGTTGACGACCCATTGCTTGTCCAAGCCACCACGATTCAATCTTTCCAATTGAACCGTTAGTCTTTATCCAGTTCTTGCTTCCACCATTACGGAAACTGTGACCGTGAGCAAAGCCACAGGTAACACCAGAAATATCTAAGGTCATAGTAAGGTCATCTGCAATGGCACCGAGTGGGATGTTTACATTGGCATAACGTTCCGCGTTGTGGCTGATTATTTCTGCAATGCCATCAAAGATAGCAAGGTCATCATTGTCGGTCCACGTTGTGTATGCCTTGCCCATGGCATTACGGTTTTCACCGTGGTTACCTGGAACGGCACCAAGAACAACGTTGTAGCCTTCGTCAACCATAAGGTCAACAAAGCGCATAACAAGTCGTCGTGCTAAACGCATTTGTTCTCGACGGTCTAAATCTGTATTAGCAGTCTGCATTGCATAGTGTCCCGAGCATTGCTCAATAAGGTCACCAAGACCAACACCGTATACAGTGTTAATCTCACGGCCAATCTTCTTCAAGTCTTTAAGACGTTGAACAAGTCGGTCTTGAAATGCAACGATTCGGTCAGCAATCATTGCGCTTCCCCCGCCTTCATTTTTTCCTGCTTGCCAGTCACTAAGAAGAACGAGCATTGAAGTATCGCCAGTTGGCTTTGTTTGCTTGGCTGGTTTGCGCTTAGCAACTTCTTTGCATAGTTTTGTAAGGTCTTCTGGTTCGACTACAACTGGCTCTAATCTGTGACGATAAAACTCGCTAATGTCAATCTTGTTTTTAGACATGGGGTTCCTCGTTCCTTATTTTCCGCAGCAGCATAAGCCGCGTCGGTGTTCAGAAAGAGTGGTTCTTTTTACTGGAAAACCCCATTTGTCCAGAACTTCCATAATGGTTGCAGTCTGAACTTCTTTGTTAGACATTTTTAAAACGGTGTTTATTTTTGCCCATTGTTCTTCACTTAGTGGAAGGGAACCAATAGCGCATTTTTTTGTTGAATAGAATTCAGACAAATCTACCTTTGACATTTTGACACTCCTTGGTTAATCCTCCGTTGTATGAAGGTTACACCAGTGTTATTTAAATGTCAAGCATTTAGCCCATAGGAAAGTCAGGAGCCAATACAACTAACTCACCCATTGCTCGAACTTTGGTCTTGGTTTGGTCGTGATTAATTGCGTCATCCGGCTCACCCAAAAACGAGTAAACCCAAACACCATCGTCATACAAACTGGTGTCAATGCTGGCAACGTAAAGGCCAAGGCCAATGCGAACAATTGTAGATGTTACGTCACCCACGCCATAAGTGTAATTAAATATTTGTGGTGTACCACCATTAATTTGAAAACCAAAATAAACTTGGTCCGGGTCAATAATAGTTACATTGTCTTGAGCCAAAAATGGCTTAGAGGTAAAGAACTGAATGGTAGTTCCTTGAACGTATGTGTTTGGAATGAATGTTCTCATAGCCTATTCCTCTGGGTTGATGCCCAAGTAATCTAAAACTGCTTCCCAATTACCTACATCCATAACTTCAAGAGTTGCTGATGAAGCGCTAACTTCCAGGCTTCCTGGTTGTGGAGTAAAATATCGAATGTTTGTGCCGGAAGAAAAACCTGTTGATTTACTGTTTCCGGTGTTGTCAAAATACGTGTGGTTTGAAAATTGTGGCATTAGAACTTTACCTGACTTGCAATTACCGTCCAGGTACTTGAACCTGTACACACTACTGTAAATGTGTATGAATCTCCAGTAGAAACGTTAGCGGCAGTTGGGGCTGTGCCACCTTGCCACCAAAAAGTAATGTTATTGTACGTAGTATTGGTTGCAGGTATTCCAGACGCCGCCGCAGCAACACCGTTAACCGAAATGCTTGAAGGCAGGTAGGCCGTAGAACCGTTAATAACTACCATGGCAAACGTAACCGATTGGCCGGAAGTTGTTGGGCAACCAGTCATATTGATGGCGTACGAAGCCGTTGGATTGGCCGTGTACATAAAAAACGAAGTTGTTCCAGCCGCAAGCGTTGCGGCAGTTGAACCACTAAGTGCTGTATTAGAAACGCTTACAGATTCAAAAGGTGCATTAAGAAGAACGTTTGTTGTTGACGCCGATGTTCCCTGATTTCCTTGCGTACCTTGATTACCTTGTGAACCTTGAGAACCGGTTGCGCCTTGAGGGCCCTGTGGAATACTAAAGTTAAGTGTCGCCGCACCTTGAGAACCAGAGTTGGTTACAGCAGCGCTGCTTGTGTAAGCAACGGTTGTTGTTGTACCAATGGTAATGCCTGACTGGTATCCCTGATATCCTTGAGGTCCTTGTGCTCCAGTGGAACCTTGTGAGCCTTGTGAGCCAGTAGAACCTTGCGAACCCTGACTTCCTTGTGCTCCGGTTGAACCTTGGTTTCCTTGTGTTCCTTGAGGACCAGTAGAGCCCTGAGTACCCTGATTTCCTTGTGTCCCTTGAAAGCCTTGGTTTCCTTGAAATCCTTGAGGTCCCTGAGGAAGACTAAAATTAAATACAGCAGCACCTTGCGTACCTGTATTTGTAACTGATGCTCCGGTTGAATATGAAACCGTTGAGGTTGTTCCAAGTGCAACGCTTGCTTGATTGCCTTGATAGCCTTGCGTTCCTTGATAACCTTGATTGCCCTGTGAGCCTTGTACACCCTGTGTTCCTTGTGCACCAGTGGCGCCTTGCGCTCCCTGTGAACCAGTTGAACCTTGTGAACCTGTTGAACCTTGATATCCCTGAGGACCTTGTGCTCCTGTAGAACCCTGACTTCCAGTTGCACC
>Ga0214165_1000502_pt1 | contig 27412 bp, 30 predicted proteins | sample TroBogypolimnion_34_FD_153004 | JGI IMG/M metagenome (GOLD analysis project Ga0214165, IMG submission 153004) | Freshwater microbial communities from Trout Bog Lake, WI - Practice 03JUN2009 hypolimnion v3 | ecosystem: Environmental > Aquatic > Freshwater > Lake > Hypolimnion/Profundal zone ... | reverse complement strand
ACCAGCGTGGTTTTCTGAACCACGAGCATACGTTGAAACTTTGTGTGCTGCAGATGCAACATCAGCGGCAACACGTGAAATTCCACTAGCAGCGCCACTAACAGCATCACGAGTAACATCTTCTACTGCACGTCCTGCACCAGTGGCAGCACTGGCTATACCAGAACCTACCTGTTTTACATCATCAAATAAGCCCATTATTTCCACCTTGCGTCCGTCATGTCACAGCAACCGCAGTAACATGGGTCTGATGTTTCGCCTTTGATGGCTTTAGCATCGTTCATCTTTGCACGGGTAACTCGGTTAGGAAGTGGTGTACCTGCTTGGTCAGCAGATTCAAGTCCCATGCGAAGTCCATGCCCTGTTGGGATTGTCATTAAAGTTTCTCCTCGGAAGTAAATTGGTCTAGGAGTGAGACAGGTACGCCGTCCTTATTGGTCAGCCGCCCGCAGACGAGACATTGAATCTCGTCCACGAGTGGTTGAACATCACGACTACCACAATGGGCGCATGCATAAGGCCACGACATACCTGTCTCCTACCTAACTACTGACTAAGCCAGTGGTGAGCCGGACTCACCTAGGTCAATTGCAGGCTCGAAGGCAGTTCCAGTACCAGATGTGGTGCTGATGTCTCCACCAAGGAGTGAGCTTGACTCTAGACGAATCAATGATGCCTGACGGAATACTCCGTATGCACCGAGCCAGTACCAACCAAGTGGTACGAAACGGCGGAGGCGGTCAGTGATTGGACCTGGTACAACGTGAGGGAACGCTCCGTTACCATCGATTGTTGAGAACGTCTTAGCAAGAGCCTGACGACCAAGAATCATAGTTCCGTAAACGTTTGTTGATGAAGCACCGGCACCCTGGAATACAGGAGCACGTGGTGTTTCAATCCAACGAACACCTTCGTAAGCACCGAGTTCACCAGTCCAGATTTCACCTGGCTGTGCGTAAACGTGTGGTGCACGCCAACCCTGTACGTTTGAACCTGAAATAGATTCGCCCTGAAGGTCTGCTACGAGGTCTGGGTGAATGTAACCAACGTACATTCCTCCGAATGTTGGAACGTTCTGTGAACGGAGACGAGCACGAGCAACACGAATGTCAAGTGATGAGATTGTGTTTGATGCTGTTACTCCGGCACGTGTAGTAACAGAAGTCTGAAGCGAAGTTGCTCCGAGTCCTGATGCGTACTGAACGTTTGTACCTGAGTCAAGTGCAGCACGAGCAATCGTGTCAATTGAAACTCCAGCGTTGTATCCAACTACGTTGGCAACGATTGGGTCAATGTCTACGAATGAAGTACCACGCAACTTGGCTGTGGTAAGTACTGCGTTACCGTACTCAGCAAGTGTCAGGGTAACCTGGCTGTCTGAAAGAGCAACAGTAGATACGTCGCTTGTCTCAGTCAGTGCAGAAGCCTGAATTGCTAGGTCGTTAACAATTGTAAATGCAACTGATGCTCCAGGCATGCTCTGGTGCGTAGGCTGAACGTCAGCGGCAGCGTCAAAGTATAGTTCTGGGCGTAGTGCAAAATATGCCATGCGGTCATAAGCGGCCTTTGAGAAATCAAGGGTGCTCTGACCTGTATATGCGTCAGCCATTTGGCAGACTCCTTTGTTTAGTGGGTTTTAAGTTTTAGGCTTAGAACGCACCGCGTGAAGAATACATACCAAGCTTTTGCCCGGTACTACCTTCGACGATTCGCATGACATCTTCTGGAGTTGAAGCCTCTGCAAGTGCTGTTAGGTACTCCTGCTGTGGGTCTGGCATTGCACCAGTTGTTCCCTGAGTTGCACCCTGAGCACGGCGTAGAGCCGCAAGTTCAGAATCATTCGATGATGCTTCGGATTCACCAGTCTGGAGTATGCCATATTCTTCAGCCGACTGACGGATTGCTTCTAATGAAGCCTCTCCATCATACGCCTTACGGAATAGTTGACCTAATCCTGAGTCTGGAATACCAGCCTTTGCAAACTGAACTTCACGCTGTTGAGCGGCTAGTTCAGACTTCAAAGTTTCTAGTTCCTTACGAGCCTTTTCTGCTTCACGCAACTGCTTCCTAATATTAGGATCTAGCGGTTGACGCTCTTCAGTTTCAACTTCGTCAAATTCATCATCGTATGCCATGTAATCGCTCCTTGCGGTACGCACTTTACCAGAGGTTAATAAAGCGGCTAATTTTCAGCATTGTTGTACGCACCTGGGTCATGCCCTCCCAAGCGGGGTCGATAGTTAGCTCACCTACGGCCACATAGGGCCAACTACCTATGCAAATTGTATCATTCGCTTTTCAAATGTTACGTTGTTGCGTATCCTAGACCAGTTATTCCCTTGTTGGATTCTGCGTATCCACCACCCCTTTCGAAGGGGGCAGCCTTTGCCTGCTCTGCCAACTGTACAGTTCGAGCCGCAGCAGCCTGGTTTGTACCAGCAAATCCTGCCACCTGTGAACCAATAAGAACGTTGGTATCTAGGGTAGGCACATTCTGGCCTGGAGTAGCACGGGTCAGAGACATGTCCTTAGAAGCGTTTAGAAGGGCTCCCTGGATTTGGGATACTCCTGCACCCAATGGGTTATTGCCTGTCGCAGAACTCAATTTAGCCATGTCTGCGAGCTGACTAGCACCTGTCTGCGTAAGCCCAGTTAGACCTACCCTTGAACCGTAATCCTGGATCTCTGCCGTAGCCACCTGACGTTGCATAACTGGCAATGCCTTCTTAGGGTCAGCAAAGTAAGCCATAAGGTTGTTTTGGTCAACACCGTATTCTTGAGCCAATAGTTTTTTAACATTTGGGTCAGCGTTGGAAACTGCTGAATAGATGTCTGTGACACGCTGGTTGTATTCAGCGGCTGAAACGTGACCTTTAAGCAGGTTACCAATTTCCTGCTGGCTTGGCATTGGCGCACCAAATTGAGTAGCCGTGTTCATAACTGTTTGAGTGTAAGTCTGGTATTGAGATTCAGTCATGTGGATAGCACCAGGACTTGAATTGTATTCGGCAAGACCTGGAAAAGCTGCTTTGTAGGTGTTGGTATTGCGAACGTTCTCAAGGATTTCGCTTGTTGAAACCATACCAGCAGAAGCAAGGTTGTGAACCAACTTAGTCATTTCGGGTGTGTCAATGCCCCATGTAGTCAAGCTAACGTCCGCAGATGCTTCGGCGCTGTACTTGGCAGATTCGCTTGCCCCAAGAAGAACGGCATTGTCACCTGCCTGAATAGAATTTTCTAATGTACCAACTGACTGCGTAAGAGCAGAAGTCTGTGCCACTTGGGTTTGAAGTGCATTAGTAATTGCACCAATGTGACCGCCCACAGAACTGTAAACCGGCATCATTGCGCTTACACGCTCGGCAAGCGTTTTACCTAAAGCGGTGTTGTTAAGACCAAGTTTGTCCATAACAACTTTTTGAATCGATGAAGGAAGGTTAAGAATACCTGCCATCAAAGAACCAGAAGAACTAAGTGATAAGTTTCCTGGTCCCATCGTTGGTAAGTTCAAAGGTTGTAATGCGTATTTCTTAATGTCCTTTGCTGAAACTCCAGCCGCTTTAAGTATCTCAGCGTTAGGCAGAATAAATGGCTGGCCAATTAAAGTGTTTGGGCCAGATAGGTTAATGCCCGCTGCAGTAAGTGCAGATACGGTTTTTTCATCAGTGGTCGTTGAAGTTGATGTGGCAGGAAGTGATACCTGTTTGCCATTTACAACGTATTGTCCGTTTGAACCAATAGTTGCATTTTTTGGCACCATAACAACGCCGCTTGGAACAGCACTATTTACCGGAATGTATGCAGCTTTGTTTGTTACCGGGTCATAGTAAACTTGAGAGTTTGGAACTGCGGGTATTTGACCACGTTGTATTTGTTCAGGAGAACCCCACGCAGACGACCCAGGTGGAAGTGTTACATCAGCCATTACATTGCTCCGTTCGTAAATGCTTCGTGAATTTTTGTTCTTACGGTATTCATTGCTTCTTGTCCTTGTGGTGTTTGCGCCCAACCAAACGAAGGTTCGGATTTAAGGTGCATCATCCATTCATTCAATGTCATAGGTACTGGTCGTCCAGTTTGTGGATCACGAGAACCTTCAAGAGCGACACGCATCTTTGGGTCACCCTGGAAGTTAGGTTCAAACTGTTCTCCAAGCACTTGCTTGCCAACTTGACGGTAAGGGTCTAGAAGATAGGCAGTGGGAATACCAGCGGCAATCTGAGGTGCAAACGTTGGGTACAGTCCCTGAGCGGTTGTCTTGACGTAATCAGTGAATGACTTAACGGCATCACCACCGCTAGCAGCGTGGCTAGCAAGAACTCCGTTAAGAGTGTCCTCACTGACTGGCACGTGGTAATCGTGAGATATCTTCTGCAGGTCTTGTAGCGTTGGCGCTGGCTTAGGTGCTTCCGCTGGAGTCGCTGTTGATGTGTCCATTGTGTTTGTCATAGTTATTCCTATTTAGTTGGTAGGTTTCTAAGAACCGATGTCATGAAGTAAGAAAGTGCAGGAGCAATAAGCGGGTTGCCATTGGCGTCCGTGGCTTGAGCAGCTTTGGTCATTTCGTTGTACCAACCTTGTTCAATAATGCTTTGCACCTTTGAACTACCGGCACCCTTGTATTCGGCAACAGTAACGTCATACGCATCAATAAGGTCTTGGTACATGGTACGGTTTTGCGTTCCACCAAAAACAGAATTAGGTACGTTGGTGTCTGCCAACATTGTTTTCATCTGCTGAATGGCTTGTCCTTCGTTGTAGAACGTGTTGTTTCCACCTTCAAACGATGCGTACCAAATTGGGTTTTCAAGACGGCCGTATTGCTTTGCGGCGTTAGTAAGAAGTTTGTAGTTTTCGTATCCAATATTTCCACCAACGGGCTGTCCATTGACTTCTGTTGGGTATTCCTTTTTAAGCCAGTTGTAATAGAAATCATTACCGTTAGCAATTTGAAGTTGGTTGTAGTATTCATCTGGTGAGTAACGAGCACGAAGCCCAGCAGCAAGCTCCAACTGGTACGCCTGTGGTGAATAGGCTGTACTGCGGTTGACTAGGTATGCTGCAGCGTATGGGTACTGCTTTGCAATCCAATAGTGGTTCTGCAATAGATCTAGAGCTGATGTTGTTTCAGAGTACGAAGAACCCTTGCTCATTGTGTGCGAAACAATGTCGTAAATGTGATTAGGGTACCTGTTGGCAAATTCAGTAGCAGCTTGCTCAAATGTGTAAACAGGTACATCTTTGAACGTTCCATCTGGTTGCTTAACTTTTTTGGTTTCGTTAAGCAGTTGCTGGAATTGCGGGTTCATTGAAAACTGTTGTTGAACGCTTGTAGCAAATGGCGCACCAAATCCAATTACCGCTTTGACTGCATAAAGGAATACAGAAGCCATGTGAGCTTGGTGCATAAACTCATCACGGAACTTGGGGTCACTCATGTCTTGAGCAACTTTCTGATCCGTAGCGGCACGGGCGTATGTAGCAGCCTGTGATGTTGACATTCCTGCCTTAATTAATTTGTTGTAGTAATCTCCGTAGATTTTCTTAGAAAGGTTGTCTACAGCGTTGTTAATAACATAAATGTTGGCAGAACCAAAACTTGAGTTGTTTTGATTAAGAATTGCTTCAGCAAGGTCAACAGTGTTACGAGCAACGGTTGAAGGTACAAGTTCACTAAACAATGTGCTGTTAGCTGAGATTGGTCCAAGAATACCTTGAACAACTTTGTTGGCAAATGGAACGTGAGCAAGACCAAACCAATTGCTTGCTTCTTTAAGTGGCAAAGAAATCAAGGGTCCAACCGCTGGGCGCATCACGCTACCCAAAATTCCCATTCCTGCTTCGCTACCCGTGGGAATAATAGAAGAAACAGAACCTGGGTCAATAGCAAGACCCATAGAAAGTTTGCCAAGCATGTCAGAACCAAAGCCGGTTCCAAGACCTGCCAAAGCACCCATGAACTCGGTTCCTGGTACGTTAACAATTCCACCGCCAGAACCAGAAGCTTGAACGGAAACAAAGTTTGTTGTAGCAAGGCAAACACGCATGTACTTTTCAAAAGCACCTGGGTCGTCACGGAACATTCTTAAAGCACGACGCCATGCCTGGTTTTGCGCAAAGTAGAACGGAGCAACAACACGCATGTTCTGTTCAAGAACCGTTTTGTCAAGTGGGTTGTGGACAAACTTAGACATTTTAATTGTCGTTGCTTCATGAGCCTTAGCTTTTGCAGATTCGTGATCAATAATGCCTGCTTCTTCAGAGGCACGTAGTTTTTCCATTTCTTGGTCGTAAAGCATCAGGTAGTTGTGGTCACGAACGTAAGTGTTTACAATTGGACCAAGGATTGCAGCGTGTCCCTTGTTGGAAACTTCAGTCAAGAAGTTAGCAGCCATAGCACGACGCTTACCTGAACCTTCTGACAAAGCTTCCATAGCAATGCCACGTGGTTCAGAACTCTTAGCAAAACGCTTAACGTCGTTCTCTAGGTCTGCAACGTTTTTAACTTGTCCAGTCCCTGCCTGCTCAACGAGCTGAGCGTGAACCTTCCATGCACCTGTGGCGTCTCTACCGGCAACTGTGTGGAAAACGTGGTAAGCAATGTTGTCTGCCCAGTCTTTGTGTGCGTAGAAAATTTGACGCTGACGTGGGTTCATAAGGTCGACACGTGTTTTTTCGTTTGCGCTTAATGTAGCGTAAACTTCTTCATCTGTCTTAGCTACCTTGCTCTTATTAAGGTGACGGTCAAATCGTTCAAGTTCAGAAGGAGGCATTGATTCAATTGTTTCAAAAGCTGTGCGAGAAATGTTTTGCATTAAAGCTTCGGCTTCTGTGTCTGTCTTAACAGTGTTGACGCCTCGTCTTAGGAATCTGTATTCACTGTTAGTCATCAACTGTTCGTCAGTAGAATTCTCACGTCCGTATTTAATAAGAAGATCACGCATATCTTGTGTTGCAGGGCGTAAGAAATTGTCTGTGTAAAGACGGCCAAGAGCGCCACGAAGTCCAGTTATGTAATTCTTGTCTCCAGCATTACCTGCTCGGAAAGAACTGTTTTCGTAACGGTTGCTAATAGTTTGGTTGCCATGCCCGTCATCACCGTAGGCCATACGAGACGCTGTAATGTCAGAGTCAAAGATGTCAACAGTCTGGCTGTGAACGTGCATTGGCAAACCATTACGTCCAAAATCCAACATTGCTTCGGAGAAGTTCTCAACCATTCGTTCGGTACGAGCGTCCCAATTGATTACGTTCCCTTCAATACCGTGAAGAACTCCGCCAGCTATGTCACGTGCTTCGAGGATAGTTGAAGCAACAAATCGTCCAAATGAAGAAGCCAGCTTTTGGTCAAAGCCTAAATCATCACGCTTAAGCATTTCTCGGAATGTTCCCTTAAAAAGATCACGTTGTAAAAAGTTATTTAGTTTTTCTTCTACAGCAGAACTAAGAGCGCCACCACCTGCTTCGTGCTTGAGGTATGAAGTAAGCACCTTTGCTTTCAATGAGGACTGTGCGCCTCCACGCAGCCAAAGAAGAATAAACTCACTTGTACCTACACGCTCTGCCCAACCACCGGAGAACAAAGCCATAGGTGCAAAGATTTTACTAACGTACCAGTTACCTGCGTCTACCGCTGCCTGGAAGGTATTACGGTAACGAGGGTTCTCTGCACGTAGTTTTCCTAGTTTCTTTGCTAATGCAGCTGTTGCTTTTTCATCAATGTTTGCAACACCATTAACAGCTTTTTCGTAATCACGAACGTGTTGGATAAGTGCTTTTTCATCAATGGCGTTACCTTGAAGTCGAACGGTCAATTTGGTCATTGCGTCATCTAGGGCATGCTTTTCACCCATAAGTGTGTGCATGTTTTCAGGCGTCATTTGAGTAATGCGAATTGATGGGTCTGGTGATGCGTGGTCTAGCTGACCAGACAAAACTCTGTACTCATCGGCGTTAATAACGCCTCTGTCAAAGTCTTTTAGAATAGTCTGGTGTTCACGGTAAAGCTCACTAACGGCACGTGCGTGGTCTGCCTGTGTGCGTATGGCGTCGTAAACTTGAACAAAAGACTTGTTAGCGTCTATTGCCCCAGGAAGCTTTTCCCCCATTGACATTGCATTTCTTGTATACTCAGCAAGTTCCCTAGACTTGGTGGCGTATGAGATTTTAGTAAGTTCTGGTATTTCAGATACGGCCTTAACGCCAACTTCTTCTGGTATGTGTGCAACACGAAGAATGTGAATACCATTTACTGTTTCCTCTGAAGGCACAACACCCAAGACTTTAAACTTTGCACCAAACGGAAGAATAAATTCTTTTTCTTGACTTACTGTTGTAGGGAAATCTTTGTCTACCTCATGCTTAAAAACATTTTCAACAAACAAACCTTGTGTTCCTGGCTGATTAACAATTTCAACCATGAGCTTTTCTCCACCACGCTCAGTAAAGCTTTGCGCAATGCCTCGGTCAAAACTAGTAGAGGAGAATCCATCTTCAGTAAACGTTTCTCCAGGCTTAAGGTCTTTTAGGCCCAAGATGTAATTTTCTGCAGGAGAACCCTCACCTGCAAGCCCAACGGACAAACCTCGGTACGTCATTACAGAATCAGTAAGCGGAGCAGTCGACTTAATAAGACTTTGAATTTTTTGTGCTGTTTCAGCAGATTGGTCGGCAATATCTGATTCAAGGAATTGGCTTTGACGGAGTACTTGATTTACTTCATCAAACGATCCGCCTGCAAAATTGCCCCATACGCTTGTGTATGATTCAAGAGCCGCAATTTCATCAGGAAATTTTTCACGAGAAAAATCTAGTGATGTCTGTCTATCTTCAATTTCTTTAACAAGGTTGTTGCGATTAGTGATTGCCCTGGTTGCTTCAGCATTCCAGTCAGTAATTTCTGGACGTATTTCAATAGTTGATGCGTCCCAAACTTTAGTTTCGATTCCTTCTTCAAGTGCTTTTGGAATACCATCAAGAACAGCATTGCGAAATTCAGCAATTTGTTCAAGTGATTTAACACTTAGGCGTGCGGCAACGCTTGCTTCAAGATCTTCTGCAGGTGTTAGTTGTAATGCAAATTCTCGCAAGCGTGAAGCAAAACCCTTCATGTCACGTGCGCGTGGAAAGTGAAGTGTACCAAGCTGAGTATCTCCAATGGCGGAGTTAGTAATAGCCCCTCCGGGCTTTGGTGTTAGGGAGCGGTCGCCACCTTGTTCACCGTGAACCATTGCACCTGCTTCTTCACTAGCGCCATCAGCACCAGTCATACGCATTACTTCTTTGAATACGTCTTGTTCGAGACCAACCTTTACAGAATCAAAAGTTGCTTCTGACATACCAGCGGTTACTCTACGCATAATGGCGTGGTAGTAAGCGGAGCGAACGACGTTAACGTATTCTTGCTTTGAAGCAGTGAGTAGCGAACTACCGATAGTGTCCACAACTGTACGGTGTACACCAAGTTTTAGAAGGCTGTCCATAATTGCAGGGATAGCGTTCTTGCTGCCTGGGTTAATAGTAAAGTTTTCCCAACGTCCTGTTTCTTCGCTGATGTATGCTTCCGCACGACGAAGTTGCCCAGCAACCCATTGACCAAACCTTTGGCGTGAGCGAATACGTCCTAGTACTTCTCCTTCACCCACAATGTAATTAGTGCTGTCTGGCTTTGGGAAAGGGAATGGTGTTTCTTCTTTGGCAATGTTTTCTATCTGCTGGTTAAATTTGATGTCTGCGTTCATAGCATCACCAAGGGTTATTGAAGAACCATCAACCATAAGCTTTGCTTTGGTAAATTCGTACATCGTCATAGACGGTGCTTCGTTTTTTAAGAAACCAATACCTTCGGCCAAGTCAGCCCAAATAGCTTGTATTTCTCCTAATGATTGAGCTTCGCCAAGTTTTACAAGAATCTTTGCGCCTTCTTCGCCTGGAAACAAACCACGAAATCGATCTGCGATCTGAGCTGCGTTGTGGTCAGCCATCCATTGAAAAGCACGAGCAACACGTGAATATTGTTGAGTAACTCGGTACACATCTTCGCCACTGCGAATACCCATACCACCAAACAAATTGCCTAGCGGACCGCCAAGGCCTTCCAATGTTAGAGCTTTACCAACAACGCTACCAACAGCACCTATTGGGTCAGAGGCAAAGTAATTTGCGTAAACATCAATAGGTTTAGCAATTGCTTCAAAAAACGCACCATGGTCAAGACCAAGATAGTTAGCCATAACACTGCCAACGCTTCCCATTGGTCGTCCAAGGTCGTCAACAGGAACACCATTTGATGTTTGATTCCAAAGACCACTTAGTTCAGGGTCTTGGCTAATACCAGCGTGCGCTGTTAAATACATCATGTTCAAACGCAGGTCTTGTCCTGGCATCATTAGTTTGTTAGCAACAGACATAAACGGCTTTAGCGGCTTAGTTACAATTCCTGCTACGTCACTAGCAAATTGAAAACTTTTACCACGTGCTGCTTGCTGTGCTGAATCTGCAGCGACTTGTTCAGCCTTAGCTGCGGCTTCTTCCGTTGATCCACGAATAGCAGATTCTGGAATGTCCATTTTTGGAATTGCACCAGATGCAGTCTGCTCCATTGTCATAGAAGTAGTTTTTTCTTTACCCTGGGCTTCTTCGATCAAAGCTTTTTCTTCTGGCGTTATTGTTGCACCTTCTGCAGTTGCGGAAGCGGCAAGGTCTGCGGCTTCTGCAGCAGCTGGGCCCATAATGACACTGTGTGTCACCATGGCAATTGCCAAGTATGGAAGAAGATAACTTAATGCGTAACTAGCACCACGACGTTTTGCAAGCGATTCGTAAAAAGCTGCAAAGTGCGCCATGTTGTTATATGTTTCAAAAGGATTTAATGAATTGCCTACGCCCACAATGGCGTTTGCGGCAGAGTGATAAGCGTCGTCAAGGTTGGCTACATTTCCTTTACCCCAAGTCCAACCAGGTAATAGGTTCGCCAAAGGTCCTTGCGTTTGGCTTGCACCCACCTGCCCACCTGTTAATACTTCAGCAGTAGTTGTTAAAGTTCTGTTTTTTGTATTGTTTACCCAATTAGCAAGACCAGATGAAGCTCCAACTACAGCACTTAAATCGTTTTTAATATTTTGTGCAGGAGATGGTGGTTGCCATGTTGCAGGGTCAGCACCTTCTGGAACTTGAAAAGTAGTTTGTGGACCTAAATGGAAATTTTCAAACCAATTGGTTACACCATGTGTTATTCCAGTTGCGGCTTGTGATGCTGTTTGTAAAACAGAACCAAGTGGGTTACTGTAACTTCCATCGTTTACGCCTTCGTTGGCAAACCAGTTCCATGCCCTTTCAAGGCCACCAAATGCATTGGCAAAAAATCCACCGGCTTTTGTTTTGGCAGGATTATTACCTGAACCTCCAACAGCTTCGCCAATGCCCTTGTGAGCATTAGCGTACAGTGTCATAAACTTTGTTGCCATTCCAGCAGTGTGACCATCAATGCCTGGTACTTGCAACATTGCATGTGCAGCGGCTGGATCAGAATTCAACTTTGGGTTAGCACTAACCATGTCCGCTAAACGTCCGGTATCACTTGCTTTGTACGCTAAGTGTGCTTGCAAGTCTGCAGGGTTATTATCCTGCGGATTAGGAAACGATGTTTGTCCAGCCATTAAAGTCCAAGAAGGCGAGAGGCTTCGGCAATGGCAGAAACAGAAGAAGGAACGTTAGGCATCTTTGATAATGCATCAAAGGTTGCGCCCACTGGAGAATTAGGGGCGGCTTGATTAGCCAAAACTTCAGGTCCAGGTCCAGGCCCAAAAGGAAGTCCAGCCGTGACAGGTTCGTTAGGACGCTGTGTTGCCTCAAGGTGAGGAAGTGAGCCTGGCATTGGTACTGACTGTGCTTGTGGTGCAGGCGCAGGTGCCGCCATCTGTGGCATGGGTGTAGATCCCATTGGCACAGCACTTTGTGCTTGCATCTGCTGTCCAGCCATTCCGTACTCTTGCCCCGGAACTGTCATCTTAGGTACGTTAAGGTCTGTGCGGTTTGAATACGCAGTACCTTCTGCTCCTTGGCGTGTTCCGCCTCTACCTGTTCTTGGCATTTATTAAACTCCTGCTGGTGCTGGTGCTGGTGCCTGTGCGACTGGTGCTCCTGGCGCTGGTGGTGCTCCACCGCCACCAAGCTGTCCAAGCAAATCTTGCAAACTTGGCTTACCGGCTGGCGCTGCTCCCTGTACTGGGTTTTCTGCTGAAACTCCCATACCAGGTTGCATTTCAGGACCAGGTGCTTGACCAGGTTGTGGTTGCTGCTGTTGCTGTTGTGCTTTAGCCGCTTGCTCTTCTTGCATCTCTTGGTGAATCTTATCAACTGCATCTTCTAGAGTCATGTGACTCTGTGCTTTTAGTTTAGCAATGCGAGCAATAATTGATGGGTCAAGTTGTCCCTGCGCTGCTTGCTGTTCAAGACCAGTAAGAAGTGATTTGCGAAGTCCTTCAAGAACCACACGGTCTTCTTCAATCTGTGGGTCTTTGATAGCTGGTGAAAGAATACGAGCAGTCTCAGTAGACATAATTCCTGTACCAACAAGCTGACCAATAGAAACTGTCATTGAGTTAATGTCGGTTCCTGGCATTGGGTAACTAACGTTGCTGAAAGTTGTTTCAAATGTTGTGTCTGGTGTGTAGTCAGGGTGTTCTACCTTACCGTCTGATCCCATAAAAAACATAGATGGCTTTGAGCCGTAGTATGACTTCATAATGCGTACAGCACGTAGGTTTTCAAGTTCCATAGAGTTAGCCAGAATTTCCTGGTATTCCTGAAGTGGCATGTCAACAGTGGCAGACATAACATCTTGTCCACGTCGTCCCGTACGAATGTTAGAAGGTGACTCTCCACCAAACTCTGCAGGGATTCCAGCAGTAAGACGCTGTGAACGTTCTAAGTTGCTAAGAGAAATCTGTACGTCTTGTGTCTGCTGTGGGTGAACAATCTGAATCTGTCCTTTATCCAAGATTCCTCGGATACCCTGCTTACCGTCTGCTTCTTGCACAATACGTGGCGACGTTGCAGCGTTGGCAGGTGATACCACCCATTCGTCAGGGAACACACCACGGAACACAGCAATAGTGTTAAGTGCGTCCAACTTAGCTTCACGCTGGTACATACCAAGCATTTGGTCAAACTGACCCTGCAAACGGTCAAGAGTAATGCGACCTGAAATAACAACAGGGCAAATCTCTGAACGGTTGGGAATACGCTCAAGAATAATGTGCGAGGCTACACTTTTAGCAGTGTCTTGCGAGAATGGTGTTTGCTTTGGCTTTTCTGCACCAACAGCAAGAAGCACTGTTTCATCAGCGTCTAAATACTCAAGAATTTCAAATAGGTCAGTGTCTGACTTGTCACCCTTATACAAAGCACGCATCTGTGCTGGATAGTTGTCTTTCATCCACCCAAGTGGGCGACGGTCCGCAAAGATACAGTCAACTGGTTCCATGTTGTCTGGATCAACCATTGGTGCTGGGAATGTGGCAAGAGGGTTACGCACACGCCAGAAAGGAATCTGACGCTTATCCTGTGGGTCAAGAGACACTGGAGAAAGTGATACTGCGGACATACCATAAGCGGTAAGGTGACGAGCACGACGGCGAACCTTGGTGCCCATCTTGTTCATTTCCCACCAACCCCAGTTAGCACGCTTGCGGTCCATAGCTTTGTTTTCTGAAGCCTGAATACCAGGGCGTAATGCTGGGTAACTAATGTTGGGTAGGGTAGAAGCAACTCGCATAGCGAATTGGTCGATACCCTGAGCGATAAGGTTTGGAATAGCGGGCTTTTCTGCCTCGTCTAGTTCTGGTAGTGGTACAATTACGTCACCGTTGTAGTGATCACGTACTTCCTGCATGCGTCGGAACATTCCGCTGCGGCTCATGCGGCGCTCCTGGTACATGGTTACGATCTGACCTGCGGCCTTATCGTTATCAGGGGAAAGGGCCATTGATTACCTCAAGTTTGCTAGTTGGGTATTTCTAACCCAATTTGGTCGCCATGCTTTTACTATTTTTGTAACGGGCATGTAAAGGTTAGGAAGGTTCCATTCAAAGAACCATTCCGCCATAACACAGTCGTCGGTACGTCCATGGGGGTATCGGGTCACTTCGTCGATAAGTTTCATCGAGCGAACTTTGCCTTCCCCCTTACCCATCAATCGTACACGACCAAACTTCCAATGTTGAGAAATCGTCGTAACACCGTATTCAGCGTCCGATTTATTGGAGGTTGTATTGTGAGGAATAATCTCTACACCACGCAGTTGGCGCCATCTTTTGAAATGGTCATACTGCAACATAAATCGCTGAGCTGCGTTTTGTTCAACAATCCAAACTTGAATTGGGAAGCCTAAAGAAATAGATAAACGCTGCCAATCTTCCATAACCCCAGTAAATTCCCCTTCGTTGTAATTGTATTCGAGGAACTGCGGAGCTTCCATTTTGGCCCTAATCAAGTCCATAAGGAATCGCTGTTGAGACTCAGGGTGGTAAATCCAACACTGGATAGACCAGTAATTGGTTGGAGAAGGGTCTGCCGTGGCAACTACTAGACAATCGCTAGCCATAATGCCTGGGGGCAATTCCCATCGATCTCGGTCATGGTCAATGCACCCTGGGCTGTTGCCGTGTCCGTAAACCCATTCGTTCTGAACCAATACTTCGTCTAAAGCCAGGTCTTCCTGCTGGTATACAACATCAAAGCGTTCTCCTCGGTTGGACATAAGGTTAGAAATGTCTCGCCATCCGAGACGGCGTGGGTCCAAGAGACAACCTTCGGGGTAAGCAACAGCCGAACGTTTGTGATTATCTGGTGTACATTTTTCTTCATAGTGTGCCTTGTATTTTAGGTGTTTGTATTTCTTGTCACGTCGAAGCAATGCCGTTTCTTCTTCACTCAACTTGTCCATGGCATCTTCGTCCTCTTCTTCCAGAGGTTGCACCATGTCTAGAGCAAAGCGATAAAGGTCGTCAGGAGCCAAGCGCTGACCAATAAGAGCAAGCATACCTGCAGGTTCAAGTCGAGTTTCTGCAACGTCTTGGTACCAGTCTTCCATTGCTTCTCGTTGTTCTGAAGAGCGTACCTTGCGAGGGTCCACAAGGTCGTCCCAGAAACAGCCATCGAAGCGTCCTCCGATGAAACCACTATCCATACCATAGGCACTTAGGGTTGGCTCCTTTTCACTAATAGCACCAGACTCCTCTGGTTGCATAACAATAAAAGCTTCATTAGTCCACAGTTCTTTTTCAAGTGGTTTGAATCTTCCGAAGTCGTGCGCCATTGTAGTTACAGCATCCATAGCTTGGCCACGAGCTTTAAGCATTTCATCTGCTTGTTCTGGAATCACACGTTCTAATGAACGTCGAACACGCATGAGGTTTCGTTTAGCGAGGGACATAGTTGCACTACCAGTCAACAAACGAGTTGATCTGTTACGGCAAATAACCCAGCATGTTATGTCGTGAAGTAGCGTGGTCTTACCAGAACCAGGTGGCATGTTCATAACCACGTATTCTTTTTGATCTGACTCAAGCAAACCTACAAGGGCTACACCTGCTTCTTCCTGCCACGGAGTAGACACACGACCAAAGTAACGTTCACGGAAATAACCAAAATCTTCAAGAGCAAGCTTTGCTTCGTCTGACAAATTGTCATACGCAATAGGGCCTTGTAGTTTGGCTTCCTTTTTAAGTTCACGGTAATTGCTAGCGGAACTGTCAATGCCTTCGTCGGCACGTAGATTCTGAGCAGCCTTTTCTACACGGTAAGCAGTAGCTTCTGAGAACTTAGCCTTGCGAGCACTTTCGGCAATAGAGAATCCTGCCGTGCGTGCTTCAAAATATTTTTTACGTTGTACTGGTGTTACAGCCATTTATCGGTACAAAGCGTCGTGAAGTAATCCCCTAATTCTATAACCGTTAGCGTTTGAATCACCTAACGTAAAGAAACCACCGAGGTCGTCCTGGAGGTCTTTAACTGCGACCACCAAGACGTAATCCTCAATGACGGGCATAACCCATTCGTTGTCTTCTAAAAACTCAGCATTGATGCCGTTGAGAAACTTAGGAAGGTTAGCTTCTAACCATTCCTTAAGAGAAATCTCAAGAGCATCGCTGCTCATTACGCAGGTGTAGCTGTATCGGTTTTAATGTTTGCAACTGCCTGGTTAACCAAGTGGTTAGCAAGGGCAATGTTTGTGTCAAGATTACTTTTTTTGACCAAGTGCAAAGACTGGACAAAAGTCGTTGACAATATGCATAGGGAAGCAATAAGACCCTCAACTCCTGCAGGGATCTTAAAGCCTGGGTGGATAATGGCTAGCACAGCTCCTGCTCCAGTGAGCAGTGATGTGACGTGTGGTGCAATGTTTTTCTTCATACAAAAAGCATAGCATGAACACATGGGGGGCGCTAAAAAAATATTTTAATTTTTGAGCACCAAGGTGCAAAGCCTGCACTACGACTGGGACTTTACCCATGCTTCGAAGGGCTGGCCGCCAACCGTGATAGTTACACCACGACGCTTGCGTCTGACCCTGCGCCTGTACTTGGGATTAAAAAGCCAAGTAGAGAGGTCAGTACTATCCCGCTTTTTTTTCATTACTTCTTTTTACGAGCCTTAGCCTTTGGCTTGGGAGCGTACTTCTTATTTGCAGCGGCGATGGTCTTTTCCCCGTGCTTGTCTTTAGGTCGGCCGCAGCCGCAAGTTGAACACATATACCCAGGATAGCACAAAACCCCCCAGTTTCGGGTGGGGGGCTTAGTGCCAGTGTTGGATTCGGAAGTCCAGTACTGCGGTAGGATTTTCCTACGTACACATTCTATACACACACCATACACCTGTCAAGTAAAAAATGTTACGACAAAGGTTGCATTGAGAGCTATGAGGGTGTAGTATTGGTATACCACCAACGAGAGTGGTCGTGCGTGAAAGTCGCCCCGGAGTGTGAGTCTTACTGCCATGCATGTAAATGCCCTGTACGTAAGATACTCGCCGGAGTTACCCGGTTAGAGCGGGATTCGGTCGGACACGCACTTTTAGCCTAGCTACTTGATGAACTGTCGAGGCAATAGAACTCTGCCACAGACGAGCCTCGTGTCCATGACGGGTTGGATGTCCCACAAAGCTCACAAGCATTTCTAAGCTTTTTTGTGGTTGGTGATGCGGGGCAACTTGTAACTAAAAGCAAGTACTTTTGAAGTAATCTTTTGAGAGAAAAAGCACGTCATTCTCTACCCTGCCATTCCCCGGCCGAAGTGTGCCCCAAGATCGTTTGGAGAGAATGACAGTTCACGATTTCCTAGATAACTAACGATAAATTAGATACCCCCTCGGCAGATACCCGGTCAAACCTTGAGGGATTTGGCCTGCATTATAGTACTAAACCACCCAACGCAAGGGGAATGGAATGAAAGTGAAGGGATTAGGGATTAGGATTGATGAGCATTACTTATAAGTAGCAAGCTCCCATTGTCCAGCCAAGCAATCCGAAGCCAAGACCAACAGCGGTCTTGGTTGCTTGTCTGATACAGGCCATCTACTAAGCATAAGCCTGATCGCCTGCGTTTGGTATGCATTTATCTGCGGGTGAACAATAAATGCCTTATACCAAGCCTCGGCGATTCTATCTCTATTAAACCTCGCGGAAAACCCGCTTCGGCCCCGACGATACTGGGACCAATAATACTACTACTACTGACAGTCGCTCGAAAATCAATGCCACGCAAACCATGTCCATTGATTTTCACGAATCCTACAGGGTGTCTCGCCTTGTAAAGAACCCCAAAGCTGACCCAAACTACTGTGATGTTGACAAGCAACATCATCAGGGCTTTGTCCCAGCGCCTGTCTCGATATTTTATAATAATTGTCAACAGCAACAATTTTTATAAAAATCTCACCAGGTGTAATCAAAGATTCCAGGGTAACCTGTGCCAGGTCTTGACAAACTCGAACGGCAAGTCTCAAGTCTAAGAAATCCATGCAAAGGGCATGTATTTCAAAGACTTAGACCAAGGCCTCATTAAAACATGGCCGTGCAGTAGCTCGTCCTATGTTTTGCCCTGGTTTCGGATAAACTGTCAGTTGTAGCAGAGGGCTACATGACAGAAAGGTCATCATGACTACAGAGTTAGAGACTGTACCCAATGAATCCACATTCCTATGTGAACATTGTGAGGAATATCAACCAGAGAGCTTCCCACGCTCTAATGGTGGAACACCAATTCCAAACCGTTATACGGTTATGCAATCCAAGCATGACACCATAACCTACACCATGCCTAATGGACGTGTCAGCACGTTCACCCAGCAGGTTGAGGATCCAAAAGACTGGTGTCGTAACTGTACGATGAGCGACTCCTACTATTGTGAGGAGTGCGATAAGCGTTGGAGTGATAACGACTGGGACTACACATTTGTTAACGGCGACGCTTACTGTAATGAATGTTGTGAGAACCGCTTCACCTGGTGTGAAAATTGTGAGGAGTGGCGTGGTAGCCGTTGCACTGAGTGCGACCCACGCTCACGTGTCATTCATGACTACAGTTACAAACCAACGCCCATCTTTCACAACACAATCGAGGACTACTCCAGGTCTGTTCACTCGTCTGTGCCATACATGGGCATTGAGCTTGAGATAGAAAACCGTGGCAGTGTTTCTACTGCTGGGCTGTCGGACACGTTCCATGAGTGGGACGAGAACGAAGAGAATTTCTATCTCAAATACGATGGATCGTTGTCTAATGGGTTCGAGATTGTCTCACACCCACGCACGCTCGAATCATGGAAAGAATTGTCTAGCGACTTTCAAACCATTCTCGACAAGCTTGGTGAGATGGGTGCGAGGTCTTGGAATACTAAGACTTGTGGACTACATATTCACGTCAGCAAGAACTCATTTAAGAGTGAGTTCCACATGGCTGTGTTCAACATGTTATTCAGTCGCAATGCTTACGACTGGCAACGTGTTGCAGGGCGTGAATCTAACTACGCTAGGTTCGACCGTCTGCAAGGCAACGCAGTCAAGTTGGCTAAAAACAACTATGATAGCAATCACTTTGACGCTATCAATTTGAGTCCAGAGCACACTATCGAAATACGTATATGGAAACCATCTTTACGTTTCGGCCGTGTGCTTGCTGACCTCGAATTTGTGGAGTCAGCTCGACTATATACATCAAAACTTACAAGCCATGATGTCATGAACGGCGCGTTGAATTTCTTCACGTACGCTCAGACACTCGACGCTTGGTCTTACCCTAATGCCCGTCGTGTTCTCGATGGTGCCAACTTTACAACACCACAGGAGGTGTGATTATGTGTATTGCAATTTGTGGATTTAACCAGTACCCAACTCGTAAGGAACTTGAGCAATCTTGTCAGGCTAATCCAGACGGATTTGGTTGGGCTTTCGTCATTCAGACACCAGATGGTCGCAAACTTGAAATGTTCAAGACCATGGTTGCCAAAGAAGCAATCGACAGTTACCTATCGTTCATCAAGCATTACGGCGACGACATCATGTGTCATGCCTTTCATGCTCGAATCGCTACGCATGGTGCTGTCAATCTTTATGGTTGCCACCCGTTTAACATCCAAGATGACTCTGATTCTGTCATGATTCACAACGGTATTTTGCCCATCAGCATTGCCAAGACTGACCCACGAAGTGACTCACGTATCTTCGCTGAAGATTTCTTGCCCAAGCTCGGTGGCGTTCACGCCCTTGCTGATCAAGACATCTTTGACATTGCAGAAGGTTTCGTTGAAGGCAACGGCTCTAAGGTTGTTATCCTATCGACCACGCTTGAGGTTCCACTACTCATCTTGGGCGAAGGACTTGGGCATTGGCACAAGGAACGACCTAACCTGTGGTTCTCTAACAGGTCTTACCTACAAAGCACGTTCGGTTACACGTACACCAAGCCATCGGCTAGCGAGTACGCAATGTTTGACAGTGACCGCAGTCTGCCTTGTGTAAATAAAGCGTGCAAATCGTATGTGCCAGTAATTGAGGACTTCTGTTTCGACTGCTACTGGTGTCAAGAATGTGACCAAGCAGACGCTAACTGCTTGTGCTACGGCTCAACCACCATTAGCAAGAAAACAGCAAAAGAAATGGAGGATAACCTACTATGGGAAATAATCTAAAGTTCTGGTTGCTCCACCTAGCCTCGGTTGTTACAGGTTACCTAGTTGCCCTTAAAATCCACTATAAGTGGACGGGCAACTGGGAAATCAACCGAGGTACATCCGACCCATTCGCAATCATGATCTGGATCGCAGTAACTTGCGCTCTGAGTTACATGATTTACAAATGGTTCGAATGACATTATAGGTAACTAATAAAAACTGGCTCTCAGGTGGGTTCACACCCACCTGGGGGCTTTTTTTTCAGTCGTGCCTGCGGCACGTCACGGCTGACTGATTACTCCGTAACCGCGCCCACGATTCAAGGCGGACTGATTACTCCGTAACCGAGCTTATCAAAAAATAAGGGAGCCCCTGCGGGGAATTGGAGTTAGAGGGACAACTCCCCGCAAGGGCAAAGGTCACAGTAGACGAAGGGGAATCTACTTGACCGACTCAGGGGTCGATGACCCACGAAAATCTCCACCTACAAATCTAGCATACGCTTCGTAGGTGTGTGCATCAATTTTACGATAACGTCTTTCAAAGCTGACCCCTTCAAAGCAATAAGGCAAAGGTCTGTGGTTCTTTGTAACACGGATCAAAGCCCATTGATAAGGGTTCTCAACAAGCATTTTAGCAATGGCACGGTAGTCGCTAGGTTGCTCCTTCGGCATTGGCGGTTCTTTCCATTCAAACTTGAGCATTAGATACCTGTCTCCCCCGATGCCTTAAGATAAGCCAAATAATCTTCTACAGAACCAATAACAGGTTCACTATTTTTGACAGTAATAAGGTTCATCAACCTACCGCATGAAAAGCACTCAGGCTTAACAATAGGCAACTTAGTCGTAATCTCAACCGAAGCGTCGCAGTGATCAGGGTCACACGTATAAGAATACTTTTCCCAACTCATAGCCCGACCCCCCAAATGTCACAAACTTCCAAAACTGCGTCGTTAAGTTGCTCAAAAAATGATGCTTGTTCTTCTGGACTTAAATTAGCGCTAGCTATAAAATCCTCAGTTATTTCAGAGAACCAAAGCACCTCTGAATTGTCTGCTCCAAATGTCTTAATTTCATTCATTTCACCCTCCTTAATTGGTGTATCACTACACTACACCTACGGTAGGGCTACTGTCAAGTTATCTTTCTTATTTTTTTACGATAACGAGCCACACGAATACGAGTGCTAGCGTTGTAGGCATCAATACATGGCTGACATGCCTCATGAGTGGGATCTTTCATCTTTTGGCGTCTGTGCCATGCCCATCCTCTGTCTGTGCCATGCTCTACCTCGTGTGACTGGGAGCGACTAGGAGGCTTGTATCCTTGCGTTACGGCGACTATACGGAGTTCTTGGTAGGATAGCCCACCCCAAACTCCCCAAGCTTCTTGGTGGACTAATGCCCACCGTAGGCAATCAAATTTTATTGGACAATACTCGCAAATCTTTTTTGCTTCTTGAATCTTGGAGGAGCGGTCACTGAAGAAAACCTTAGTCTTTCCTATACAGTGAGCGCTCCCCCAGTCAGTCATTAAAACGCTTCTTCTGGTGTTTCTTCCTTCTTCTTAGAACCGAATGGCAAAGATGAAACCTGTGCCGTTGCGAATCTCAGTTCAGGACCTACTGCTTCTGCGTTGATCACAGTCTTGGAGATGGTCTTGCCATCTTTTTCATAACGGTCTTGGTTCAATGTGCCGTTCACGATAACTCGGTCGCCCTTGTGTAGTGAGTCAGCAATTCCCTGAGCCAATGTTCCCCAAGCTGAGCAATCGAAATACGAAACGTACTCTTCTTCTCCACGCTTTCTATTTACTGCTACGGAAAAGTTAACAACTGCATTGCCTGCGTTGGTAAACTTAATGTCCGGGTCTGCTACTAAACGTCCTATGATGGTCGTACTCATTTCTATCTATACTTTCTGTCTCGTTAATACTGCCTTGTAATTCTACACTAATAACCAGCCATTTGCAACAGTTTAACCATGTCTTCCAAGGTCACAACTGCATACGCACGGCCAGCACTTGTGTTACGTCGCTTGATAACCGCCAAGCCAATGTCGGCTTTGGCGTTGTTCTTTTCTGCTTCGGTTTCATCCATGATAGAAGCGAGAGTTATCTTGCCTACGTTCTTGCACTCAATGATGATGGCGTGAGCAAACCCATTTAGATCACCTTTGTCTACCGTGTTGCCAGCACCGTATCTACGCTCGACCTGTGGGTAGCCGTTCTCGTTAAAGTACTTGGCTACGTCACGCTCCCACTGACTGCCTTTAGCTTTCTGTGGCGTTGTCATTATTTAATAGCCATCCATGTAAGAGTCCAAATACAGACAAGAATTATTACGAATGATGTTGTTGTCATTTCCACGCACCAAAAATACCAAATAAAACAAACAAAAATAATGCAATAGCACCTACTAAAAATACGTCAACCAGTATGTTAATTAGTGTTGTCATCTTCTTCTTCCTTTGCCGCTTCAAGAACTTTCAAATAGTAATCGACTGCTTCACGGATAGTCTCATCGCTGACACCAACCTTCGAAAAAGAATCCAGCACCATCAACAGTTGGTTCTGTAATGCGTTTACAAATTCTTGGTCAATCATTTTGCACTTCTCCTTAATACAGACTTAAAGTCTGCTGGCATTGGTATTGATTCTTCTTTACGGCGTTCTAATTCTTTTTTCCAATCACGATTAGGTTGACGATTAACTATCACGGGTACAACTTTGGTATCACGTGCTCGCTGTGCGTTCATCTGTTCGTAATTCTTTCGAAGCTTCTCAGGTGACAAAACAACTGTGCTCCAAAAATCATGACCTTGCGACCAATCAATCATCGATGTAATCTGCTCGACGGTTAACTTGTCAATGCGCAACATCTTTTCAATGCAACTAATCGCAGACTCATTAGTTCGACATGGCTTCCTGTTGTTAGCAACCATCGCCTTTTGCAAATGCTTCAACAACTCACTAGCCTTAATCCAGCTTTGTGATCTAACCACACCTTTGTTCAGAGCTTTGTACTTTTTAACTGCCTCTTTTGCCTGATCAAGCGTAACAAATCCATCGTCAACTAAATAACATAAAACTTGTTTGTAATCAATTTCCTGTGCCATTAGTCTCCCTAAACAAACAGAGTGCGATGATGGTGTACGTAGCAAGATCAAGCAATGAATCTTCTATCGACTCGTTGACAAGGTTTTGTCCTCGTGCTGCTGCTTGAAGTCGTTTAAGTTTGTCCGTGGCACGTGTCATGCAACCAACCCAACCTGGAATACCAAAATCTTCGCTCGCTCGCACGTTCGCAAACGGATCGTTTGTCTTACCATAGTCAGCTTGCTTCTTGTCATGCATAGACTGAATCTCTTTAAGTATGTTGCTAAATTCGCTCACAACCATCTGTCCATTCCGGGTACAACCCATGATTTCTATTGTAATAAAATACTGCTACTGCTTGTTGTTGATACACGTCTGCTTCGTTTGGTGTAGCAGGTAAGCCCTTAATGTTCTGACGAGCGTACTGCCAAATCTCAGGCATGAACTGAAACATACCTTGAGCACCTGATACCACATTGGTATCGACTACCTTGCCACGACTCTCACGGTATGCAATGCAAGCAAATTGTTTCTGTGCGTGTAATGGCAGAGACAGCAACGGGGGGGTGGGCATCGCCGTCTCTACCAATTTAGGCTGTGCTACATCTTGCACAGGCGTACTTTGAAATACATTAAGTGACATAAGTATTGCACCAACTGCAAGTGTCGACCTAATCATTTTCATCCTTAAACGATGGATGGTTCATGCGAGAGAGAGTTATCTCTAGCTCACGAACTGCAATTCGCAGGTCACGTATCTCCATCATGTATTCTTCGACTCGACCAAGCAGAACTTCGTTTCGTTCTCTCAGGTAATTTAATTCAATCTCGTTGTGCATTTGGTTCCTTCTCCTCAAATTGCGTTATCTTGCTCTTGTTGCTAGGGCAACGGTGTAATACTTCTTCTGCTCGTGCTTCGATAAGCAACAAACACTTTGGACATACCCACTTCCTCATGACCCTCCTTAGATCTTGATAACTGTGAACGGTTGCATCGCCATGTTGCAGTGACGCACCGTGACTTTCAATGCTACACGAATTGCTACATCAGGTTCTACTCGTTGTTCAGCCAGAACCCCGATAGCACCAGTAGCGACACTATTACCAGCACCGATAGAAGCATAGTTCTCCTTAAATTTAATAACAGAAAAATCGTCTGAAATCTCAAATAAAGCTTTCTTTGTAACCATTAACAAGTTCCACTCACCACCGGGGTTCGCTTCAACAAGATGATTACGCAGAGCGTACGGGTCAGTAAGTCCAGACTTGCGAGCAAGTTCAATAATTCGGAAACTGCCCGAACCACCGATCAAAGCATCGCCAGCTTTCCAAACCTTCGGTTCACCCGACAACTGGTACAAGCCACCTTCATCAAAGGCGCCTGAGTCTCCACCTATGGCGTAGTTTTTACCGTTTGTGTAACCGATGATAACTGTCATTGTTCCACCTTAAACTTTTCTGGCACTATGCCACGATAGGGCAGTTGTTGTGGCTGTGGCTTGAATGACGCACCACACAAGTGACACAGGACTATTGGAGCCTGTGCACTTATGTTGATACGCCAATCATGCTTACAGTACTTCATGAAAGCTCTAGGATAACTCCAGCAATCTCGGCCGATGACAAGTCGTTAAGCGACTTCAACTCACGACCCATAAGACCTTCAACATACTTCTTTCTGTCTGCTGGTGCTTCAAACTTCTTAGACAAAAGATCACGCATGTTGTCTAGTGCTGTTGGTTCCTTGACTTTTGGTGCTGACTTAGGCTGTGAAGCTTTGTTGCCATCGTCATCTTCGTCTGCTACTAGACCTAGCACGCTCATGTATGAGTACCTGCGAGCGTACGTCACCGCACTACCCTGACCCTGTGGGTCTGACTTAGGCAAGTGCAGAATCATTGAGTAGGCAATGAATTGACCTGATTTGTGGAGCAGATAGGTAAGTAGTGAGTCGGTGCCATCTTCTGCGTGAGTGATGAACTGACTGACTGCAAGACCATGCTTCGCTAGCACGGGTGCTGTGTGTGACACAACCTCTGGCAGACCTGCATACTTGCTCTTAAAGAAAGGGTTGGTTGACCCCTTCGGTACTGCACTGAACTCAGCCTGAGCTGATACCAATGCGCTTGCTAATTCGTTTATCTCTGGACTTTGCATAATGTTCTCCTTAGAACTCTGAGTCTAACTTATAACCAAGAGCCGCAAATGACACCATGATTGTTTCCATGGTTTCAAGGCACGCCTCATAGTTTCTTACGTGGGCTAGGAATACTGATTCGTCGCCCTCTTTTAATACAACTGCCCAACTGTCCCCGTCCGTTTGGTCAGGAAACAACTTCATGGTTACTTCTTTGCCTGTAATGGTTACCGTAGGTGACTTCATTATTTGGCCTTTCTCTTAGTTAAAGCACTATTAGAAATCTTGATTACTCCATCGCCGTCGTCTTGGCATAGTGAGCGGTAAGAACAGTAGTCGCATTGCCATGCACGTCCGTTAGGATCGAGCTTCATGAACTTGTTGTCATCGTCCTGCGCCCAACGCTCAGGCAAGAACCCTGTGTCAATGGTAAAAGCAAAACCTTCCATTCTACGTATCTCACCCTGAGCAAGTGGTTCCCACTCAGAGCGTGGTACCTCGAACTCGGCTAAGAAACGATTAACACCAGAGACACCCATGTTGTTTGCCTTGTTAATGGACAAGGCTTCAAAGCCAATGCTACCCATGACCAAAGTTTCAATGCGAATGTCGGGGTTACCCAACTCAATGCCTATGGCGTTCATGCCAGCCTGTGCAACGGCTTTAGCAGAGGCGCCCTGTGGTGCTGATACGGTTCCACGCAGACGGTTCCAACCAACCTGCTTGTCAAAGCCGTACGTACCCATGGTCTTTAGTTCGTAAAGAACGTGAGTGCCACCGTAGTTGGTGCCAACGTCATAGATGTCAATAAGTGCGTCACACGAGCCTGATAGGAAATCTCCTATCATAGATGGGACTTCAAACTGAGCAGAGGGAAACCTACGACTAATAGCGTCTTGTAACGCTTCGTGCACAATGGTTCCTAGACCTGTAGCCCAAGCTCCTGCAGTGTCCATTGGTTCCGTTGGATCAACGTCAAGTGCCGCATAACCTTGCTGACGACCACATGAAAATGCAGACGAGTAGCGAAGCGGTGTGCCCATAGCCGTTGGCTTAGGAATTAAACTTTTAACATGTAATTCCTCAACAAGTAGTGAGGTAATTACCGGGTTCGATACTTGATTCATACAACTCCTTCCTAGAGTCCAACCAAGATAGCAAATTACCGGAGCTGTGTCAAATCTTTAAATGACCGCCAAAGTCATGGGTTACACCCTTAACGGCAATAAGGTTTGCTTGCACGTAGGGAATGTGGTTGTCGTGGTGCCACTTGCTAGGGAAAAAACTGCGTAAGCAGGACACTTGGAAACGTACACGGCCATCAATAAAGTCCGAGTATTGCTTGTCGGTGTGATACCAGAACGAGTTTTCGTTCCAAAAGGCAATGTGCGTTGGGTCTTGAAAAGCACCACGTCCATCGCTACTTGGGGTCATAGACAGAAGCATGCCACCGTGAGCTAACTTGTCGTAGCACCACTCCATAAACGCCACCTTGTCAGGCAAGTGCTCCATAAAATCGTGCGCACGGATCACTCCAACGCTGTTGTCAGCAATGTCCATGTCAAAGATGTTGCCAACGTAGTCGACGCCAGGACCAGGGCGTAGGTCAACGCCTAGGAACCCTTCAGCCTTGTTATGGTGTGCGCCTAGGTCAAGGGCGAGCAGGCCCTCATGCTTAGCCCAAGCCACAGCGTTACGCTCTACGGTCTGGTGGTACAACTCCACGGTGCCAGTCTGAATTTCGGAATTTCTTACTGTCTGAGTGTTGTCAGGGTGCACACGTTGCAAGTACAGAATCTCAGGAATGTGGTAGAACTTGGTTGCTTGGTACATACGAGCCATCAAGTCCTGGTCGTCCAGTACCTCTAGATTGGCGTTATAGCCCCCTATTTGGTCGTATACGGCCCTGCGAAAGGCACGTAGGTGGTTGGGTGCGTACCAAATGTAGGAGAGGTTGTGGGGGTACGGCTCAAAGGATAGAGCTCCCTTGTACCCGTCCTCTACG
>Ga0214165_1000497_pt1 | contig 27595 bp, 26 predicted proteins | sample TroBogypolimnion_34_FD_153004 | JGI IMG/M metagenome (GOLD analysis project Ga0214165, IMG submission 153004) | Freshwater microbial communities from Trout Bog Lake, WI - Practice 03JUN2009 hypolimnion v3 | ecosystem: Environmental > Aquatic > Freshwater > Lake > Hypolimnion/Profundal zone ... | reverse complement strand
ACTACTTGGTTGATGAAATGACGAAGAGATCGAGAAAACCGAAGTGAAGTGTCACCGATGTCTCGCCACATCTGTCAACGATGTCCCGACACATCACATAAGTGCGTTGTGAGGGACTCGAACCCCCGACCCGGTGATTAAGAGTCACCTGCTCTACCAACTGAGCTAACAACGCGGGAAAACTAACGTGCGGAGCAGACCCTATCAGCACCACTAAAGGCTAGACAAAACGCTCCACACGCTCATTTTGCCCCTGATTACGTTCTTTAGGAGTGCTCTTTGTACCTTTCGTAAGAGTTTCGAATCTCTTGCTGTGCATCTTCGTGACCGACCCAATCGCCACCATGTACCTGCTTGCCAGGTTCCAGGGTTTTATAGACCTCAAAGAAGTGCTTAATCTCTTCGAGTTCGTAGGAAGCAACATCTGTGATGTCACGAATTCCACTCTTGCGGATATCTCCAGCAGCTACACATAACAACTTATCGTCGCCGCCCTTTTCATCGACCATTCGGAACATTCCAACGACGCGACAGGAAACGATACAACCAGGAAATGTTGGCTCATCGAGCATCACGAGTGCATCAAGGGGATCACCATCAAGTGAAAGCGTGTGTTTTACGAATCCATAATCATGGGGAAAACGAGTCGCCGTGAAGAGCATGCGGTCCAAACGGATCTCGCCGGTGCGATGATCAATCTCATACTTATTTCGGCTCCCTGAAGGGATCTCGATAACAACATCGAAAATCATCTCTGACAAAAGGGGCTCCTGACTAAGAACTGCTATGGATACTGCGGGCCGAACTGGTCCTACTAAATAATGGGGTGATCGACGGGGCTCGAACCCGCGACATCTCGGACCACAACCGAGTGCTCTACCAGCTGAGCTACGACCACCATGGAGTGCTGATTGTACGTTAATTGGGCGGGATTAAGAATTCAATTCTCTACTAAAGGGCTACACCCAGGACTTTAAGCCCGCTTCGCTTGGCTGCCTGCGCTTGCGCGCGGTCATAGGTCAAGAAAGCTATGTCCTGCTTCTTAAACCGCAGAGCAGAGGCGATATGGATAGAGTCCAAGGTGGCCAAATTCTTCCCATCTGAGGCCACAACCGCATCTTTTCCAATTTCGTCGCTAAAATTCACGATGTTAAAGGCAGCAAGATCTGCTTCAAATAAGCGGCTGGCTATGACACTTTCACGCGCTCCTAGTTTGCGCCTGAGGTTGATTAAAGTTTCAGTTACCCCGATGTTGGAAATCGAGAAATTCTCAAAGTGCGAAAGAATCTGCTCGCACTCTTCGGACTCTGCTTCTTGGATGTACCTTTTGAGCACTGCACTGGTATCCAAGTAAACAAGTTTCAAAGGTTTCGCTCCCGACGCATTTCACCCAAGATTTCGGTGCTCGTGGGGGAGGCGTTTTTCGGCTTGAATCCTTTGATTTTCTTCAGTCCTGATCGTGTGGCAGGTCTTAGCCATCCTTCTGCCGCCGCCTGAGTTAAATAATCGGGAAGCACGAATTCTTCCGAGAGGATGGGTGCAATCTGGCAGAGCGGTTGACCATGGTGGGTGATAGTGATTGATTCACCTGAATTGGCTCGGTGCAATATCTCGGAGAGACGATCTTTCAATTCGCGGATGCCTATTTCCATGAGGGTACTTTATCAAATATTTGTAGCCACAATTTTGAATCAACGGGAAATCGGAATTTGGGGTGCTTGAGCAAAACTAGTTCGGAATAAATATTGTCTTTCGGTAGTACTCGAGTTCTTCGATGGAATCGCGAATATCGCCCAGGGCGCGATGGTTGCCGGTCTTCTTAGGAGAGGCAAAGTAGACCTTGGGGTACCAGCGGCGAGCTAGCTCCTTTACGGATGAGACATCGACTGTGCGGTAATGGAGGTAGTTGTTGACCTCAGGCAGGAAGCGTGAAATGAAGGTGCGATCGACCGATACTGAGTTGCCAGCCAAGGGGGACTTTCCCGCCCCGGGGGCATATTTATTGAGGTACTCCAGAATCTGGGTTTCGGCCTCAGAAAGGGAGACCCCTTCTGGGATCTCGGTGATGAGGCCAGAGGTAGTGTGCATCTCGCGGACGAAGTCGTTCATGCCCTCAAGAGCCTCAGGGGAGGCGTGGATGACTAGGTCGACCCCTTCGCCCAAGATATTGAGTTGTGAATCGGTGACGAGGACTGCAATCTCGACCAGCAGGTCCTTCTCGAGATCCAACCCGGTCATTTCGCAATCGACCCAGATTAAATTCGGCGCTTCGTTTCCCATACCCGAACCTTAGGGCAATCCCCGTATAGGGTCGATTTCACTTTCCGTTCACCTTCTAGACACCTTCGCTCCATAATTTGAAACCTAAAAGGGTCAAGTATTCCCTCGTGAGTTCAACATCAACCCAGATTCCTGTGGCCATCCCCCCAAGGCGGGAGATCACAACTAAGCCTCGGTTCTCGGATCGGGTCTTTCGTGGCGTAGTAACAACTGGTGGATTGTCCTCGTTGGTGATTCTGGGATTAATTCTGTTGTTCCTTCTATTAAATGGGTACAACACTCTCAAAACGCAAGGGATTCATTTCTTAACAAGTAGCAATTGGCAGGCGGCAGTAAACGACGCGGGTCAATTCGATCCTAAGGCTTCCCATTTCGGAATTGCTGCGATGTTAATTGGAACGATGATCGTTGCGGTTATTGCAGTAATAATTGGCGTGCCAATCAGTGTGGGTGCAGCGATTTACCTAACATTTTATGCGCCACCTTCTATTAAAAAAATCATGGTTTCAGCGATCGATCTCATGGCTGCCTTTCCCTCAGTCCTGTTTGGTCTCTGGGGATTCTTTGTGTTGGAAGCATCAGGGGAATATTGGGCAAAATTGCTCAACAAATATTTTGCTTGGATTCCATTTTTTAAGTTGCCTGCGCCTTATGTAAATCGTTCTCCATTTATCGCGGGCTTGGTGTTAGCAGTGATGATTATTCCGATCGTTACATCTATCTCTCGTGAAATCTTTTCGCAAACGCCGCTAGATCGAATTCAAGCTGCTTATGCGCTGGGTGGAACGCGTTTCGCAATGTTGCGCGCTGTTGCTTTTCCGTACGCACGTTCCGGAATTGTTGGTGGCGTAATGCTCGGCCTTGGGCGCGCAATGGGAGAAACCGTTGCCGTATTTACAGTTCTTAACATTGTCTACCAGGTTAATTGGCAGATTCTCTTTAGCGCTGGCGGAAACGTGGCATCGATGATTCTCTTGAAGTTTGGCGATGCATCCCCGGAGGAGATCAAGGCTCTGATGGCTGCGGGATTAGTGCTCTTTATTATGACTCTTATCGTCAATTCGCTCGCCAATTGGATCGTTGCGCGTACCGGAAAGAGCGGTCGCTAATGTCAATCGTTGAAAAGCCAGCCACACCGCAGCCCCGCAAGCCTTGGGCACCTACGCGTGTCGATCGATCTAAGACGGCTGCAATCATTGTGGGAGCAGCGCTCACCTCATTTCTATTGGTTTCTACGACACCCCTCGGAGGGAAGCTGGCCTATGCCGCAGTTTTCTTTGTCGCCTATCTAATTATCGATTTCGCTGTTAGTTTGCGAAAAGGCGGGCGGACCGCCGCTGTAGATTCCTTCTTCCGCGGAATTGTTACAACCGCGGTGGTTATTGCCGTGGCTCCAATAATCAGCATCATTTTTTCAGTATGGATTCGTGGGCACAAAGGGTTGCACTGGTCTCTCTTCACCAAAGATATGCACTCAAACGCATTTACTGATCCTGTAAGTCAAGGTGGATTAGCACACGCGATCATTGGCACTTTCTTGCTCGTCATTGTGGCCATGTTAATTAGTGTTCCTATTGGAATCTTGACCGCGCTCTATCTAACAGAAGTCCGTGGTCGATTCACGCGCCCAATCGAATTCTTAGTACAGGCAATGTCCGGTGTTCCTTCCATCGTCGCCGGCTTGTTTATTTATGCAGCGATCTTGGTTCCGCTAACTAAAGCGGTAAATGGAATTCAGGGTTCACTTGCCTTGGCAATATTGATGATTCCAACTGTCGCTCGTACCTCGCAAGAGGTCCTCAAGTTGATCCCAGAAGATCTGCGTGAAGCGGGGGTTGCCCTTGGAGGAACTCAATGGCGTTCAGTTGCCTTGGTCGTTGTTCCTGCCGCACGAAGCGGATTGATTACGGCAATGATTTTGGGCGTTGCCCGTGTAGCTGGCGAAACCGCACCTATCTTGCTATTGACCGGCGGCAGTGGAACTAAGAATTACAACATGTTTAGTGGCTCTATGGGCTCCCTTCCTAACTATATTTGGCAGGGATTTGGAGCCGGTACGCCTGAATCGATCACACGTGCTTGGGCTGGCATCTTGGTATTGCTAGTAATTGTTGTCATACTTTTCACGGCTGCTCGAATCCTCGGAAACCGAAAAGTGGGTAAGAAGTAATGGCACTTGAATCAGAAGAAAATCAGGGAGACGAGATGGAAACAACAGCCGCAAAGAATTCGCTATCGGACATCACAGCTGCGCGGTTGCAGAAGCAGCCAGGTAATAGCGCGCTCGGTGTTGGCCTGGAAGCGCGTGGAGTGCATGCCTGGTTCGGCGAGAAGCATGCCTTGGCTAATGTCTCTTTAGATTTCTGGCCCGGGACAGTTACCGCTCTGATCGGCCCATCCGGCTGCGGTAAGTCCACCTTCATTCGTACCTTGAACCGCATGCACGAGTTCATTCCAACTGCTGCAATGGCCGGTGAAGTCCTGCTCAACGGTGAAGATATTTACGCACCTGGTGTTGATGTAACAAAGATTCGCCTTAAGGTCGGCATGGTTTTCCAGAAGCCAAACCCATTCCCTTCGATGACGATCGCAGAGAATGTTTTGGCCGGACTCAAATTGGCACAACTTAAAGTTGAGAATAAAGATGATTTGCTAGAAGAGTGCCTCGAGCGTGCTGGCCTCTGGTCTGAAGTAAAGGACCGCCTCAATACTCATGGCGGCGCGCTTTCAGGCGGACAGCAACAACGCCTATGCATCGCTCGCGCCCTAGCGGTACGGCCACAAGTTCTTTTGATGGATGAACCTTGTTCCGCATTGGATCCAGGATCAACCTTGCGCATCGAAGAGACGATATCTCAGCTCTCGTCCAGCGTCACGATCGTCATTGTCACGCACAACATGCAGCAAGCAGCGCGCGTCTCTGATTACACGGCCTTCTTCTTGTCAGATGGTGGCCCAGGCCAGATGATTGAAGTTGGTTCTACCAATGAGATCTTCTCTCGCCCTAAGGATGAGCGCACTGAGAACTATGTCACCGGGCGCTTTGGGTAAGCCATCTATTTAACCTGTTGTTCACTTAGAAGGCCCTCCTCGTTAACGCGGGGAGGGCCTTTCGTTTGCTTGAAATCTATAACTTTCTCTTACGACCCTCCGACTCGCACGGTTCTTGAAAGGAACTCCATGAAGGTTTCAAAGACATTAAAGATCGCTGTAGCAGCTTTTGCTGTAGCAGCTTTCGCCGCTCAGAGCGCATTTGCTTCAGGCGTAACAATTCAAGCTGGTGGTTCTTCATTCGACACCAACATTCTTAATACTTGCAAAATTGCATGGCAGAACAAGACTGGCAACACATTCACATACAGCCCAACTTCTTCAGGTACCGGCCAGAGCAACCAAGATGCGGGTATCTTTGATGCAAACTTCACCGATTCTGGTTATGTTCCAAAGCTTGCATCTGTTATCAACATCCCATTGGTAATGGCTCCAATTGCTGTTATTTACAACTTACCTGGTTCAAAGCCTCTATTCCTTTCAGAGAAGACGCTTTCTGATATCTTCGCTGGCAAGGTTACGAAATGGAATGATTCTGAAATCGCAGCTGATAACAACCAGCCAATTTCTTCTGTTGTTTATGCAAAGAACGCAGATGGTTCAATAAAGAAAGATGCTTCAGGTGCTCCAGTAGTACTTCGCACTTTGACCACCAAGCGTTACTACACACTTCCAAACCAGACCATCCACCTCGTAGTTCGTTCTGATGCATCAGGCACAACAAAGAACTTCGTTACCTTGTTCACCAAGACAAACGCTGATGTATGGACAAAGGCTGCAGATAAGACCTTCTCTAACACATTCCCAGGTACTTTCAACGGTGCTGGAAACATTGGTCGCATCCAGGCATACGCCAGCTCAACAGGTGTTTCATCTGGTCTAGCTGCAACTCCTTACTCAATCGGTTATGCAGAAACTTCTTTTGCAACCGGAAAGCTTCGCACTGCATTCCTCGGTAACGCTAACGGTGACTTTGCTGGCCCAACTTCAGAAAACACCTCGGCATTCGTTGCTGGTGCAACGCTCAGTGCAACTGGTCTCTACCAGTTCAACTACAAGACAACCGCTCCAGGTGCATACATCCTCGGCATTGTCTCGTACGCAATCGTTGACACCGCTAAGTCCGGTGCAAAAGCTGCTGCAATGACAGACTTCTTGAAGTTTGTTGCTTCACCAGCGTGCGCTAACTCGGCAGTTTCCTCAGGGTTCGCTGCTGAAGGTGGCCCAGTTGCTGCCTACGTAGCTACCTTGTTAGCAAAGCTTCCAACCGCTTAATAGCAGTACCTTAAAAAGCGCATAAAGAAAACCCGGTCACCTGAGGGGGTGGCCGGGTTTTTGCGCGCCTGGCAGGAATCGAACCTGCGACAACTCGCTTAGAAGGCGAGTGCTCTATCCGACTGAGCTACAGGCGCATATAGGGATCTAGGGTGGCTTACTTAACTTCCGTAGGAAGTGGGGTAATTCTAACCGATAAGGTTGCGCCTATGGCTGAGTTCATTTACACGATGAAGAAGGCGCGTAAAGCGCATGGTGACAAGGTAATTCTCGATGATGTGACCTTGGCGTTCTACCCCGGCGCAAAGATCGGCGTAGTGGGTCCTAACGGCGCTGGAAAGTCCACCGTGCTCCAGATCATGGCCGGATTGCAGACCGCCTCCAATGGCGAAGCTTTTTTGAGCCCCGGATATTCCGTCGGAATCTTGTTGCAAGAGCCGCCACTGGATGAGAACAAAAACGTCCTTGAGAATGTGCAAGAGGGTGTCGCCGAAACTATGGCGTTGCTCGCTCGATTCAACGAGATCTCTGAAGAGATGGCCAACCCCGATGCGGATTATGACAAGCTCTTGGCCGAGATGGGAACTCTGCAAGAACAGCTTGATCACCGCAATGCGTGGGATCTTGATTCTCAATTAGAGCAGGCGATGGATGCACTGCGCTGCCCACCGGGGGATGCCGATGTAAAAGTGCTTTCGGGTGGAGAGCGCCGCCGCGTAGCTCTCTGCAAACTTTTGTTACAACAACCAGATCTTCTGCTTCTTGACGAGCCAACTAACCATTTGGATGCCGAATCAGTTTTATGGCTCGAACAGCATCTCTCTAAATATCCCGGCACCGTCGTTGCGATCACGCACGATCGTTACTTCTTGGACAATGTGGCGCAGTGGATTCTCGAACTCGACCGCGGTCGCGCCTATCCTTACGAAGGTAATTACTCAACCTATTTGGAAACAAAGTCATCTCGTCTCAAGATCGAAGGCCAAAAGGATGCCAAGCGCGCCAAGCGTTTGTCAGAAGAGTTGGAATGGGTTCGCATGAACTCCAAGGGTCGCCAAGTTAAATCAAAGGCCCGCCTGGCTCGCTACGAAGAGATGGCGGCCGAAGCCGACAAGATGCGCAAACTTGATTTTGAAGAGATTCAAATTCCTATGGGGCCGCGCCTCGGAAACATTGTTGTTGAAGTAGATAACCTCAAGAAGGGTTTTGGCGATCACCTCTTGATCGATGGTCTTTCATTCACCTTGCCACGCAATGGAATTGTGGGAGTCATTGGACCTAACGGAGCAGGTAAAACCACGCTCTTTAAGACGATCCTTGGCCTTGAAACCCCTGATTCTGGATCGGTAAAGATCGGTGAAACTGTAAAGATTTCCTATGTCGATCAGTCTCGTGGCGGCATCGATCCTAAGAAGACTTTGTGGGAAGTTGTATCCGACGGTCTTGATTTCATGAAGGTCGGAAATGTCGAAATGCCTTCGCGCGCATACGTTTCCTGCTTTGGTTTTAAAGGACCAGATCAACAGAAGCCAGCTGGAATTCTTTCAGGCGGAGAGCGCAATCGCCTCAACTTAGCGCTCACTCTGAAAATGGGCGGCAACTTACTTCTCCTCGATGAGCCAACGAACGACCTTGATGTCGAAACTCTGGGCTCACTGGAAAACGCGCTTCTAGAATTCCCGGGTTGTGCCGTGGTGATCTCGCACGATCGCTGGTTCTTGGACCGCATCGCGACTCACATCTTGGCCTATGAAGGCGATTCACAATGGTTCTGGTTTGAAGGTAACTTCGAATCCTATGAAGAGAACAAGATCAAACGACTAGGTGCTGAAGCTTCGCGTCCGCATCGAGTTACTTATCGCAAATTAACGCGTTAAATTTCGGAGCCAATTTAGAAGGAGTTATTGAATGTCCTTGCCAGTACGCACTGAACGTCCATGGTGGCGCGATGCAGTTACCTATCAAATTTATATCCGCTCCTTTGCCGATGCCAACGGCGATGGCAAGGGCGATGTAGAAGGTATCCGTTCGCGTCTTCCGTACCTGAAGACTTTAGGCGTCGATGCTATTTGGATCACCCCTTGGTATCCATCACCTCAGGTGGACCACGGGTACGACGTCGCTGATTACATGGATATCGAGCCGGATTACGGAACACTGGATGAGGCAAAGCGTTTGATCGATGAGTCCCATGCCCTGGGCATCAAATTCATCATCGATATCGTCCCCAACCATTCATCGGACAAGCACAAGTGGTTCCAAGAGGCCCTCAAAGCGGCTCCAGGATCGGTCGAGCGCGAGCGCTATGTATTCCGTGATGGCAAGGGCAAGGATGGCGAATTGCCTCCCAACAACTGGCAGGCCATCTTCGGTGGGCCAGCCTGGGAACGAATCACCGAGTCTGACGGGAAGTTAGGTCAGTGGTATCTACACCTCTTTGCGGTTGAACAACCAGATTTCAACTGGGATAACCCAGTGGTCCGTGAACACTTTGAGGAAGTCCTTCACTTCTGGCTCAAACTGGGCGTCGATGGATTCCGCATCGATGTAGCCCACGGCATGATCAAGGAGGCGGGTCTGCCCGATGAATTAATCTCGGCTGATCTCCTGACCGCCCAGAAATCTCCGTACTTCGATCAAGATGGGGTCCACGAGATTTATCGCGCCTGGCGCAAAATCTTTGATTCTTATCCGGGTCACCGTATGGGTGTTGCAGAGGCATGGGTATCGAAAGAATCCCTGCCGAAGTACATCCGCCCCGACGAGCTGGCCAACTCTTTTAACTTTCACTTCCTAGATTCCAAGTGGGATGTAAAGGAATTAACCAAGAACATCAAAGAGTCATTCGAACTCTTAACGACTACTGGCGCACCGGCATCATGGGTTCTGAACAATCACGATGTAACGCGTTCTGTTAATCGCTTTGATCTTGGGCTTAAAGGTGGCGGCGTAGATTCACCACTTAAGCGTTTTGGCGATACCTCGAAATTCGATATTAAGCGCGGAACTAAGCGCGCTCGCGCTGCTGCGCTTTTGATGTTGTCGCTACCCGGTGGCGCATACATCTATCAGGGTGAAGAGTTGGCTCTTCCAGAAGCTACGGGAATCCCAAAGGACCGCTTAACCGATCCACGTTGGAAGCTCAGCGGTTATACCGATCCCGGTCGCGATGGTTGCCGTGTTCCGCTACCGTGGAAAGCCGAAGTAGCTGGCTCTTATGGATTTTCCAATAATGCAAAGTTGGGCGAGAACGATTCGTGGTTGCCACAACCAAAGCATTGGGGAACTTTGGCTGTTGAATTGCAAGAGCGCGATCCTGAATCAACTCTGAATTTGTACCGCGCTGCGCTCGCAATTCGTCATGCCGAATCCGGTTTGGGCGACGGGACGATGGAGTGGATCGAAGCGGGTTCAGATGTTCTCGCATTCAAACGCCCTGGTGGATTTACTTGCTATGTAAACTTTGGAAAGGCGATCTCGATTCCTGCCGGCGAATTGTTGCTGTCATCGAATCCCATCCAAAGCGATATCCTCGAAACTGATACCGCCGTTTGGCTGCGAACTAAATAAACGATGAGCGAGCAGAATCTTTATGAGGCACTCGGCGGTCACCAGACCTTCGAGAATTTGGCTTCGCACTTCTATGCTCTCGTCACGGTTGACCCAATTTTGCGCCCGATGTATCCCGAGAGCGATCTAGGAGAAGCAGCGGAACGATTGATGCTTTTTCTCGAGCAGTATTGGGGTGGTCCAACCACCTATCAAGAGACCCGAGGACATCCCCGTTTGCGGATGCGCCATGCTGGATTTCATATTGGGATTAAGGAACATGATGCATGGCTGCGTTGTATGAAATCCGCGGTCGATGAGATCGAGACGACCCCAGAACTTAAAGCCCAATTCTGGAGTTATATGGAATATGCCGCGGCCTCGATGGTGAATCAGCCCGAATAACCGGTTTTCACAGTCAATCGTTACGCAAAGTTCACGCGGGACGCGGAAAATAGATGGCAAATATCCAGCATATTTGCAGGATGTAGGGCAAGATTTCGCCTAACGGCGCGAGCCACGCGCTGCTTTCTAGGGAGCAAGTTCAGTGCCACAAACTTTGGTTCTGAACGCCACCTATGAGCCACTAGGTGTCGTTACAGAGAGACGGGCTTTAATTCTCGTCTTAAATCAGCGTGCTATCGCCGTGGAAAATTCTGAAACAATCTTGCATTACTCCGGTGGCGAAGTTGTCCTCCCTGCGGTAATCAGATTACATAAATTTGTACGAATCCCTTACCGCCACGCAGTTCCACTTTCACGTCGTGCGATATTTGCCCGCGATGGCGGCAAGTGCGTTTACTGCACTGCTCCTGCAACATCGATCGATCATGTGATGCCGCGCAGTCGCGGTGGGGCACATGCTTGGGAGAATGTGGTTTCGGCCTGCCATAAGTGCAATCACCAGAAGGCTGACCGTACTTTGAAGGAAATTGGTTGGCGTCTACGTCATATCCCGCGTGAACCCGTGGGTGCTGCCTGGCGCATTCTGGGAACCGGCCATCCCGATGTGCGATGGCTCTCCTATTTGCAACCTTACGGGGTAGAGCAGATGCAAGCTTCCGCCGCATCCGCGTAACTTTTACCTTGCGGCGTCTAATACACTTCCGCCCATGATCGTCCACTTCTTAAATCATCTTGCCATGTCCACCCAAGAGCCGGGATCAAATCCAGGTTCGGGACTTAAGTGGTACCAGACCTTCTTGCTCTACTTCGTGGCGCCTGTTGGGCTCTTCCTTGGAATTACGGCGATAGTTCTTCTTTCGTCGCGTCCAAAGAAGAACTAACAAATATTTCTTAAGGTTTCATTTTGCGCTGTAGATATCTTTCCCTTGAATCTTGAGCGATCGAGCAAGTGAATCGCGCCCCTCTGAAACCAAACGTCGCAAAACATCCGGAGCGCCCTTTCCTGGTCCATTCATCCAAACGTCAGATTTATCCAAAGTTTCCTGAGAGATCACGTAACGCGGATAGAGAAGTTTGACGCTCTTGCTAGCCACTTCGAACGAGGTGTTGTTCCACATGTGGAGCAATGAGTCAAAGTACGGATCTACATACGCTGACATGAGATCGATTTGGCGAACGCTCATGAACCCGCTGCTCAAAGCAGAACGCATGGAAGTTGAGAGTTCGTTGCCAAGAAGTTGCTTCCATGTTTCGGCTTTGATGACTGGATCTGGGAGCGCAGCAATTGCTTCAGCATGACTTAACTCACCGGTGATTGTCTGATCCTGGGCGAGTATCGAATCAATTTCATCGCGTGTAATTACACCGCGATTTGCAAGGGTGACTGCAAAGAACCACCGCAGATCGCGGTCAACGACGAGGCCAGGTAATCCTCCATCAAGCATGCTTCGAACAAACTCGATCTGCGTTGGAGTAATAGAGAGGGTTGCGTAAATCCGAGCTAGTTGCAGTTGACTATCGCTACCCGACACAGCGTTTCGAAGCACAATTTCAACCTGGCTAGACATTTCTGCTCGAAGGTCGTTTCGGCGAGCGGGGTCAGAATGAATTTCCACGTTACTGATCAAGTCAGCGCCGAGACCGGCAATCAAGTTGATGAGAATTTCGCTCTTGAGACCTTGCAGAACGAGTTGCGTAAAATCATGTGTCGAGATTTCTGCATCGCGCCACATATCCCAGACAGCGATCCAGGCCAAGGTTCTAGCGATGGGGTCGACTATGTCTCCTAAATGACTCTTCAGGGTATCAATGGAACGTTCATCAAAGCGGATCTTGGTATAGGCCAGATCGCCATCATTAATCAAAAAGAGATCGGCTACCTTTTCATTGACAAATTCAGGCAGTTCGGAGATTTCACCTGATGCATCAATTTCGGTGCGCTTGCGAATAACTAATTGGCCGTCTACAAGGTCATACAAAGCTACAGCTATGCGGTGCGGACGAACTTCTTGTGATCCAGCTGGAACAGTTGGGGCGACTTGCTTAAGAGCCACCTTTGTATAAACACCGTTCGACTCTTCGAGCAGTGGATACATCGTGTTGATTCCAGCAGTTTTAAGCCACGTTCCACTCCACGCATCTAGATCGCGACCACTGGTTGACTTGAGTTCGGTGAGCAGATCGGAAAGATTGGTGTTCTGCCAAGCAAATTTTTCGAAGTACTGGCGCAACCCCTTAATGAAGTTATCTCGACCTACGTAAGCGCTCAACTGGTGCAGTACCGCTGAGCCTTTGGCGTAAGAGATTCCGTCGAAGTTGGCGTCGACGGCATGGATATCAACCATATCTACTGCGATTGGATGGGTACTCACCAATTGATCTTGGTCAAATGCCCAACTCTTGTCATCGATAATGAAACTGGTCCAACCATCTTTGAATCGCGTACCTTCAACGAGCGCGAGGAACGAGGTCCATTCAGCAAAGGACTCATTGAGCCAGAGATCATCCCACCAGAACATCGTGACCATATTTCCAAACCACATATGAGCCATTTCGTGCAGGATCACGTGCGCGCGCTGTTCGCGTCGGCGTTCGGTCACTCTGCTACGGAATACCAAGAGGTCTTCACGGAATGTCACAACGCCTGCATTTTCCATCGCTCCCCAGTTGAAGTCGACTACTGCAACTTGGTCATACTTTTCAAAGGGATATGCCAATCCAAAGATCTTCTCAAAGTAGGCAAAGCCCTCCTTTGTCAGCTGAAATATTTCTGCGGGGTCCACATTTTCGGCGAGCGATTTGCGGCAGTAAATGCCAAGTGGTACGACTTTCTGACCTACATATTCATCATGAACATGGGAGTAAGGACCGGCGACCACGGCGGTGATGTATGTAGAGATGCGAGGTGTAGTTGTGAATTGCCAGAATTTAGCATCGCCATCGAGCCGGGTATCTTTTACCGGGTTGTTGGATATGACTTCCCAATTTTGTGGAGCCAGGACAGATAGAGTGAAAGTGGCCTTGAGATCTGGTTGATCAAAGCACGGGTACATATTGCGAATGTGGGCAGTCTCGCCCTGAGAATATAGATAGGTCTCATTATCTGCCGGATCTATAGATTTTTGCAGTCCTTCACCGGTTTTGGAGTAAAGCGATTCAACTTCTAGGACCAAGATATTTTCAGATTGGAGATTGGCGAGGTAGATGGTTTGACCATCAAAACCGTTTGTGATCACTGGTGATCCATTGAGGGTTGCGGATATTACGCGTACCGCCATTGTGTCGATAAAAGTGGAATACCCGATTTCGTTGCAATTGAATGTAACGGTGCTGCGGGCAAAGAAGGTTTCGCCGGTTCCCGTAACGTCCAGAAATACTTCGTAGCTATCTATGGAAAGGTGGCTCGAACGCTCGAGGGCTTCGGATCGTGAAATATTGATACCAGGCATGTTCTTCTCTCAGACTCAGTGTGGTTAGGCTTGCAGTTCTAATTGTGATTTTGTCTCTAAGGAAGGAGGTTACAAGATGATTGAGCGTCCCGATAATCGAAGCTACAGGTTACGTGGGGACCGCCAGACTCTTGCCCAAGAGAACGCTTATAAGCGATCTTGGAGCGCCTTCGGAGTTGAGCTCTCGGGCACGATTAAGCCAGCCGAGTTGTTCCCAGGCACCTCGGTGCAGATCATGGAAATCGGCACAGGCATGGGTGAGGGGACTGCACTAATAGCAGCAGCTTTTCCTGAAATTGGGTACATCGGAGTTGAAGTGCACAAGCCCGGGGTGGGAGCACTCCTTGGTTATATAGAACGGATGAATTTAAAGAATTTATTGTTGATCAAAGAAGATGTTCATATGGTGCTACATAACCATTTTGAGAATCAAGCCTTCGATGCTTTCCATCTTTACTTTCCCGATCCATGGCCAAAAAGGCATCACCACAAACGTCGCATAGTTCAGCCCGACTTCTTGCAGCTTATTCACGACAAGCTTAAACCAGGTGGCTATATTCATATTGCGACCGATTGGGTTCCATATGTGCAATGGATCGAAACCATTTTTGCGGCAAGTTCGCTCTTTACGGGCGGAAAGATTGATCGCCCAGAGTGGCGACCATTAACCAAGTTTGAAGGTCAAGGCATCGGCAAAGGTCATGTCGTAACGGACCTGAAATACTTTAAAAAAGATTAAATGGCGCCATCTTCTTCAAATTTTGAAATTAACGCGATTCGACGCACGTGACGCGGATCGTTGGTAAATGGAGTCGCTAGAAATAAATCGACGAGGGCTAGCGCGACCTCTTCGGTGTGCATGCGGCCACCAATTGCAATCACATTGGCATCGTTATGTTCTCGAGCAGCGATCGCAGTTGCTTCGTTCCAGACCAGTGCTGCACGAATACCCTTGACCTTATTGGCTGCCATCTGTTCACCGTTACCGGAGCCACCTAAAACAATTCCAATTGAACCCGGTTCTGCGGCTGTAGCAATAGCCGCTGGAATACAGAAGACCGGGTAATCATCGAGTGCATCAAAGGTGTGCGGACCGTGGTCAACGACATCGTGGCCCTGGGCCAAGAGATGCGAAACGATCCGGTTTTTGAAATCTAAGCCTGCATGGTCGCTGCCGATGTGAATTCGCATGGAGGTATCTTCTCAAAAAAAAGTGGACCCCCGCCTTAACTGGCAGGGGTCCACGAGATATTTATCCCTATTTGTGCTTGGCGGGTGCTGCAAAAAGAGCGCCGAAACCGGCAGGAAGCCCGAATCCGTGCTTGCTCTTAGGTGGAACCGCATTCACTGCGGTAGTTACCACCGCGGTAAGCCCCGCAATCAAAGAGGTTGCTTGCACTTGGGTCAATCCACCTGGCTTAACGCGAGCATTAATCCGCGCAGTTTCAGCCGTAACTATGGCCGTGATTAAGTTCGGAGTCTTTGCTCCTGCAATTGTTGCAAGGGATTGACCGGCTGCGAAATCAGCTTGTAATTGCGCAGTTGTGATTCCCAATGTTGTTGTAATTACACCGAGATCTTGAGCGATGCTTAGTTTTAGTACTTGACCGATGCCAGCGTGGTCAGGTGCACTTGCGGGAGTTGCAGAGTGTTCACCCTGACTTTCGGCGCCTTCTGCACCTTCGTTTTCAACGACTTTTGGTCGTGGTGCATGAGCGGCCACTAGTGCGGCAAGGATGATGTTTGCTTGTGCTTGAGTAATTGTGCCAGCCGCAACCAACTTTGCAATAACAGCGGCATCGGGATCTGCCGGAGTTGTAGTTGGAGGAGGTGGTGGCGGGGGAGTTGTAGTTGGAGGTGGTGGTGTCCCTGTGGATGTTGCACCAATTGTTTCACCAGCAGCTGCAGCAGCAGAAATTGCAGAGGCAAGTGATGCCTTCCAAGCAACAGAGATGGATGAAGCTCCAGAAACTCCAGCGATATTCGCACTTTGGGCGGCGAGTGCTTCGCTCGTCAAAGTAGGTATCGCGTAGTTTGCGAAGGAAGCATTCTGGCCCGAAGGTTGAACTGGCGTAGTGATGCCAGTTATTGCATATTTGCCACTTACGGTATCAACCGTTATTGCAACCTGTAAATTTCCGCCGTAACCACCATCAGGTTGAAGAGAGCCGGTGAAAATAACAGGAGTTGCATTTGCTTGTTGCATCTGGATCAATTCGACGAGAGTCATTGCGCCGAGAGCGGTAATTCCCACCATCTTCTTCGTCGTTGCTTTCATGTCCATCTCCATTCCTAGAAGAGAAACTTAATTAATTGCTTCCTGTAGTGGTTGGAGGAGTTTGAAGACCGCGAGGTGCTCCCATTCCCATTCCATGTCCGAATCCACCCTTGGTTGGAGTGGCATTTACTGCTGTAGTAACAGCGGCCGTAAGCCCCGCAATTAAGGTGGTTGCTTGAGCCTGAGTTAATTTTCCGGCAGTGACACGAGCATTAATTTCTGTGGTTTCTGCGGCAACAAGTGCAGTGATCAGTGCAGGAGTTTTAGCTCCAGCAATTGTTGCAAGGGATTGCCCTGCAGCAAGACCAGCTTGTAGTTGTGCGGCCGTGATTCCAAGAGTAGTTGTGACCACGTTTAGATCTTCACCCATGTTCATTCCAAGCGGTCCACCTTTTCCTTGGCGTCCACCCATACCACCGAAGTTTCCACCCATTTGTGGATGTGCAGCTTGTAGTGCGGCAAGAATTATTGTTGATTGTGCCTGTGTGATTGTTCCAGCGGAAACAAGCTTTGCAAGAACTGCGATATCTGGATCTACGGGTGCGACGTTTGGCGTTGATGTTGAAACTGTATGAGCCTTATTACTGACGGAAGCTGAATGCGAACCCTTCTGTGATGCGCTAGCAATACCGATGCTTCCCATTGAAATTGCAGCGATAAGTCCAGCAACCATAAGCGGCTTCTTTGTATTCATTGTGTTTTCTCCCTCTTTCGATTGCAAGTTATCCTGCTATCGGTTCATTACAGATGCCTTCACATCCGTATGAGGAGAGATAACTCCTGAAGGCTTAAAAAGTTGCACGATACGGCTGGGAGAGCCATGGGAGTATTTTTGGACAATCGGTATGTAACTTCTGGGATATTTTCTCATCGAGCGTAAAAAAGAGCCATAGTTTTGAGACTTCCAAAAACTTCTCAGAGTTCTCACAATTTACGGATGTGTCCAGACAGTGGATCCCGTAATCCCGATTGGGGAGATGATGAAAACATTGGGTAGATCGAAAAGATTTTCCGTCACGCTAACAGCCATTCTTGCACTTTCACTTTTAGCTTTATCAACTCCCTCGTTTGCAAAGACCCCTTCTAAAAGAATTCATATGGCAGGACGAGTATCAACTGCTTCCGCTAACACAATTCGTAACGGTAAAGGTGCGCCAACAAATGCAATTGGTGTTGACGGTGACTTTTACATGGACACTCTTAAGTTTGATCTCTACGGTCCAAAAGCAAATGGTCATTGGCCAGCGCCTGTTTCGCTTCGAGGGCCTGCGGGCACAAATGGTGTTAATGGAACTGCTGGCAAGAACGGCGCAAGTGGTGGACCAGGATCTGCTATTGCAGTAGCGGGAGCTAAGGGTCCCCAAGGCTCAACTGGAGCGCAGGGACCTCAAGGTTTCACGGGACCCCAAGGTGTTCAAGGTGTCCAGGGTGTACCGGGAACCGCTGGTATCAACGGCGATACAGGACCAGCAGGGCCTACAGGACCAGCAGGGCCGACGGGACCTGCTGGAGCTACAGGTTCAACGGGAGCTGCAGGCCCAGCGGGAGCTGCAGGCCCAACGGGACCAGCAGGAGCAACTGGAAATACTGGTGCAACCGGAACTACTGGCGCAGTCGGCGCAACGGGATCAACAGGTCCTCAAGGCGCAACTGGACCTTCGCAAATGTCGATTGGCCTAATTGGATTTCCTCAGCAGTTAAAAGCCGGGACTGGGGCATCAGTTACCTCAGGTGCATTTGGAACTTTTGCACCGGGCAAAGATTATTTTGTTCACTTACTAATTTACGGAGTTAGAGCAGTTACGGATTTCGCATCGCTCAATATAAGTCTCTATGCATTGGGCGGATCACCTTCTATTCAAATGAGTTATTTGATTAGCGATGGTCGAAGTTATCGAACTGGACTTGGGGAAAATGATACGAATTTGGATGTTGTAGCGACGATAGATGGAACTTCGGTTCCTACGACATTCCAATTGGGCGCGACCATTTCAGCCTTGGATAACACTTCAGTAGATTCGGTGACTTTTGCTGGAACGTATGTTGTCCAACTTGTGGGATCGCTCACCTAAAAGGCTGGAGCGGGTGACCGGGATCGAACCGGCATGGCCAGCTTGGAAGGCTGGGGCTCTACCATTGAGCTACACCCGCATTATTGCCTCACAGGAAGGTGCCTTTTAGGGGCGCCCGCCATGGGGGGTCGTGCGTTCAGGGGGTAAGGCTATCGGCTTCGGTTGGGAGTTGTGAACTTCTACCCTTAGACTGCTCACTTACGCCGACGGGGCGTAGCGTAGTGGCTAGCGCGCCTGCTTTGGGAGCAGGAGACCGGGAGTTCGAATCTCCCCGCCCCGACCAGAAATCAGACCAATCAGTCGAAAGGGCCTTCGTGAAAAGCGCCATAGAAAAACTCAACGAAACTCGTACGAAATTAACTATCGATGTTTCATTCGAAGAGCTAGCTCCGTATATGACAAAGGCCACCAAGGCTCTGTCGGAGAAGATTACTGTCCCAGGATTCCGTAAAGGCAAAGTCCCAGCTGCTCTCGTTGAGCAACGTGTTGGACGTGCTGCCATCCTTGATGAAGCAATCAATCTCTCGATGGGTGACTTCTACTCGATCGCCAAGAAAGAGCATGCAATTGCCGCTATCGGCCGCCCGCAGGTAGATATCACTGAATTGGTTGATAAAGAGAAATTCACTTTCACCGTTGAAGTAGATGTTCGTCCAGAAATTTCGCTTCCTAATTTTTCAGAGATGACAATTACTGTTGAAGATGTTGTCGTCGGAGACAAAGAAATAGATGAGCAGGTTGATGCGCTTCGCGCTCGCTTTGGAACTTTGACTACCGCAGAGAAGTCAGTTGAAAATGGCGATTTCGTCACGATCGATCTCATTGCTTCAGTTGGTGGCAAAGCCCTCGATGGTGGAACCGCTAACGATATTTCTTACGAAGTCGGCTCAAACACAATGGTTGATGGACTTGATGATGCCCTGGCAGGCCTCTCGGTTGGCGAAAGCAAGCGTTTCGCTACAACTCTTGTGGGCATGCCTGAAGGCGAAACCGGTGAGGTCGATGTAACTGTGAAAGCAGTTAAGACTCGCGAGCTTCCCCCACTGGATGATTCCTTTGCAAAGCTCTCTTCGGAGTTTGACACCCTTGCCGAACTTAAGAGTGACGTTCAACTTCGCATAGAGCGCGTAAAGGCTCTTGAGCAAGGTGCTGCTGCACGTGATCAACTCGTAGAGACGCTCGTTGAATCTCTCACCGTTCCACTTCCTCAGAATTTGATCGAAGATGAAGTCAACAGCCATCTTGAAGGAGAGGGTCGTCTTGAAGACACCGCTCACCGTGAAGAGGTCACTGGCCAAACCACAAAGCAACTCACATATGAAATTATTTTGGACACCATCGTTTCCGCTGAAGATGTTTCAGTAAATGAGAACGAGCTCACTGAGTACTTGGTGCGCCAATCTCAGCGTTATGGAATGAGCCCAGATCAGTTCATCCAAGAGGTGACCATGAACGGTCAGGTTTCTACGATGGTTTCTGAGGTAGCTCGTGCCAAGGCGCTGGCTTCTGTTCTGGGTCGCGTCAAGGTTGTTACCAAGTCCGGCAAGAGCGTTGATCTAGAAGCTCTCCGTCCAAAGCCAATGGTTCCTGCCGAGGTTCCTGCCGAGGTTTCCGAATAACACTTCTCTCAGAGCGAACAGCCCAAACGGGAAAGTTGCCGAAATTGGGAAGCGTTAGAGGCGAAAGATTGTTACTGTCATTACAGGAGTTAATGCTGGGCTTTCAGCGTTGATGTCAGGAGGAAAAGTGGATCCAATCACCGCGCGTTCAGCGGCTCAATATGTAGGCGGATTAGACGATCAGGTCTACCAGCGCCTACTTCGTGAGCGCATCATTTTTATGGTCGGGCAAGTTGAGGACAATATGGCCAATGCCATTGCCGCTCAAATGTTGCTACTAGCAGCAGAAGATCAAGAGAAAGACATTTTCTTGTACATCAACTCACCAGGCGGTTCTGTCTCTGCAGGTATGGCGATCTACGACACTATGCAATACATCAAGAACGATGTTGCAACTGTGACGATGGGCCTTGCAGCATCGATGGGCCAGTTCCTTTTAACTGCGGGCGCACCTGGCAAGCGTTATGCGCTTCCTAATGCTCGCGTCTTGATGCACCAGCCACTTGGCGGCATTGGCGGAACAGCCACAGAAATTAAGATTCAAGCGGATCAGATGAAGTTCACCAAGCGCAAGATGGCAGAACTCATTGCTTTCCATTCAGGTCAAACAGTAGAGAAGATCACTGCAGATTCAGATCGCGATCGTTGGTTCGATGCCGAAGAGGCAAAGAGTTATGGGCTAGTCGATCACGTCGTCCGTTCTGTGGGACAAGTTTCTGGAAGTGGTGGAACAGCATGAATAACGAGATGAATAAGTCACAAGAAATTACCAGCCGTTATGTTCTTCCAACTATCGAAGAGAAGACTTCGTATGGCTACAAGCGCTTAGATCCATACACAAAGCTCTTCGAAGAGCGCATCATTTTCGTTGGTCAAGCAATTGATGACACCGTGGCAAACGATGTCATGGCTCAGCTCTTGACTCTCGAGTCGATGGATCCAGATCGTGACATCATGATGTACATCAACTCACCTGGTGGTTCATTCACTGCGTTGACCGCTATTTACGACACCATGCAGTTCGTTCGCCCCGATGTCATGACCATCTGCCTCGGACAAGCAGCTTCTGCTGCGGCCGTCCTTCTCGCTGGTGGCGCAAAGGGCAAGCGCATGGCGCTGGAAAATGCACGTATTTTGATTCACCAGCCTTATTCAGAGGGTGGCGGACAAGGTTCGGATATCGAGATCCAGGCTGCAGAGATCATGCGTATGCGCTCGCTTCTCGAGAAGATGCTCGCTAAAGATTCCAAGAAGACCGTTGAAGAAGTCTCCAAAGATATCGAGCGCGACAAGATTCTCACCGCCGAAGAGGCAGTTGCCTACGGCATCATCGATCAGGTTCTTGCAAGCCGTAAGGCAATCAAGCCATAACTTGATTCTTCTATAAGCGAACAGGCTGGGTGGAAAAAACCACCCAGCCTTTTGCATTTCCATTTATCCTTTACCCATGACCACGCGAATTGGCGAAACCGGCGACCTCCTTAAATGTTCCTTCTGTGGAAAGACGCAGAAGCAAGTTAAGAAGCTGATCGCTGGACCTGGCGTTTACATCTGCGATGAATGTATCGACCTTTGCAACGAGATCATTGTCGAAGAACTCAACGAGACATCACAGCTCGGTTTGACCGAAGTTCCAAAGCCACAAGAGATTTACTCCTTTTTAGACCAATATGTAGTCGGTCAAGATCGTGCCAAGAAATCACTCTCTGTTGCTGTCTACAATCATTACAAGCGAGTCCAGTCTGATCTCGGAAATCGCGAAGATGCTGTCGAACTGGCAAAGTCCAATATCCTGATTCTCGGTCCAACTGGCTGCGGCAAGACTCTGCTCGCCCAAACTCTGGCACGCATGCTTAATGTTCCCTTTGCAATTGCCGATGCCACTGCGCTGACCGAAGCTGGCTATGTTGGCGAAGATGTTGAAAACATTCTTCTCAAACTTATTCAAGCCGCCGATTTCGATGTAAAGAAAGCCGAAACCGGAATCATCTATATTGATGAAATCGACAAGGTCGCTCGCAAATCCGAGAACCCCTCAATTACTCGTGACGTATCTGGTGAAGGTGTCCAACAAGCCTTGCTCAAGATTCTCGAAGGCACCACTGCATCGGTTCCACCTCAGGGTGGACGCAAGCACCCACATCAAGAATTTCTACAGATTGATACAACCAATATTCTCTTTATCGTCGGTGGTGCTTTCGCTGGCTTAGAAAAGATCATCGAAGGTCGCAAGGGCAAGGCTGGTGTCGGCTTCAATGCGACCCTGCAGACTCAAGCTGATATCGATCAGATAGATATCTTCGGGGAAGTAATGCCAGAAGATCTACTCAAGTTTGGAATGATTCCAGAATTCATCGGGCGTTTACCGATTCTTACGAGTGTCGAAAAACTCGATCGCCCAGCGCTCATGCAGATTTTGACCGAGCCAAAGAACGCCTTGATCAAGCAATACCAACGCCTCTTTGATATCGATGGGGTCGAACTCGAATTCACCTCCGAAGCTCTTGAGGTTGTGGCAGATCTTGCAATCAAGCGCGGCACCGGAGCTCGTGGCTTGCGCGCCATCATGGAGGAAACTCTCTTGGGCGTCATGTATGAAGTTCCATCCCTCAAAGAGGTAGAACGAGTCGTTATTACCCCAGAAGTCGTGCTCAAAGAATCTCTTCCTACCTATATCAACCGCGGCACAGGGCCAAAGCGAGCGGTTAAGGGCGAAAAGCGCACTGAAGAGAAGAGCGCTTAACTTAATCTAGACTCCCTCCTTATGAACGAGCGTCCGGAACTTGCTTCGAGTTTCTCTCCTGCCGAGATAGAGCCTGGTCTCTATAAAAAGTGGCTCGACGCCGAATACTTCAAGGCAGATGCCAGTTCTGAAAAGCCGCCTTTCACAATCGTTATTCCGCCTCCTAACGTAACTGGTTCACTGCATATCGGTCACGCGCTTGATCTCACTTTGCAAGACATATTGATCCGTATGAAACGGATGAAGGGCTTTGAAGCGCTCTGGCTTCCCGGAATGGATCACGCAGGAATCGCCACACAAAATCTCGTCGAGAAGCAGTTGGCTGCGCAAGGGATCTCTCGCCACGACTTGGGACGCGAAAAGTTTGTTGAAAAAGTTTGGGAATGGAAGAACGAATCTGGCGGATTAATCCTCGATCAGATCCAACGCTTGGGTGCCAGCGTTGACTGGTCTCGCGAACGATTCACGATGGACCCAGGTTTATCTCTCGCAGTCCGCACGATCTTTAAGCGACTTTATGATGATGGACTGATTTACCGTGCCGAAAGAATAATTAACTGGTGTCCACGTTGCATGACGGCGCTCTCCGATATCGAAGTAGAGCATTCAGATATCGAAGGCGAATTCGTTTCGGTTCGTTACGGCGATGATGATCTGCAGATTACGGTTGCAACTACTCGGCCAGAAACGATGCTCGGTGACGGCGCTGTTGCGGTGCACCCAGATGACCCGCGTTACGCGCACCTTGTCGGCAAGAAAGTTTTGTTGCCGTTAGCTAATCGTTGGATTCCAATCATTGCTGATGAGCTAGTTGATCCAGATTTCGGAACGGGTGCTGTAAAAGTTACTGGCGCTCATGATCCAAATGACTTTGAAATGGCTACTCGCCATGGCATCGAAATGCCGATCATTATGAACACGCATGCGGTAATGGAAGGTTCTAATACAGAATTTGATGGAATGGATCGCTTTGTTGCTCGCGTCGCCGTCGTTGCGGAATTGCGCAAACAAGGTCGCATCGTTGCAGAGAAACGCCCATACCTGCACTCTGTTGGGCATTGCAGTCGTTGCGACACAATCGTTGAACCACTTTTATCTAAACAATGGTTTGTAAAAGTTGGACCACTCGCAAAAGCCGCGGGCGATGCAGTGCGTGATGGCCGAGTCAAGATCGAACCAGATGAACTTTCTCCGCGTTACTTCGATTGGGTAGATGGCATGCACGACTGGTGCATATCCCGCCAACTCTGGTGGGGCCACCGCATTCCGGTTTACTACGGCCCTAACGATGAAGTTGTTGTCTGCGGCCCTGGCGAAGAGCCACCTGCCGGCTATACGCAAGATCCAGATGTCTTAGATACGTGGTTCTCTTCTGGGCTCTGGCCATTCTCTACGCTGGGCTGGCCCGAAGAGAGCGCGGATCTGAAGAAGTTTTATCCCACATCAGTGCTTGTCACTGGTTATGACATTTTATTCTTCTGGGTCGCACGCATGATGATGCTGGGCTTATATGCGATGGATGGCGTCCAACCATTTCACACTATTGCACTGCACGGCTTAGTACGAGACAAATTCGGAAAGAAGATGTCCAAGAGTCGTGGCAACGGCATTGATCCCATCGAATTCATGGATAAATATGGCTCTGATGCAGTTCGCTTTACCTTGGCGCGCATGGCAAACCCAGGTACCGACCAAGCGCTTGCCGAAGAGTGGATCGCCGGCTCTCGTAATTTTGCAACCAAACTGTGGAACGCAACTCGCTTCGCAACAATGAATGGTGCTCATACCGACGGAGAGCTTCCAGCATTTGATTCCCTCAATCTCATCGATCAATGGATTCTCACTCGCCTCAATGAAACCATCACCGAAGTTGATGCCTTGCTCGAAAAATTTGAATTTGCTAAGGCGCTTGAACTTCTCTATCACTTTGCTTGGGATGATCTCTGCGATTGGTATCTCGAACTTACTAAAGCAACTTTTGCAGGCGATGGCTCTGCAAAGACAGCTCGCGTCTTGGGTCACGTGCTCGATCAACTCATGCGCCTTTTGCATCCAGTAATGCCATTTATCTCCGAAGAGATTTGGTGCAACCTGTCAGGCGGCGAATCACTCGTAATTGCCGAATGGCCAAAAGCAAACACAACTCAAACAAGTGCTGCCTCACTTAATGCGGTAAAAGAGATTCAGGAAGTCATTACAGAGATTCGCCGTTTCAGAAATGATCAGGGCATCAAAACATCTTCCAAAATCGTTGCAAAGTTCACCGGGCTTGGCGAACTTTCTGCGTACGAAGATGCGATTCGATTCATTGTTCGTGCAGATCGCGGAGATGGCCCTTTTAGTGCCAAGATCGAATTGGGTTCTGTCATCGTTGAATTTGATTTAACGGGAGCGATCGATATTAAAGCTGAGCGTGCTCGCCTCACCAAGGATCTTGCGACAGCCACGAAAGACTTGGCAACGGCTAAGGTAAAGCTGGAAAACGAAGGATTTATGGCGAAGGCACCTCTTGAAGTTGTCACCGAAATTCGAGAACGCTTAGAAGTAACATCGACAGATATCGTACGTATTGAAGCAGCGCTTGCTGCGTTACCTATTGAATAGAGTCACATGACCGCGGCAGATGATCTACAAGCTCTCGATCTGATTTACGACGCTCTTTTAAAGCGTTGGCCCGAGACCCGTATCGAGCCTTCGCTCGATCGCATTGCCGCCCTCTGCGATGCCCTGGGTAGTCCTCAGCTTTCTTATCCGACGATTCATATCGCTGGAACGAACGGTAAAACCACTACTTCGCGCATGATCGATGTACTGCTCCGTGAATTGGGATACCGCACCGGTCGCTTTACAAGCCCACATCTCGAAAGTTTCCTAGAGCGCATATCAATTAATGGCCTACCTATTCCTCCGGAGGGGATGATTGCGACATATAACGATGTCGCCCTTTATTTTGATTTGATCGATAGCCGCCAGCCCCACCCAGTGTCGTTCTTCGAAGCGATGACTGCACTGGCCTTTGTAGCCTTCGCGGAATTTCCAGTGGATGTTGCTGTTATCGAAACCGGTATGGGCGGGGAGTGGGATGCCACTAATGTCGTTCAGAGCCAGGTCTCGGTAATCACTCCCATTGGTCTTGATCATCAGGAGTATTTAGGAAACACGATCGAGGAGATCGCGCTAACTAAGTCAGGAATAATCAAGGCAGGTTCGCACGTGGTTCTCGCTGCCCAACCACCAGAGGTAGCTACCATACTGACTGCGCGCGTTATTGAACGAGCCGCAATTCCATATCGCGAAGGTTTGGAATTTTCTGTGGCAAAGCGCGACCTCGCTGTCGGTGGTCAGTTGGTTTCGGTCAATGGCGTCTTTGGTCTCTACGAAGATATCTTTATCCCTTTATACGGAGCTCATCAATCTACTAATGCTGCTGTCGCGTTAGCGGCGGTCGAAGCATTTGCGGGTGTAAAACTCGACGATGAAGTTGTTCGAAAGGCATTTGCCAACGTTGATTCACCCGGCAGGCTAGAAGTCATCTATCGCGATCCAACCTTGATCGTCGATGCTGCACACAATCCACATGGCGCTCATGCGCTTGCGCAAACTCTTGCCAACGAATTCGATTTTGAATCAGTCTTTGGCGTTCTCGCCATTCTGGGCGATAAAGATGTTCTTGGGGTGCTTAAAGAGTTGGAGCCCGTGATTGATCGCCTTGTGGTGACGCAGAGTTCATCTGATCGCGCGCTACCAGTGGATGCTCTATTTGAGTTAGCAGTCGGAGTCTTCGGGCCGGAACGAACTTTTAAAGAGGGCAACCTGCGCACAGCCATTACATATGCAATGGAGCAATGCACCCTCATCAATCAGGTGAGCGAAGGCATTTCTGCGGTCGTCGTAACGGGTTCAGTTGTGACAGCCGGGGAGACGCGTGCGATCGTTCGTTCGATCGCTGGATACGACGAATGAGAGTTTTAGGTGCGGCTGTTCTCGCGATGGAGTTCTTAGTCATGGATTTTGCGCTCTTGATTGCCATGAATAAGCATGGAGCTTTAGCCCTGTCGCTGGGAGCGACCCTGGCTCTAGTAATTTTATTGACGGCGGGAGTCATGAAAAAAATGACCGGTTGGTATTTAGGGACGGTCTGGCAGCTCTGCCTTATTGCATATGGAGCAGTTGTCCCAGCAATGTATTTCTTAGGGTTTCTCTTTGCTGGGCTTTGGGTGAGCGCCTTTCTCATAGGCCGCAAGGGTGAGGCGGTCAGGGCCTCCCTGCTGGCCAACCCTCCTGCAGAGTAAATTTCCCCCAAAATCGCCTCAATTCTTTCCTCTGAGAAGTACCTAATACACTTCCCCCATGGAAAGAACCCTGATCTTGGTCAAACCCGATGGCGTGAAGCGCAATCTGGTCGGCGAAGTTGTGTCTCGCATCGAAAGCAAGGGTTACTCGATTGCAGCGCTAAAGATGATGAACGCTGATCGCTCACTCCTCGTCCGCCATTATGCAGAACATGAAGGCAAGCCCTTCTTTGAACCGCTCGTGGAATTTATGTTGTCCGGTCCAATCGTTGCAATCGTCGCAGAAGGCAATCGCGTGATCGAAGGATTTCGCAAACTTGCTGGCGCTACGGATCCAACAACGGCTGAACCTGGAACAATTCGCGGAGATTTAGCTCGCGATCAAGGCACCAAAGTTGTACAGAACATTGTGCACGGTTCTGACTCTGTTGAGTCAGCAGATCGTGAAATTTCTATCTTCTTCCCTGAACTCTAAGAAAGGTCTCTTGTGAGCAAACAAAAGCCGAGCCGTATGTCCTTTATTGGTCGCGATATGGCGGTCGATCTAGGTACTGCTAATACGTTGGTCTATGTCCGCGGACG
>Ga0214165_1000487_pt1 | contig 28099 bp, 25 predicted proteins | sample TroBogypolimnion_34_FD_153004 | JGI IMG/M metagenome (GOLD analysis project Ga0214165, IMG submission 153004) | Freshwater microbial communities from Trout Bog Lake, WI - Practice 03JUN2009 hypolimnion v3 | ecosystem: Environmental > Aquatic > Freshwater > Lake > Hypolimnion/Profundal zone ... | reverse complement strand
CGCTTGAAGCTGCTGCTAATAAAGCTGCTGCCACTGCTAATTTAATTTGATTATTCATATAAATCTCCAAAGTTTGAATTGCTATTTTTGTTTCTAAATGACCTCACCTTGACTTTGCTATTACTAACAAATACTTAGATGAGACAGTTTGCAAACTCTCTTAATGAAAGATTTCATCAAGAAGATGGACATAGTATGCCGAAATGATTGCAGGTAAACAACTATTAATTGGTGTTTTTGTCACAATTAATTACATTTGTTGTAAATATGCAACATATTAATTGGGGGGGTACATGAGGCTTGTAGTTGCACCCCTTGTATCAAACTCCAGGCGCAGAACCTTTCGAGGTTCAATTGACTGATCTCGCCATCTAAAATGGGAAAAGCCTTACCTACCCCTTTAATTGTTATCTTAAGACGCCTTGGACTTCTCTAAAGAATAGCGTGATTACTCTTCACAGCCACTTCTCTTTAGCACATAAAATAACTTGCTATATATAAGGTATATCTTTTTTATAATTATTAGACACCAGAAGTTGAGCTTATAGCAAACGCTAATGCTTAACTTATGCTTTCGAGCAACCTAAAACCACAAAACCCCTACAAATACTCTTCCACAGCGAACAACTTGCGATGTTCACGAATAGCAAAGCGATCAGTCATGCCGGCGATATAGTCCGCTACGGCTCGGGCCTTATCCATTTCCGCATAGGCTTGGAACTCGTCTGGAAGCAAACCTACATTCGCATAAAAAGCTGTAAATAGTTCACGTACAATGCGCGCAGCCTTGGCGCTCATGCGGTTTACTTTGTAATGGTGATAGAGGTTTTTGCGTAAAAACTGTTTGAGTTCTTGGTTTTGCTTGGCAATGCCAGTACTAAAACCGATGAGCTCTGGTAACTGGCGAATATCTTCTATGCTTTTAGGTGCATGCTTCGTAATATTGGTTGCGCTGTGGGTGCATAAATCAACCACTAACGTATTGATCATGCGGCGGACAGTTTCATGAATCAGTCGTTTTTGTTCTAGCTTGGGGTACTTACTTTTAACGATCGCTAAGTTTTGTGCAAACAGCTCTACTTTGCACAACTGCTCAATGGTAATTAAGCCAGAGCGAAGACCGTCGTCTATATCGTGATTATTGTAGGCAATTTCATCGGCATAGTTGGTTAACTGTGCTTCTAGGCTTGGCTGCGTTTTATCTAAAAAGCGCTGACCCACATCACCTAATAATTTGGCATTTTTATTCGAACAATGCTTGAGGATGCCCTCGCGCACTTCAAAGCTTAAGTTTAAGCCGTCAAATTCTGCGTAACGTAACTCTAGCTTTTCTACCACGCGCAGCGATTGCAGATTATGCTCAAAACCACCAAAGTCACGCATGCAGTCATTCAACGCGTCTTGCCCCGCATGGCCGAAAGGTGTGTGTCCAAGGTCGTGTGCTAACGCAATAGCTTCGGTAAGATCTTCATGCAAGCTAAGTGTGCGTGCAATGCCACGCGCCAGTTGGGCGACCTCTAAGCTGTGCGTTAAGCGCGTGCGAAATAAATCCCCTTCATGATTAACAAAAACTTGAGTTTTATATTCTAAGCGGCGAAACGCCGTGGAATGCACAATGCGGTCTCGGTCGCGCTGAAAGGCGTTGCGAGTGCTCGAAGGCGGCTCGTCAAATTGGCGGCCTTGCGATTGATCGGGATGAGCGGCGTAGGGAGCAAGTGGTTTCATGAGGCTTAGTTTAGTCCGTTTCTGTGGCGTTTTTCGAAAGGCGTACGAACCCTTTTAAACGCAAGTAGTTAATAAAGTCTCTTTTAATTTATCAGCTGCATAATCACTACTGATAACTGCCTTTCCTATGCCTTGTTGTAACACTAATCTAATTTTTCCATCTTCCACTTTTTTATCATGACCCATTAAATCTAGGTAACGTTCAACGCCTAGATTGGGTGCAGTGACCGGCAAGTTGGCGGCTTGCAGGATATCCGTCACGCGCTTGCTATCTGAGGGTGTGAGCCAACCTAATCGCTGAGATAAGTCAGCGGCCAAGATGGTTCCAGCCGCTACGGCTTCGCCATGCAACCAAACGCCATAACCCATGGCATTTTCGATGGCGTGGCCAAAGGTATGGCCTAAATTTAACAAGGCGCGGTCGCCCTGTTCATGTTCATCCAGGACCACTAGGTCCGCTTTATTTTGACAGGAGCGATAAATGGCGTAGCTTAAAGCCTTTTCATCAAGCGCCATCAGGGCTTCTACATTTTGTTCTAACCAATCAAAAAATTCAGCGTCACGCATTAACCCGTATTTAATTACCTCGGCCATGCCCGCAGAAAATTCACGTGGCGGCAAAGTATTTAGGGTGTCAATGTCGGCCAGCACTACTTGTGGCTGATAAAAAGCGCCGATCATGTTTTTGCCTAGCGGATGATTGATGCCGGTCTTACCCCCTACTGAAGAATCCACCTGTGACAGTAGGGTAGTCGGGATTTGTATAAAAGGGACACCACGTAAGAAAGTAGCTGCAGCATAACCCGTTAAATCACCAATTACGCCTCCACCCAGTGCGATTAATGTCGTGCTGCGCTCACAACGATTTTGGAGCAAAGCGTCATAGATAGTATTGAGGGTTTGCGTATTTTTATAGGCTTCGCCATCTGGCAAAATAATTGGTAGCACACTGACACCAGCCGCCTGCAAGCTAACTGTCAGTTGCTCTAGGTATAGTGGCGCAACCGTGGTGTTGGTCACTACAGCCACATGCTTACGTTTGAGATGTGGCAAAATTAAGCTCGCGTCGCCAATAAGATTGCTGCCGATATGAATGGGGTAACTTCTACCAGCGAGTTCTACTTTAAGTGTTTGCATATTGTGGTGAGTACTTATTTGAGTAATTAGGCTGCGCTTGATTGTTGCGCTGGATTGGCGGGTTCGCAATTGGCGGCTTGATTGAGTAACTGCTCAATTTCATTCGTAATTTCAGCCGCTGACTGCACGCCGGTATCGACTATAAAATCTGCCAACTTGGTGTAAATTGGATCTCGCTCCTGATGCAGTTGTTCTAGCTTTTGCCGTAGATTTCCGCCTTGCAGCAAAGGCCGCGTTTTGTCATTACGGGTGCGTTGCCATAGATCGTGCACATTGGCACGCAAATAGATGACTTTGCCATTTTTCTTAAGGAAATGACGATTTTCTGGCAACAATACAGCGCCACCGCCGGTAGCCATGACAATGGGATGCAATTGACTGAGTTCTTCAATAATAGCCGCTTCACGTTTACGGAAACCTTCTTCGCCTTCCAGCTCAAAAATTAAGGGAATTTTAACGCCGGTTTTACGCTCAATTTCGCAATCTGAATCGTAAAAATTAAGCCCTAATTGCTTGGCAAGCAAACGGCCTATTGTGGTTTTGCCTGCGCCCATCAGGCCGATAAAATAGATATTATTCAATGATCTTTACCCTAAGTTTTTTAATGTGCAATTAACATGGCCTTGCCCTAAATTTTACCGCTTTAAGGCTAGCCAATGAAAATGTGCATCCATCTCCTATTGCCCATTTTATGACATTCTTCACGCGCTGTCAGATTTTGCCATTTTTAAACACTAAAATACACGTTTTTGTAGCTGAAAACGCTTCAAATAGCGTTGATCAATAAAATTTTTTGTCATGGTTAACATGATGCAATCAACCGACTATTTTTATTTCATCGTTTTTTCGCAGAGAATAGTCAGAGCAATTTATAATGATCCTTACATTCTAAAATATAGAAATCAAAAATTTCATGAATCCAACCAAATGGTGGCACTACCTGTTGCTTGCAATCACTGTCGGCGGCTTATCAATCGTTGCGCTGGTGGCTATTGCGGCTGCGCTTATTTATCCTGCCCTGCCGTCTCTCGACACCTTAACCGACTACCAACCCAAGCTACCTTTGAGGGTTTACTCTGAAGATGGTTACTTAATTAGCGAGTTTGGTGAAGAGCATCGCGCCTACGTCAAAATTGAAGACGTGCCGCTAAACATGAAGAATGCAGTCATTGCGATTGAAGACCGTCGCTTTTATCAACATAATGGTGTTGATTTGCAGGGTGTTCTGCGCGCCGCTGTCACCAACCTACTTGGCGGTGCCAAAGAGGGTGCAAGTACTATCACCATGCAAGTTGCACGCAACTTCTTTTTGTCTAGCGAACGTAATTTTAAACGCAAAATTAACGAAGCCTTGCTTGCCATTAAGATTGAACACAGTCTAAGTAAAGAAAAAATACTTGAACTGTACCTTAACCAAATTTACCTAGGTCAGCGTGCTTATGGTTTTGCAGCCGCTGCGCAGGTTTATTACGGTAAACCACTGGATAAACTTAGCCTTGCAGAAACCGCATTACTAGCAGGTTTGCCCAAGGCACCTTCAGCCTACAACCCCTATGTCAACCCTAAACGTGCAATCACTCGACAAAAACAAGTACTGCATGACATGTACCGCTATGGACTTATTGAAGAGAAGGCTTACCAAGCAGCTCTGAAGCAACCGTTGCACTTCAAGGCCTCGAAAGAATCACGAGATTTAGCTGCCGACTATGTTGCAGAGATTGTGCGTGCAAACCTCTATGAAAAATATCAAGAAGGCATCTACAACAGCGGCCTCAAGGTCTACACCACTATCCGCAAAGCCAATCAAGAGGCTGCGAATGTCGCCGTCAGAGAAGGTGTACTTAACTACGACATACGCCATGGCTACCGCGGCCCAGAGAAGTTATTGAATATTGCAGGATTAGCCGATGCAGAGCAGAAGGCTGCCATCGAAAATGTACTAGATGAAACTGAAGAATTTAATGGCTATCTACCTGCAGTCATTACAAAAATAACCCCCAAGGCAGTCCATGCACAAGTTAGAAGTGGCGATGAAATTGAAATTGTCGGCAATGGCTTGCTGTTCGCAGAAAAGGCACTCTACGGAAAAGATCCTTCTAAGCGCGCACTTAAAATCGGCGCCTTAATTCGCGTCTTAAAGAAAAATGATAGCTGGCAAATTGTGCAGTTACCACAAGTAGAAGCCGCGTTGGTAGCGCTTGATCCTGAAAATGGCGCCATACGAGCGCTAGTCGGTGGCTTTGATTTTAATCGAAATAAATTTAACCATGTGACCCAAGCTTGGCGTCAGCCAGGATCAGGCTTTAAGCCCTTTATTTATTCTGCTGCTTTAGAAAAAGGTTATACACCAGCAAGCATCGTGGAAGATGCGCCACTCAATCTCACTGCAGCGCAAACCGGCAGTAAAGAGTGGTCGCCTCAGAACTATGAAAATACGTTTGAAGGCCCAATCAATCTCAGGCAAGCGCTAGCGCACTCAGTTAACTTAGTCGCTATCCGTGTCTTGCAATCAATCGGGGTGAGCTATGCACAAGACTATATTACGCGCTTTGGCTTTGCCGCTAAAGACCACCCACCTTACCTAACCATGGCGCTAGGTGCGGGTTCAACCACACCATGGAAAATGGCGACCGCTTATGCCGTGTTTGCCAATGGCGGCTATTTAATAGAACCCAATATAATCGCAAAAATTGTTGATAAAGACGGCAAAGTACTTTCAGAAACAAAACCTACACAAGCGGGCATTGATGCGCCTCGAGTAATTGATGCACGCAACGCCTTTATTATGAACTCCATGCTACAAGAGGTGGTTCGCCACGGCACTGCAACCCAAGCACTACAGCTTGGTCGCGCTGATTTGGCTGGCAAAACTGGCACGACCAATGACCATATTGATGCTTGGTTTAACGGTTATACGCCAAAACAAGTGGCAGTCGCTTGGGTAGGATTTGATAAGCCAGAAACTTTAGGGCGCAGTGAAACTGGTGCTGCCGCGGCGCTACCAATTTGGATTAAATATATGGCAACCGCATTACGTAGTGTGCCTGAAGTTGAAATGCCAGTACCTGATGGTGTGACAGCCATTAAAATTAATCGCACTACAGGCATGCGAGCTGACAATGACGATAGCGCCGTCTATGAATATTTCTACCAAGAAACGCCTCCTCCTGGTGTTGTACCAACAGCAGCAGCTAATGCCCCTAATGTAACTGATACGCTTCTAGGTCAAGCGCAACACGTATTACAACCGGATGCACGACCGCTCGTTAAGCCATAGATCAACCCCTTAAAACCGCGGTTATACCCCATTTATACGCGATGGATGAATGAGTAGAGTGATGGCTAAAGAGAATGCACAACAGTTACGCAGCATGATTGCCCAAGTAGCAGCGCGTATGATGGCGGAAGAGGGTGTTTCTGATTTCGCTTATGCCAAAAAAAAAGCTGGGCGACAATTGGGTGCTGGTGAAAACAGCATTTTGCCCTCTAACGCTGAAATCGAAGCCGAACTTAGACTTCACAATGCGCTCTACTTGAGCGATGCGCAGCCAGAAAGCTTACGGGAGCTTCGCAACAAAGCCCTGTTTACCATGCAATTGTTAGCAAAATTCAACCCGTATTTAACTGGGGCCGTATTAGATGGCACGGCGGGTTTGTTGGCCGAAACGCATATCCACCTATTCACCGATAGCAGCAAAGACGTAGAAATGTTTTTGCTTAACCAGCAAATTCCATTTGAAAGCGATGAGAAATCGTATCGCATCATGCAGGATGCTAAGCGCGACAAGAAGGGTGAGTATCGTAAAACCGTGCCTAGATTTACGCTAGAAACCGATAGCGGTTTAATTCATTTAAGTATATTTGCTGTGGACGATATCCGCGTAGCCAATCGGCGCTCTGCCGATGGTAACGCGGCAGAACGCTTAGATATTAATGGCTTGATTGCACTATTAAAGTTGGCTTAAGCACTACGCAACCAGCGCGCAGCGTCAAGGGCATAGTAGGTCAGAATAGCATCAGCACCTGCGCGTTTAAATGCCAACAAGCTCTCCATCACGCAAGCTTCTTCATCTAGCCAGCCATTTTGGGCCGCCGCTTTCAGCATGGCATACTCACCGCTGACTTGATAAGCAAAAGTGGGCACACCGAATTTATCTTTAACACGGCGCACAATATCTAAATACGGCAATCCGGGTTTCACCATCACCATGTCCGCACCCTCATCAATGTCCTGCGACACTTCTTGAAGCGCCTCATCACTGTTAGCAGGATCCATTTGGTAGGTATATTTATTGCCCTTCCCTAAATTAGCTGCTGAGCCCACCGCGTCACGAAACGGGCCATAGAATGCTGAAGCATATTTAGCAGAGTAGGCCAAGATTTTGGTGTGAATGTTTCGCGTACTTTCCAAGGCTTCACGAATTTGACCGATACGTCCATCCATCATGTCCGATGGCGCCACGATGTCAGCACCAGCATTAGCATGCGACACCGCTTGTTTCACTAATACCTCAATGGTTTCATCATTGAGCACATACCCCGTATCATCAATCAAACCGTCTTGACCGTGGGTAGTGTAAGGATCCAAAGCCACATCCGTCATCACACCAAGATCTGGGAATGCCGCCTTCAGGGCAATGACTGCACGTTGCACTAACCCATTAGGATTGTAAGCTTCTGCCGCATCTAGGCTTTTAAACTGCGCATCTACCACCGGAAATAACGCAATAGCTGGAATACCCAATGCCACACACTCGGCTGCGGTTTTTAATAGGACATCAATACTTTGGCGTTTAACCCCCGGCATAGACAAGACTTCTTCAATCCGATTAGCCCCATCCAAGACAAATACTGGGTAGATTAAGTCGTTACTGGTCAGCACATTTTCACGCATTAAACGACGTGAAAATTCATCTTTACGCATACGGCGTGGGCGGGTATACGGATAGCTCATGATTGATTCCTTAATTTTTACAAACGTCTTAAGCGAAGACTTTTGCCAATTCAACACCTGGATTAGCTTGGCGCATAAATGCCTCACCGACCAAAAATGTATGCACATTATTTTGACGCATCAGCGCCACATCTTGGGCGCTAAAAATACCCGATTCGGTGACCACAATTTTATGTGCTGGGATACGCGCAAGGAGTTGCAATGTAGTCTCAAGCGTCACTTCAAAAGTGCGCAAGTTTCGGTTGTTAATACCAAGCAAAGGCGTCTCCAATTGCAACGCTAAATCCAACTCTTCTCCATTATGCACTTCCACCAAAACAGCCATCCCCAAACCATGCGCGACATGTTCCAGTTCGCGCATTTTAGCTAAATCGATTGCAGCCGCAATAAGCAAAATACAATCCGCACCCATCGCCCGCGCTTCATATACTTGGTACGCATCAATCATAAAATCTTTACGCAGTACCGGTAGGTTGCAGGCAGCACGTGCTTCCTTTAAATAATCAACACATCCTTGAAAGTATTCTACGTCAGTGAGTACTGACAAACACGCTGCACCGCCTATTGCATAGCTCTGTGCAATTTCAGCTGGATTAAAGTCAGCACGGATAACGCCCTTTGAAGGGCTAGCTTTTTTGATTTCAGCAATCACTGCAGACTGTTGATGAGCAATCTTTGCACGTATGCTGGCAACAAAATCGCGCACCGGATTATTAATCATCGCAGCCTCAGCCTCGGCTTGCACCTGCGCTAATGGCTTCGCTATTTTTGCCGCCGCCACTTCTATATGTTTAGTGGCAATAATTTTATTGAGGATATCGGACATAGTTTTTGTTCTAAAAGTTATTGATATTTTTTGCCATGCGCTAACACCCAACCAGCCATATGTTGGCTTTTCGGATCGCGATGCGTCCAGTGCACAATGCCTCCTTTAGGGTTGTATACATACTCACCACTAAAGCTAATTTCATCCCCAACTTGCAGGGGAATATGGGACGATAAATCTAAGTTATGCGCAAATAGTAAAGTTTGCTCAGCATTGATTTTGACAAGAAACCGTTGGTGCGGTGAGCCGTTATTATCGTCAGGCAAAAGCTGAGTGACCACTCCACTCCCACTCACTTGGATGTCGCTTTTTTTGGTAGCATATGCATCCTCAATAGCGCCATTGTTTGTGAATGCTGAACTGGTAACTGGAGCATGCTCACCGTTAACTTTTGGCAGTTGTGTAGGCTTATCGCAGGCGCATAACGCCAATGTGAACAGCAATACATACACTAGATTTTTCATGGGGTTACTCATGCGTTAGTCGCTACTATTAACTGCTGTAATTTCTGAAGTGCCTTGCCACTATCCAACATACTCGCGGCGGTGACGATACCTTCTGCTAAATTAGGGGCCAAGTCAGCCACATAAATAGCCGCCCCTGCATTAAGCAATACAATATCTCTTGCTGGCCCCAACTTACCCGCCAATACCTCTAGCAGCATGGCCTTTGAGCCCTCAACATCACGCACCTGAATGGTGGATAGCGCATGCAACTCCAAACCAAACTGTTGCGGGTTAATGACGTACTCTTTGACCTCACCGTCTTTCAGTTCCGCGACATAGCTATCACCAGAAAATGAAAGCTCGTCCATACCGTCAGCACCACACACCACCATCACATGCTCACTGCCTAATTGCTGTAATACAAGCGCCAACTTACCTGTTAAAGCAGCAGAAAATACGCCCAGTAACTGGCGTTTAGCATTTGCAGGATTCGTCAGTGGTCCAAGCAAATTAAACAAAGTACGCACACCCAGTTCACGGCGTACCGGTGCTGAATGCTTCATCGCGCTATGGTGATTAGGGGCAAACATAAAGCCTAGGCCTATGCTGTCAACGCAATGCGCTACTTGGGTTGCAGTTTGCTGTACATTCACCCCTAAAGCTTCGAGTACATCCGCACTGCCGCAAGTAGAGGATACTGAGCGACCGCCATGCTTAGCGACTTTTGCTCCCGCCGCTGCCGCTACAAAGGCGCAAGCGGTAGAAACATTAAACGTTTGGATACCATCACCACCGGTACCGCAGGTGTCAATCAGGTGGCGTCTATCAGCAATCTCTACTTTGGCTGACAGCTCACGCATCACGGTGGCGGCAGCAGCAATTTCATCGACGGTTTCGCCTTTAATACGCAGCGCCACTAGCAAGCCTGAAATTTGGGCAGGGGTTAACTCACCCGCCATGACTTGGTGCATGACGGCTAGCATAGATTCATGGCTTAAATCTTGGCCATGAACCACTTGATTCAGTAGTTGTGAGAACGACACGATCTTATTCTTTTAGAAAATTATTGAGAAGCGCATGACCATGCTCGGTAAGGATTGATTCTGGGTGAAACTGCACCCCTTCAACACGCAAAGTTCTATGACGCACACCCATGATGTCACCATCATCGGTCCATGCTGTAATTTCCAAACAGTCTGGTAAGGTTTCTTTTTCAATGACCAGAGAATGATAACGGGTGGCCGTAAATGGATTAGGTAAATCCCGGAATACGCCGATATTGTGATGATGTATTAGAGAAGTTTTACCATGCATTAACTGCTTGGCATGCACAATGTTACCGCCAAAGGCCTGACCGATACTTTGATGACCCAAACATACGCCCAACAAGGGAATTTTACCGGCGAATTCTTTGATTAAAGGCACGCTGATACCGGCTTCGTTCGGGGTACATGGGCCAGGCGATACAACAATATGCGTCGGTTTCAACGCAGCTACTTTTGCCAAATCAATTTCATCATTACGATATACCTGCACCTCTTGCCCAAGCTCAGCCAAATACTGTACCAAGTTATAAGTGAAAGAATCGTAGTTATCTATCATTAACAGCATGCTATTTCCCAATGCATCGTAAATATGGCGCCTAATTTTCATGACGCTAGGCCATGCGCAAGCAAGTGCGTGAAGGCATTTTACCTATCGCCTAGTTGATTGTATAGGCAAAACGTATTGGGCTAGTAACAGATTGCGGATGATTAAACTTATGAGCACGCATTGTCATGTGCAAAAAACGAGAAGTGGAGCTCATTCCGCTGTTGGTAGATTAACTGGGGAATCCATTTTTTAGGGTGACATCAGCCGCAACTTAAACAGCTAAAGTATTTAAAAAGATAGCCTTAATAGCCACTACATAATGTGCGCTAAATATTGGCTTTGCTTAGCCAGCGCTCATAAACCTTAGTGGCTATAGCATTTAATTGGTCTATTTTAAAATCTAGATTCTGTAATATTTGATTACTTGTTTGTACTGAGTTCATGGCTGTCATGGATGCTAGACTTTTCTCTGCATCCTCGCACCATTGCCTCACCATGTTGCTAGTCATTTCAATATGGCACTGAAACCCAATGTGTCTCTCATTAAAAACAAAAGCCTGATGATGGCAAAAGCGACTCGACATGATCGATGCCGACGCAGCAGGAATACTAAAAGTTTGATAGTGCCAATGAAATACCTCAAACTTCTGCGCGCCACCAAACCACTCTTCAGCCATGGCAAATGGACCTATGTTTACCCCACCCCAACCAATTTCCGGACAGGCATTGTCAGTGATTTCGGCACCTAGTGACTTTGCAAGTAACTGACCCCCAAGGCAATGCCCAATAACAGGAACATCTGATGCAACCGCCTGCTTAAGAAGATTAAGTAGGGGTTCAATCCAACTTAATTTATCGTTAACACTCATTGGGCCTCCCATCAGCGCAATCGCAGCAATGTCAGCACTCAACTCTGGGATAGACTCCCCAGCGTCAACCTGCAGCAACTGCCAACGAACCTTGCGCTCATTTAGATAGGTTTCCAAGTAACCTGGACCTTCTGTGGAAGAAAATCTAAAGATTAAAACATGCTTCAATTTGTTGAAATTCTTTGTCATTCTGTCCTAGTAATAAATCAATGCATCAAGATAGACTTCTTGAAAAAAGAGGCTTTTATCGATTAGATGCCTTTAGCGAGAAAGATAGTTCCTTGTCTAAAACTTGGTCACGCCTGGAATCCAGCTTGTACCAGCTAACGGCACTTGTGCCATGGCTGAAGCTTCTATGGTTAATGCAACCAAATCTTCTGGTTCAAGGTTATGCAAATGAGACTTGCCGCAGGCGCGCGCTACCACTTGCGCCTCCATGGTCATGACTGCAAGGTAGTTGGCTAAGCGATGACCCGCTTTAATTGGATCTAAGCGCTTCATTAGTTCAGGATCTTGAGTAGTAATGCCTGCTGGATCCTTACCTTCATGCCAATCATCATATGCACCTGCTGTGGTACCTAGTTTTTGATATTCGGCTTCTAGATGTGGATCGTTGTCACCTAGCGCAATCAATGCTGCAGTGCCGATCGCTACCGCATCTGCGCCTAAAGCAATGGCTTTAGCCACATCAGCGCCATTACGAATGCCACCAGATACAATTAACTGCACACTGTTTTTACCGTTGCGGTACACCCCTAAATCTTGTAGCGCTTTTACTGCAGGGCGAATCGACGCTAGAATCGGCAAACCCACATGCTCAATAAACACTTCTTGTGTCGCTGCCGTACCGCCTTGCATACCATCTAACACCACCACGTCAGCGCCTGCTTTCACTGCAAGCGCTACGTCAAAGTAAGGGCGTGTTGCACCGATTTTGACATAAATCGGTTTTTCCCAATCAGTAATTTCACGTAGTTCAGCAATTTTAATTTCTAAATCATCAGGCCCAGTCCAGTCTGGATGACGGCAAGATGAACGTTGATCAATACCTTCTGGCAAGCAACGCATTTTCGCGACACGTGCCGTTATTTTCTGACCTAACAACATGCCGCCACCACCTGGTTTAGCGCCTTGGCCAATCACGAGTTCAATTGCATCTGCTTTGCGTAGGTCATCAGGATTCATACCATAGCGCGACGGCAAGTACTGATAGACCAAAGTAGTTGAATGGCCACGTTCTTCTTGTGTCATGCCACCATCACCCGTCGTGGTGCTAGTACCAGCAGCGGTTGCGCCACGACCCAACGCCTCTTTTGCTGGGCCCGATAATGAGCCAAAGCTCATACCGGCAATGGTAACTGGAATCTTAAGGTGAATAGGTTTTTTAGCGAACCTTGTGCCCAAAATCACATCAGTACCGCATTTTTCTCGATAGCCTTCTAAAGGATAACGGCTGACGGATGCCCCTAAAAATAACAAATCATCAAAGTGCGGCAACTTACGTTTAGACCCAGCACCACGAATATCGTAGATACCAGTAGCAGCTGCACGTCTAATTTCTGAATTGGTATATTCATCAAAGGTTGCTGAATAACGTGGCGTTGTTTGCGGCGTTTTATGCACTGCATCTTTTGCTTTGTCGTTGCTCATTTTAGTATGCTCCTGCATTGTCAACATGAAAGTGGTAGAGGGTGCGCGCTGATCCATACTGCTGGAATGTATCTGGACTCACATCAGCATGACCAGACTTAATCAGCAAATCAGCTAATATTTTTCGATCTTCAGCACTGGTAGTTTTTTTTTCACAATCAGCGCCCAAGCTTTTTACTTTGCCGCGTACAAATATCTTCGCCTCGTAAATTGAGTCACCCAAGCCTTCACCGGCATCTCCCAAAATCACAAAGTTACCGGCTTGCGCCATAAATGCTGAGAAGCTTCCTACTGACCCACCAACCACCACATCAGCGCCTTTAATAGCAATCGCTGTGCGTAAACCGGCATCGCCATCAATAATTAATAAACCGCCGTTGGCTGTCGCCGCCGCAGCATTAGAGGCAAAACCTTTGACATGCACTACACCAGACATCATATTTTCAGCCACACCACTACCGGCGCTGCCTTCAATGGTAATTTTAGCCAGTTGATTCATACCCGCTGCGTAGTAACCCGCGTGGCCTTTAATAGTCACATCCATCTGAGCATTTAGCCCAACGGCAATGTTATGCGCTCCATTTGGATTTTCTATGAAGATGGACCTCCCATTTAGTTCACTAGCATCACCATGAAGATATTGATTCACTTCACGCAATGGTTTAACGTCTAAATTGAAGGTTACTGGTTTTAGATTTAGATTTTCCATACATACATCTCCATAGGTGAAGGTTCAAACACCTTTGCATTTTTAATATCTGGCAGATGCGCTAAAGAACGGAATTCTGAAGCTATTGCCACATAGTCATCGTGTTCGGCAACAATGGCTGGCTTACAGCCGAATGGGTCACGCACCAAAGCAAGCTGATTGCGCGTACCCATTAATAAAGTGTAAAAGCCATCAAGCTCTTCAAATCCTTTGTGTAATGCCGTTTCAAGATCATCGCCTTCACGCATTCGCCATTGTAGGTAACGGCAAGCCGCTTCTGTATCGTTGTCTGTTTCAAATTCAATCCCTTGATATTCAAGCTTACGACGCAAACTATTAGCATTAGACAAAGATCCGTTATGGACCAAACACCAGTCTTCACCTGCAGTGAACGGATGAGCATGGGCTGGGGTAATCGCCGACTCAGTAGCCATCCGCGTATGTCCGACTAAATGTGTGCCTTTAAAGTTTTTAAAATCATAGCGCTCTGCCACTTGGGCAGGCGTACCTACGTCTTTATAGATGTCCATCAGTTGACCGACGGATAATAGGTGTAATTGCGGGTAATGCTCTTTTAACCAGACCTTGACTGTTGCTGGCTCTAAACTAGTAGTTAGTACAGCATGGTTTGCCTTAGGCTCGACCTTAGCTTGAATGCTTAGATGCTTTTCAAAATCATGCCCCAGTTTGCTCCAATTGAAATCAGCAGTTCCTGAGTATAGGCTAAACTTTCTTTGGTCCGCTTCTACTGGTGCGCCAAACATGGCCAAACCCGCAGAATCTGGCCCACGCTCGGTCATGCCGATTAACATTGGTAGCATTAGCTCGCCAATTGAGTCACGCATTTTTGGATTTCTTACAAGTAGTCCTACAATTCCACACATGGCTTTCCCCTAACAATTTTTTAAATTTTTATCGCAACGATTAGTTGTTAAATGCGCTTTTAGAAAAACTCAGCATATCGATTCACTTCCCAATCCGAAACATGTCGCTGAAACTCCAAAGATTCTGCACGTTTAAGTTTGATAAATTCTTCAGATAGGGACTCACCCAAAGCGTCTCGAATCACCTGATTTCCTTCTAATTGATCAAGCGCCTCACCTAAGCTTTGCGGCAAAATGCCGATGCCTTGCTCACGCATTTGTGCTGGTGATAGGTCATATAGATTATTGGCATGGCCAGCACCTGGGTGGAGCTCTCGCTTCACACCATCTAACCCTGCTGCAATCACAGCAGCAGTAGTTAAGTAAGGATTACAGCTACCATCAGGTAATCGTAGCTCTAAACGTCCATAGGGGATTCGCACCATGGTAGACCGATTATTATTACCATAAGAAATATAGGCGGGAGCCCAAGTAGATCCTGAAACAGACTGACTGACCACCAAGCGTTTATAAGAGTTAATGGTTGGGCAGGCTAAGGCAGTGATGGCTGGTGCATGCGCCAAAATACCGCCCATAAAGTGATAGGCTAATTTAGACAAACCGTGACCAGTTTTATCGCTATCATCCTCAAATAAGCTTTTGTTGCCATCGCCTATCGACATATGCATATGCATACCATTGCCAGGTCGGTTACCAAAAGGCTTTGGCATAAATGAGCAAATCATTCCTAACTCATTCGCAATATGACTGGCTGCCATTTTGAACATCAGGTAATCATCAGCACTACGTAAACAGTCGGCGTAGGTATAGTTGATTTCAAACTGGCCATTGGCATCTTCGTGATCTATCTGATAAATATCTAAGCCTGCCGCGATAAGCGTTTCAGACAAACGCTCTAAGAAGGCAGACTGCTTGGACATGCCCTTATAGTCATAACATGGCTTTGGTAAGATATCGGTTTCATCATAAGGGTAGATGGCACCATGTTCGTCTTTGCGTAATAACGAAAATTCAGGCTCAAGCCCGGTATAGAGTATCCATCCATTTTTAGCTAGGCGTTCTGTTTGCGTTTTAAGCACCACGCGTGAGTCGTGTCCATAGGGCTTGCCATCAACATGCCCATCACAAACAATCCTTGCATACCCTGGTTGCCAAGGCATTAAAGTTAATGTCGATAAATCTCCCACTGCCATGTAATCTGGTCCATTTGGGGCAATCCCCATACCCCAAATAGCCCCACCAGCAAAACCGGCACCACCTTTTAATATGCTGCCAATATGGGCAGCAGGCACCGATTTTACTTTAGCCACGCCATGTATATCGACAAACTGAGCCAACACATATTTGACATTATTGTCTTTTAAAAACTTTTTTGCTTGCTCTAAGGTTTTCATTTATCGCTCCCTGAAATCTGTATTTTCTGCAACCATTTAGCCGCTGCTGTGTTAGAACTGATAACTCGCAATACCAACTGCTCCACCACCTAATTCATTCGCTATTTCTAGTAGTGCTTCCCACATACAAGCCCCATAGGTGCCATCACACCAGATACGGTAGAGCATCTCCCCATTTCTTGTTTGTCGTAATACCGTGGCAGATATACCAGCCACCTGCGTCATCATCAAATCGTTCTCTAATAGTGCGGATGGACGTAGATCCAACGCACATAATTCTGAAAATAAATCCAATACGGCGCTACCGCTTAAAATAAAAGCAGCATCTGCCCGAGGTACTTTATAAACACCGGGCACCCGTAAGGTATCGCTGGCTAATTGTTGACTAGTCTTACCCCCAAACTGATCTTCAACCAAGAATTCACTGCCTCCCAATCGCAGCACCAAAGCATTAGGATTACTAAGCGTCCATGTGTTAGGTTTAATAGGAATTGCTAACGCATGCTCAGCTGCCCACTTCGCTGCTTGTGGCCCTTTAAAACCATATCGCTGCAAACAACTGACGTCTGTCACTCCCAACACTTTTCTTCTTGCTTGCTCAATGTCATGGCTAGCAAACGATTGTGCTATTTGCATCTGATTTACTTCCGCCCATTGCACATTAGTATCAGTCAGCGCAGGCGCTACTGGAGAAGTGACGACGAGATATTGATGCTCATTTTTTTCTGCTTGCGTTTGCATATTAAGCTCCAATTTCGTTCTTTAAGAATGGGGGTTTGACTACGGTCGCGGTCACCGCGGACCCGTTGTCAGTACGAATTTTGAACTGTGCGCCAATACCTGCTTTAGCTGGTGTAACAAAAGCTAAACCAATACAACGGCCAATAAAATCGCTGTAAGCAATGCTGGTGACTCGTCCTAAAATTTCACGGCCCTCAATAATCAAATTACAATCCATAGGCATTTGCCCTTGGAAATTTTTATTTAAAACAAAGGCCACCAAGCATTTTCTAAGCGGTTTTTTCTGCAAAATTTGCAGACTACGTTGGCCAATAAAGAAGGGCTTGTTCATTTTTAGCGCCCAGTCCGCGCCAATTTCAAATGGATTGGTTAAACCATCGGTATCAACTCCAGGCATGGCATGTCCCATTTCTAGTCGTAACAAACGCTGGGTATCGCTGCCGAAAGGTCGTAAGCCATACTTTTTGCCAGCGCGTAGCAATGCAGCCCAAACTAGTGGCAGTTGTGCCATAGGCAGATGTAGCTCATATCCATTAGTAGAAACAAATGCCACTCTAATCAATCTAACCTCAATCCCAGCCACCTGACTTTCGCGCACACTGCTAATTGGGAAAGAGTCATAGGAAAGATCAAGGTCAGTTAAGGTTGCCAAAATTTCACGTGCGTTGGGTCCAGCAATATTAATTGCGCCAAATGCACCCGTGACATTGACCAAACCTAAATTCAATTGCCACATCTGCTGTGCGCGTTGCATTTCTCGATAGACGGTTGCGGCATTAGAGGTGCCAATTGAAAGATAAAATAAATCCTCTGCCAAGCGACTTGCTATGCCGTCATCAACCACCACCCCCAACTCGTCTAGCAACATCACATAGCGACAACTACCAAGTTTTTGTGTGGCATAAACACCCGTAAAGAATCGTTCTAAAAATTCAGCGGCATCTGGTCCATGCACTTCAATCTTACCGAAGGAGCTACCATCAATAATGCCAGCGGTTTCCCTTACGGCCATGGCTTCAGCTTGAATGGTCTCTTCTTTAGTTTGACCTGCTACTGGATAATAAGCCGCACGTTTCCAGGCGCCGATATCTGTGAATACTGCGCCTTGCGCTTCGTGCCATTGATGCATTGATGTGAGACGATGTGAATGAAAACCGCGACCACCTAAATGCCCGATTGGTGTGGGATGAAAGAACGGTCTAGATGTGGTACTGCCAATCTTCTCTACCGGCAAATCACGAATTTTAGCCAGAATGCGGATTGCATTCATATTTGAATGCTTACCTTGACTAGGACCCATGCCTACGGTGGTAAAGCGTTTCATTAACTCAATATTATCGAAACCTTCTTTAGCCGCATTGACGAAATCTTTAATTTGTATATCTTCATCAAAATCGACAAAGTTTTTGCCTTTATCATGTGGCACCATAGGGTAAGCATAGCTTGGGCAAGCGCCCTCATGTTTTTCAGGAGTATTTTCTGGTACTGAAATTCCCAAATAGCGCAAAGCGGCATTAGCGGCACGTGTGCCATCATTGATACGTTGCTCTAGCGCAAATATCCCATTCACTTTACCTGCGGCAAATATGCCATCTGGTAAGCGACTAGGCACAAACTGTTGCACACCATAATCAAATTGCATAGCAGTCCCAGCTTGATACAACAAAGCGCCTGCAGGGGCCCAACCTGCACTCATCGCGATACCATCACAAGCCAGTGTGATTTTTTTCGAGGTGATTGCGACGTTCTCTTGTTCATCGTAGGCGCATATTACCGCGCCACGCACACCTGATTTGTCTGCAGTTGCCAAGGCTTCATACACACAATAACCTGTGTAAATTTTGACACCGTGCTTGGCTACTTCGGAAGACATTGGGCTGATTTTGGTACGTAAATCAACGACAGCGACTACCTTGGTGCCTGCTGCTATTAAATCAAGTGCCACTCGATAGCCATAGTCGTTGGCTGTGAACACCACACCATTGTTAAAAGGCTTAACTGCATAGCGATAAATTAAGCGTTGTGCTGCAGAGCCCATCATTACGCCAGGTAGATCATTATTTCTAAATACTGGTGGTTGCTCAAATGCCCCGCTTGCCACAATCACGGTTTTAGCGCGCACCTTACTAATGCCATGGGCTGTGACTATCGGAATCAAATGATCGGGGTAGTACCCCGCTGCATATGCGCCATTATATACACTGATGTTTTTGCATTTAGACACTTTTAATTTTAATTCATCAAGCTGTGCAATACTTTCACTATGACCGCTACGGTCATAGCCTAGACTTCCACCTAGCTGCTGATTTTCGTCCACGAGTGTGACTTCTAAACCTGCTTGAGCTGCCGTAAATGCAGCCGTCATGCCGGCTGGCCCAGCACCGATTACTAGCACATCGCAATGGGTATGCAGTTTTCGTTTAAGAATCCGCGGATAATTAAAGTTAACGATTCCTAAACCTGCTGCTTTACGTATGACTTTTTCCCAAAATGGAAACAACTTACGTGGCGTATGGAAGGCTTTGTAGTAAAAACCTACTGGTAATAATGGTGAGATAGCATCGATATAACTGTTCTTATCTTTTTTAACCCCACCTATTGTGTTGACTGCTGTTAATGTCATGCCATCTTTCACTAACACCACATCAGCACGCATATTGGTGTCTATGCCATCTGTTACCAAAATATTGACATCATGATTTGCTAAACTTAACACACCACGTGCACGGTGATATTTAAAGCTACGCCCCAATACTGTTAGTTCGGCAGCCCATAATGCACTGCTGATGGTATCCCCTTCAAACGCTGTATACGCTTCACCTTCGAAGGTGAACTTAATTTTTTTGCTACGATCTATCCACTCCCCAGCTTGTTGGTTTATGCGAAGCGTCATTTAGCTTGCTCCTGCGCAGTCTGGCTGTTTGCACTTAGCAAATAGGTGCGCGAGACTTTATCGCTTAATGTATTGCGTTCTGCAATAAACCAAGTACCGCTAGGTCCGTGATACCACCATTCTTTTTTATCTCCTGGCGCGCCGCTTCGGTTATGCACATAAGCCGCCCATTCAGAATCGGTACAAGTGCTTTGATCGGGTGCATCACGGTATTCACCGCCGAAAATAAATTCGCTTAGTGGTCGAGTACCATTTATTGGACAGGTAAGCAGTTTCATTGCATTTTCCTCTGATTAATAAGTGCGCTTCATTGGGCTAATGGCCAACGGATGCCGCACCTTTTTCACCGGTTAGTTCATAGTCTTCAAAACGTGACAATCTAAATGAGTGTATTAAGTCTGGAGCGCAATCATTAGCGATGGTTTGTGCCATGGTTTTGCCACTGATTGGTGTTGCTTTAAAGCCCCATGTGCCCCAACCTGCGTCTAAATAAAAACCTTCAATTGGCGTTTTCCCCATGATTGGCGCAAAGTCTGGCGTCATGTCAGCCATACCCGCCCATTGCCTGACCACTTTTACATTCGATAAAAATGGAAACATATCGAGCATGTGTGATGTCAGGCCTTCAACAAAGTCTAATGTTGAGCGTGTTGAATGCACTTCGTAGGGATCAAGCGAAGAACCCATGACCAACTCACCCCGTGAGGATTGGCTAACATAAACATGAAGACTGCCAGAAACTAAAATAGTATCTAACCAAGGCTTCATCGGTTCAGTGACGCATGCCTGTAATGGATGAATAACAATAGGCGTTTCTAGATCAACCATTTCGGTGATACGTGGTGTAAATCCAGCCACGGCACATAACACTTGTTTAGTTTCTATATAGCCTTTATTGGTTTTAACCCCGCAGACTTTGCCATTTTTAACATCAATGGACAGCACTTCAGTGTTCTGATGAATCTCTGCGCCTAAACGATCAGCTCCTCGTGCATATCCCCAAGCCACACCGTCATGACGTGCTACCGATCCTGGTGCATGAAACAATGCACCAAGAATTGGGGCTTGGCCACTACAACTTAAATCGAGTTGAGGACAGGCTTTAGCTATTTCATCTGGGCCAACCACGCGACTCTCAACACCAACATGCTTATTAACTTCGGCGCGCCAACGCATCGTGCGCATGGCAGATTCGGTGTGGGCAAGGGTAAAGTGACCGCGTGTCGAATAGAACAGATTGAGATCTAACTCTTCGGAAAGACCTTCGTAAATCTTAACGCTAGCATCATAAAAATTAACCCCTTCTGGAGTCAAATAATTGGAACGCACAATCGTTGTATTGCGTCCGGTATTACCCCCACCTATGTACCCTTTTTCTAACACGGCCACATTACTAATGCCATGATCTTTTGCCAAGTAATAAGCAGCTGCTAAACCATGTCCGCCACCACCAATAATAACTACGTCATAGGATTTTTTGGGGCTTGCATGCGATTTAAAAAATCGAGGAGCCGGATGTTCTTTTTTGATTGCGTATTTAAGTAATCTTAACGGCATTGATTCACTCCACGACCCTAATATTTTTAAATTTGAACCTAACTAACAATATATGTTTTATTAATTAACTTTTTTAATCTGTATGAAACATCACAATGGTATTTAGCCACATCCAACGACCCACTGTCAATCAATTGATGAAACTTTTTTAATTTATATGAAACATTTGTCCGATCAGGATGCAGGCACTTATACGCGTTGTCTTTAGTTAAACATAAGCACATTGCATGCCATTAGACTAGTACTTTTTAAATAGAGCTTGGATGGAAGTCATATCAGACTAGCACCAGCTCGAACAAGTTGAGTTCACTGAAAGATTTCTGAAGATTTGATTAGTGAGCGCTTCACTATAGGGCGTAGACATAAAAAAAGCACAGCGACTTAATGAACTGCACCCCAAAAGTTGGACTCAACCTCCAACTGATTAAGGTGCATTTTTCATGTCTAAATATACGAAGTCGTTCAAGCTACAAGTAGTTAAAGATTATGAGTCCTCAAGATTCGGCTTCAAGACCACAGGTGATAAATATGGGGTCATACCATCCACAGTTCGCAAATGGGTTAACGGTTATCAAATCCACGGCCAAAGTTATTTCGACAAATACTCACAAAGTTACACAGCAGATTTTAAGTTAAAAGTGCTTAAGCAAATGCGGGACAATGACTTGTCTTTGATGCGTATTACGGCTTTATTCAACATCCCAGCTGTAAGTACAGTTCTCAAGTGGCAACGGCTTTATGATGCAGGCGGTGGATCAGCTCTGTTATCATCCAAGCTTGAGAGGCCTGTGATGAATCAAGCAAAAGATAAAGTGGATAAAGCACCTAAGGACATGACACAAGAGGAGCTACTTGAGGAGGTTCTGAATCTTCGAGCTGAGCGTGATTACCTAAAAAAGTTAGAGGCCTTGATTCAGCAAAAGAAATTAGCCGCAAAGCACAAGTCGCGCTAATTGCTGAATTAAGGGATAAGCACGAGCTGTCACGTTTATTGGCGGTGAGTCAGTTAGCCAACAGTACTTATTTCTATCGCACGCTCGCCCCAACGGTTATAGCCATGAGAAGCATTTGATATCATCTGTCTACCATCAACATAAAGGGCGCTACGGCTACCGCCGTATCGGTCTAGCTTTGAAGCGCCAAGGTGTTCATCTCAACCACAAGACCCTGCAAAAGCTAATGCAGCAACTCCAGTTAAAGTCGATAGTGACAAGTCCTACAAAGGCAACGTTGGTAAAGTAGCCCCTAATCATTTATCTCGGTACTTTGTTGCCAAATCACCCGATGAGAAGTGGGTCACGGATGTGACTGAGTTTAATGTTTCAGGAGAAAAGGTCTATCTCTCCCCAATCCTGGATTTATATAACGCTGAAATCATTTCGTATGAGGTCACTAGTCGGCCACAGTATCCGCTAGTGGGAAACATGCTCAGCAAAGCAATCGCTAAGCTGAGTGATGATCAAAAGCCTCTGATTCATTCTGATCAAGGCTGGCAGTATCAGCAAGTACTGAAGCCTAGAGAGTTAATGCAAAGCATGTCGAGGAAAGGCAATTGCTTGGATAACGCGTCTATGGAAAGCTTCTTTGGCGTGCTTAAATCAGAGTTTTTTTACCCTCAGAAATTCACTGATGTGAAGACCTTCATCAAAGCGCTTAAAGAATATATTTGGTATTACAATCACGAAAGGATTAAGACAAAATTAAAAGGACTGAGTCCCATGGAATACAGAAATCAGTCCTTATCTTTCAACCCAAATTAAAAGTCCAACATTTGGGGGGGGCAGATCATAGCTGTGCTTTTTTGATTATTGATAAAACTTATAACTTGCCATCTATCCCCAACTGGAAATATTTATGGGTGATTTTATCTTGGTTATCCAACAACCAATCAATATCGGGTTTATTGTGCATTGCCTTATGAATAGCCATCGCAGTGGCCTTGCGATGAATATCAAACAATATTCTATGGTCAAGTTTTTCATCCTTGGCGGCCAAGGGGCTAAGCCAAACTGACACAATAATCCCTAAATCATTAGCGCGCTCCTTGGGGATGTCTCCAGCACGCACTGCATCCAATACGCCATTCGCAATAGCCGCCTGAACAGTACCCATTAGAATATTGGTATATTTACTGTCCTTGACGGTCACTTTACTCACCATTAATGTCACTGGCCTAACCTGAATATCAGTATTTAATAGAGCAAAAACGCGGGTATGGCCAGCTACTTGGTCTCCGGTCAGTGTGGCAATTGCAGTACCCACTGGACCATCCAATTCACCAATAATTACTTCTGGCTCAGCCGCAGTGCCTGGAGGTCCACCAGCAACTAAAGCTTCACCTGTTCGCATTACAATTCTCTCAGTCACAACGATCTCCTCTAAAAATGACGGTTAAATTCAATGTTAAGCATCCGCATAAAATATACCCTAAAATATTACTGCCTAATAAAAATGACTTTTTAGTGTACATCAACTATTATTAACTTAGTGAAACCTTTACGAAAGCTAGGAAGCGATTTAATTGCTACTATTACTCTTAGCACGCTAACAAAAAGTGTATACAAGGCAGGCCATGGCAAGTAACCAAGAAAACGAAATCAACAAAGCGGATATTCAGAATAAATCCTTAGGTCGACACCTAGGCACTACCATTCGCCAATTAAGGCTGCAACATAATCTGACCATAGCGGCAGTCTCTGAGAAAGCGGGCATTAGTCGTGGGATGTTGAGCAAGATTGAAAACAGCTTGGCTGCGACTAGCTTAGAAACACTAGAACAATTAGCCAATGCCTTAGGTGTGACCTTATCCAAGCTTTTTCAAAACTACAACCTGCCTATGGGCGCCGCTCAATTGGTAAAAAATGGTGAAGGCATGGAAGTGGTCAGGCGTGGCACCCATGTTGGCCATACTTACCACTTACTGGCTTACGACCAAGGTCCACGCAAAACATTTGAACCATTCCTAATCACCTTAGAAGATTCGTGTGAGGAGTTTCCTGCCTTTGAGCATCCTGGTACTGAGTTTATTTACATGCTGGAAGGTAAGCTTGAATATAGAGTTGGTAAAGATACGTTCGTGTTAAGCAGAGGTGATTCACTGACATTTCGCGGTGAAATCCCGCATCGACCTGAAACTAAACTAGAAATGCCCATTAAATTTCTAGCCATTATTCATTATGACTTACCCCATCAGGATACAAGCGAGGACTAACCATGGAGCAGATAAGCTATTTTCAAGCGCAATCGACAGATATTGCCAACTTAGTAAGCCTTCTAGCAACATTGTTTAATATCGAGCAAGACTTTAACCCTGACTTAAGCAAACAGGAAAAAGGCTTAGCACTTCTGATACACAGTCCAAACACAGGCACCATCTGCGTTGCCAAAAATACCAACGGCAAAGTCATTGGCATGGTCTCTGCACAGTTAGTGATTTCTACTGCACAAGGCACCCCATCAGCTTGGGTAGAGGACATGGTGGTGGAAGAAGCTTACCGTGGTCAGGGCATAGGCAAACAACTGCTTCAACGGGCGCTAGATTGGGCGAAGGATAAAGGTGCATCGCGGGCTCAATTATTAGTAGATCTTAGCAATACAGAAGCGCTGGGTTATTACCAGCATCTGCAGTGGGAGCCAACGCAACTACAGGCTCGGCGTATATTTTTATAAAAAATAACCCAAAAAAAGGGTGCTCAATGAGCACCCTTTTTTCATACGGATGAATTACTTGTTCATTACGTACATTGTAACTTCAAAACCAAAACGCATTTCTGTAGCAGCTGGTGTAGTCCACATGATAATTATCCTTTTGTTGGTTGAGTAACGCGTTTGCATTACATTTAAGAATAATACCCATTAGCTCAACAATCAACACGGCGCCCTTCATTAAAAACACATCATGATATTCATTAGATAACAACTCCCGCTATGTGAATGACGTTTTCTGCATTCTGGCACGAGCGATTAAACCAATACTCACAAAGATCACGCATCCAAAAATAGTGGCCGCCCGCACTACTGGTAAGCCGTTTCTCTCCATCAACACATAAAAGCCAACCAAAATTAGCATGCTACAATTTTCAAAAAAGTTTTGAACCGCGACTGCGTTGCCAGCACCAACCGTGGCATGACCGCACTGTTGTAACAACGCATTTAGCGGCACAACATAAAAGCCACCAGCGGCGCCAATAAAAATCAACAGTCCAATAGCGACATAAAGATGAGTACTGTGCGCAAATAAGATGATGAGAGCACCTATGCTGATCCCTACTGGCAGCACACGGGCCACGTCCTTTAATCTTACAAATTTAGCAGCCATCGCTGCACCAATGGCAATGCCGATGGCCACTACGCCACTCAGATTAGCTGGCATGCTGATATCACTATTATGTAAAGCTATCGGCACCCAAGCCACCAGTAACAAACGTAAAGTTGCCCCAGCACCCCAAAACACACTGCCTCCAAATAATGCCAATCTCGCATCGCGCTGAACAATCAGCAGGGTGAGTACCTGCTTAAAGTGTTGCACTAGCGCAATTGGCGCAAAGGTTGCGACTGGTTTGATTGCTGGTAGTTTGGGAATGAGTAAATTCATGAGTGCCGCTACAAAATAACATCCGCAAACAGCTATCAATGCAATTGATAAATGCTTGCTCGCCAAAAATCCACCTACGACCGCTCCGAGCAAAATGGCCACAATAGTTGAGCCTTCCATGAAAGCATTCGCCTTGACTAACTGTTCGCGACTTACCATCTCACTTAAAATACCATATTTGGCAGGGGAATAAGCTGCTGCCCCTAAGCCAACCAGACCGTAGCTTACCAGTGGATTTAACCCCAATAGCATGGCTGATGCACCCACCAATTTAATCGCATTAGCAATCAGCATGACGCGGCCCTTAGGATAACTATCCGCAAATGGGCCCACAAACGGTGCTAACACAATGTAAGCGAGTACAAAAAATTCTTGTAGTAGTGGGATTTGCCAATTAGGTGCGAGCTGCGCCTGCAATAAGGCAATTGCTGCAAACAACAAGGCATTGTCCGCCAATGCTGACAAGAATTGTGCGCTAAGCAAGGAGATCATAGGTCGCGATTTGATAGGGTGGTGAGTTGTGTTCATACGCAAGACTACTTGAAATAAAATTTTCATGCCATAAAAAAAGGACGCTCGCGCGTCCTTTTTTATTCACTACCTTAATTTAAGTAATCATCAAACTAGCTATGGTAAGCACGTTCACCATGCTCAGTTGTATCTAGCCCTTCACGCTCTACTTCTTCACTAACGCGCAGACCGATAACCATGTCTACAACTTTGTAAGCAATGTAAGCTACGACACCTGACCACACTAGGGTTGTACCTACCGCCCATGCTTGGCTAGTTACCTGTGCAACCATGTCGTAAGGAGCTACTGCGTTAGCCACATAGTCATAAACACCTGTACCACCTAATGCTGGGTTAACTAGCACACCAGTTCCAAGAGCACCGAAGATACCACCGACACAATGCACACCGAATACATCAAGTGAATCATCGTAGCCAAACATAGTTTTTACTTTAGTTACAAAGAAGAAACATAGTGGTGAAACTAAGAGACCTAACACGATGCCACCCATAGGGCCAACAAAACCACATGCTGGGGTAATTGCAACAAGACCTGCTACTGCACCTGAAGCTGCACCTAACATTGATGGTTTGCCTTTAAAGAACCACTCAACAAACATCCAAGAAGAAGCTGCAGCACATGTAGCTAATAAGGTATTAGCAAATACTAGACCCGCCGCACCGTTAGCCTCTAAGTTAGAGCCTACATTGAAACCAAACCAACCAACCCATAATAAAGCTGCACCAACCATTGTTAAGGTCACGCTATGTGGAGCCATTGATTCTTTACCGAAGCCCAAGCGCTTGCCAAGAACAAAGGCACCTACTAGACCAGCAATACCGGCATTAATATGAACAACCGTACCACCGGCAAAGTCTAAAGCACCTTTTTGGAACAAGAACCCAGCCAATGCAGTAGCGGCATCGCCAGCAGCAGCAGAAGTGTAAGCATCAGGACCTGTCCAATACCAAACCATGTGTGCAATTGGTAGGTAAGAGAAAGTGAACCATAAAACCATAAACGCTAGCATTGCTGAGAACTTCATACGTTCTGCAAAGGCACCAACAATCAATGCGGGGGTAATAACAGCGAAAGTTAGTTGGAATACCATATACATGTATTCAGGAATCACAACACCCTTGCTGTAAGTCGCTGCTGTTGAGTCTGGCGTCAATCCCATTAGGAACAAGCGATCCAGCCCACCAAAGAACGGTGTGCTTCCCTGCGTAAAGGCAATACTGTAGCCATAAATAGCCCACAACACACCAAGAACACACGTAATCATAAATGTCTGCATTAACACTGACAACATATTTTTCTGTCTTACCATACCGCCGTAAAACAACCCCAAACCTGGTACACACATTAACAGCACTAATACTGTAGCAGTAATCATCCAAGCGGTATCGCCTTTGTTAGGCACCAACACTGGCGCAGCAACTGTTGCTGCAGCTGGTGCGGCTTCTGGTGCAACGGCAGCAGGAGCAACAACTGCCGATTTATCCACTGTAGGTGTAGCATCTTCAGCAAAGCTATTCGCTGTAAAACCTAAGCCAAAAACGCTGACTAAGGCAAGTATCGAAAGTATTTTTTTCATCATAATCCCCTTATAGCGC
>Ga0214165_1000486_pt1 | contig 28158 bp, 31 predicted proteins | sample TroBogypolimnion_34_FD_153004 | JGI IMG/M metagenome (GOLD analysis project Ga0214165, IMG submission 153004) | Freshwater microbial communities from Trout Bog Lake, WI - Practice 03JUN2009 hypolimnion v3 | ecosystem: Environmental > Aquatic > Freshwater > Lake > Hypolimnion/Profundal zone ... | reverse complement strand
CATCACACCTATGGCTTGCCGGTGCTGACCACCAATTGTTCGAATAACTATGGCCCTTACCATTTTCCGGAAAAGCTGATTCCGTTGCTGATCGTCAATGCGCTGGCAGGAAAATCGCTGCCGGTCTATGGCGATGGTCAGCAAATCCGCGACTGGTTGTACGTTAAGGATCATTGCAGTGCGATTCGTTGCGTGCTGGAAAAGGGGCGTCTGGGCGAGGTGTACAACGTCGGCGGCTGGAATGAAAAAGCCAATCTTGACATCGTTCATATTGTCTGCGATCTTTTGGACGAACTGCGACCACGTGCGGCTTCGCAGTCTTCAATCCTCAATCCTCAATCCTCTTCTTACCGCTCTTTAATCACCTTCGTTACCGATCGACCTGGCCATGATCGCCGTTATGCCATCGATGCACGCAAGATTGAGCGCGAACTGGGCTGGAAACCGGCCGAAACCTTCGAAACAGGCATACGTAAGACGGTTCAATGGTATCTGGACAATCAGGGCTGGGTGAACAATGTCTTATCTGGCGATTACAGTCAGTGGCTTGAGACTAACTACTCAGAGCGCACCTGATGAAAATTCTGTTGTTCGGTAAAAACGGCCAGGTCGGCTGGGAGCTCCAGCGCAGCCTAGCCCCCTTGGGCGAGGTGATTGCACTGGGTACTACCAGCCAGGATTATTGCGGCGACTTTACCGATTTGGCGGGTATTGCCGAGACGATAAGGGCTATTGCACCGGACGTGATCGTCAATGCTGCGGCGCATACGGCTGTGGATAAGGCCGAGAGCGAGCCCGAGTTGGCTCGAACGATCAACGCGCTGGCACCTGCAGTGCTTGCAAAAGAATCGGCACGTCTGAATGCATTGATGATTCATTATTCTACCGATTATGTCTTCGATGGTGAGGGAGAGAAAGCCTGGCTGGAGAGTGACCCGGTTGCTCCTTTGAGTATCTATGGTGCGACTAAGCTGGAGGGCGAACAACTCATTCAGGCATCGGGTTGCATGCATCTGATTTTTCGTACTAGTTGGGTGTATGGCGCGCGCGGAGGGAACTTTGCCAAGACCATGTTGAGACTGGCGAAAGAACGCGACAGTTTAAAGGTGATCGACGATCAGATCGGCGCGCCGACGGGTGCCGACTTGCTGGCTGATGTGACTGCACATGCGATACGAACCGCAAGGCGAAATCCGGAGGTGTCCGGTCTGTATCATCTGGTCGCCGGTGGCGAAACTTCATGGCACGGTTATGCCAGTTTTGTGCTCGATTATGCACGTCGTGCAGGAATTGACCTGAAAGTCGCGACTGATGCTGTTGACGCTGTGCCGACTTCGGCTTTTCCGACACCTGCAAAACGACCTCATAATTCGCGACTTAACACCGAAAAGCTGCAAAAAACCTTCGATCTGCATTTGCCGCATTGGCAGGCGGGGGTGACAAGAATGCTTGCGGAAGTGCTGGATAGTTGTAAGTAGGGAGTGGGGAATGGAAAGTAGGAAGTTGGGAGTGGGAAAACCCCATGAACAGCTGGATGCGTGGAAATACGCCATGCAATTGGTAAAAGTTGTGTATCAAATGACCTCAACTTTTCCACCGGAGGAGCGTTATGGATTGTCTCAACAAATGCGCAGGGCTGCCGTGTCGATTCCCAGCAATCTTGCGGAGGGCGCAGGCAGAAATGGGATCAAAGAGTATGTGCAGTTTATCGGGATTGCCAGAGGTTCCTTGGCAGAACTGGAAACACAGATGCAAATAGCGGTGATGTTGGGTTTTGCCACAGATGACCATGACGCTTTTAAATTGTCAGATCAAACCGGAAAGTTACTGACCGGACTATATAAAAAATGGAGTAGCACATGAACGGACGTCCCACTATCCAGTCCCAACTATCCACTTCCTCTAGAAAGGGAATCATCCTCGCAGGCGGTTCAGGCACTCGTTTGCATCCCGTCACATTGGCGGTGTCCAAGCAATTGCTGCCGGTCTACGACAAGCCGATGATTTACTATCCGCTGTCGACTCTGATGCTGGCAGGAATCCGCGACATCCTGATTATCTCGACTCCGCAAGATACGCCGCGTTTTCAACAGTTGCTAGGAGATGGGAGCGCATGGGGGTTGAATCTGCAATATGCCATTCAGCCCAGTCCGGACGGGCTGGCGCAAGCCTTTATCATTGGTCGCGATTTTATCGGCCAGGATCCTTCAGCGCTGGTGCTAGGGGACAATATTTTCTACGGTCACGACTTTCAGAATCAATTGCGCAACGCAGCACAGCGCCAGGATGGGGCATCGGTTTTTGCCTACCATGTGCGGGATCCGGAACGTTATGGCGTGGTTGAGTTCAACAAGGAAGGCCACGCCATCTCACTGGAAGAAAAGCCACTCAAGCCTAAGTCCAACTATGCAGTTACCGGCCTTTATTTTTATGACAACGACGTGCTGGATATTGCGGCTGATCTCAAGCCATCTCCACGTGGCGAACTGGAAATCACCGATGTGAATCGTGTGTATTTGGAACGTGGCCAATTGTCGGTCGAAACCATGGGGCGAGGATTTGCCTGGCTGGATACGGGGACGCATGAGTCGTTGCTGGAAGCCAGCCAGTTTATCCAGACCATCGAAAATCGCCAGGGCTTGAAAATTTCCTGCCCGGAAGAAATTGCCTACAGCAACGGATTTATCGATGCAGCACAACTGGAAAAGCTAGCCGCGCCACTGATCAAGAGCGGCTACGGCGCTTATCTTATGCAGGTTCTTAGGGAAAAATAACCAGACATTGCGAGCCACGAGAGTGGCGTGGCAATCCAGAAGTTGTAGGTGAGGATCGAAGGTTTATGGTGGAAAGCAATCCAGAGGCGTTTGAAGAAACCTTTTAAGGTTATGCAAGCTTATATGAACTTAAGAATATATTCCGTTTACGCGAATGTATTACAAAGTTGTCTCTAGGTGCATGGGATTTATAAATTTTTAGCGCAACAAATTTTGCGCGGTATGACAAACAAATGAAAATTATCGAGACTTGCATTCCGGATCTACTGATTATCGAACCCAGAGTATTCGGCGACGATAGAGGTTTTTTTTATGAAAGCTTTAATCGTAAAAAGTTTGCTGAACTAATTGGTAGAGATGTAGACTTTGTGCAGGACAATCATTCGAAATCTGTTAAAGGTGTGTTGCGCGGTCTGCACTACCAGATTCAACATCCACAAGCAAAGTTAGTGCGCGTGGTGCAGGGGACAGTGCTGGATATTGCTGTAGATTTACGGAAAAATTCCCTTACTTTTGGTCAGCATGTTGCATTGGAATTATCTGCCGAAAACAAACGAATGTTTTGGATCCCTGAAGGCTTCGCGCATGGATTTGTAGTATTATCAGAAACAGCAGAATTCCTATACAAGACGACGGATTATTGGTTTCCGGAATTTGAACGTAGTATTGTCTGGAACGATTCAGTACTGGCGATTGACTGGAAGTTGCAAATGCCGCCGTCTTTGTCAGGTAAAGATATACATGGGAAATTACTTACTGAAGCAGAGTTATTTACATGAAGTTGGACTGCTATATTTTTCCTGAGTGTCAAAGTAGATTCGGCTGTCCTTAAGAAGTAAGATGATTGGTGTTGCGGCACTCATACAGATAACAAAATTTGTCGCTTAGGTTGTAAAGATAATTGGTCAAAAATTGAAATTAAGAATTTTATTTCTATGGAGTTTTACTATTCTTTGGTAATGCCAGCATAGATAGAAAATTTGTAAAGCAACCATATTAATGGTTCGGATATATTAAGTGGAGAAAATGTTGAGTATTGAGTACAAATGCAATCTTATTATTCCAGGATTTGCTAAATCAGGAACCTCTAGTCTACATTCATATTTAGCTCAGCACCCAAAAATCGTAATGTCGGAAAATAAAGAGCCGCATTATTTTTCTGTTGACAAAGTGTGGTTGCGTGGAACGAATTTTCATAATGCATTATTTAGCGACGGAAGAAAAAAGAATGTATTGTATTACGGAGAGTCTAGTACGACCTATAGTTGCTCTACTAAGGCCATGGAAAGAATTAAGACTGAACTAGATAGCCCTAAAATTATATTATTGGTTCGCGATCCAATAAAAAGGACTGAATCTCACTATAGATGGCTCTGTTCGCTTGGATTGGAGAATCGAAGTTTTTTTGATGCGATTATGTGCGATGGCTTTAACTATGACCCGAACAAATCGTTTGATGGAAATTATAAATCTTATCTTGAATTTAGTTCTTATTCAAAATATATACCTCAATGGCAAGAGGCGTTTGGTAAGTCTAATGTTTTGATTTTGTTTACAGATGAGTTAGAAAAACATGCTGACATTGTACTAGATAGATGTTGGTGTTTTCTCGGATTGTCTTCCTTGGACAAAATTGCAGAAACCAGAAATAACCAAACAGGAATTTTGGTGAAACCGCGGCCAATTGCAATACGAATTAACAAGTTAGTTCCCAAATTATTGCGAGAGTATTTGAAAAGCTATTCACAATTATTGAGTATATGGCGACGTGTAGCTCATTTTGAAGAGGAAGTATATATTCCGAAAATAGATGCAAGTGAATGTTTCAATGTCACCGAAATATTGGATAAAGAAGCATTCTACTATAAAAAACTAAAACTTGAGTACGGATTACTTGGTCTTTAACTTAGTCAGTATGCGTACTCTTTTATATTTTATGCCGGTATTAATGTTAATTAAAATTTGAGTTGGTCTAATGCTCCATTAATTATTATGTAATTAAATATGTGTAATTTGTACAAAAAACTATTGCTTAAATCTCATTTTATTTTCTCATTTAATGAGTTTTCTCTGTGAAATCTCACCGACAGATTTTTCGTTCCAGCGCGATTATTGGAGGCGCATCAGTTATTAATATTTTGGTCGGCATCATCAAGGTTAAGATGCTAGCTATTTTGCTCGGTCCTGCGGGTGTGGGTCTAATGGGCTTATACCAAAGTATTATGGGAACAGCATCAACTTTGGTCGGTTGTGGTTTAGATACAAGTGGCGTTCGTCAAATTGTGCTTTCACAGGGTAACCAAAAGGTGCTGGCTTTAGTCCGACGTGCTCTTTTGTGGGGTAATACGCTACTTGGAGGGTTGGCTATGGTGCTGCTTTGGATGGCACGTGATCCAATTGCTAAACTTGTTTTTCATGATGCAAATCATACTGCCGAGGTTGGTTGGCTTGGTATTGGTGTTTTGTTAACTCTTCTATCCTCATCGCAAATGGCCTTACTACAAGGCATGCGCAGAGTTGGGGATGTAGCACGAGTAAATATTTTTGGTTCGTTAGTTGGAACTGCATTCGGTGTGTTGTTAGTATGGTGTTTAGGTTATGAAGGAGTGCATTGGTTTGTAATTTCAGCTCCATTAGCCAGTGCAATTTTCTCATCCTGGTACGCATCACGTTTACAAATTAATGAAGTAGAGCCAGATTGGATGGTACTGCGTCAGCAATGGCAAGCCATGTTGAGTATGGGTCTTCCCCTTATGGCTGCTGCGTTACTAACCTTGGTTACGCAACTGATTGCAAGAACTATGGTGATGAGAGATCTCGGCTTGGATGCCAGTGGATACTTTCAAGCGGCATGGGCTATATCTATGACCTATATTGGCTTTGTGCTAGGGGCGATGGGGGTTGATTATCTGCCTCGGCTCACCGAAGTAATTGACGATAGGAAGCGCGCTAAACAGTTGGTTAGTGAGCAAACCGAAATGGCGCTATTGATGGCGGCTCCAATTTTGCTAGCTATGATAACGTTTGCACCTTGGCTGATTGAAATATTCTACACAAAAAGTTTTGCTCCAGCTGCGGAAATACTCCGTTGGCAAGTTATGGGTGATATTTTCAAAGTGATTGGTTGGCCTATGGGTTTTATCGTACTCGCCCAAGGTCGTGGAGATGTATTCATTGCCACACAGTTAAATTGGAATTTAATTTATTTGCTCTGTGTATGGTTTGGAATTTCTGAAATTGGATTGCTCGTTGTTGGAGTAGCTTTTTTTGTTGCTTATGTAGTACAGGTTGGACTGATTCGTGTTGTCGTAGGGCGGCTTATCGGTTATACCACGAAATCTAGTAGTCTTGGTATGTTTGCTATGTTGCTAATTTGTGCTGGAGTAATACTTGTAATTGGTAAATATTGGGCATTTGTTGCTTTGTTATTGGGTACGGTTTTTACAATGCTTTTTGCTTGCTACAGTTTCTTTCAGCTTGATAAGTTAGTTGGGTTAAATAGCTTTATATGCGGAGTAATAGGTAGGTTAAAATGATTTATAATACTTACGATAATTTGATTTTTTTATAATTTACTTAACATGACTTATACCATACATCCACTTTCCGATGTTCAGAGCAAACAAATTGGATCAGGAACGCGCATCTGGCAATTTTGTGTAGTGTTTGCTGGTGCCAAGATTGGTGCCGAATGTAATATTTGTGCACAGGTTTTAATCGAAAATGATGTTGTGATTGGAGATAACGTTACGGTTAAAAGTGGTGTTCAGCTTTGGGATGGCGTACGGCTTGAAAATAATGTTTTTATTGGCCCAAACGTAGCATTTACTAACGATCTTTTCCCGAGATCGAAGGTATATCCTGAAAAATTTTTGCACACTATAATTAGAACAGGTGCATCAATTGGTGCTAATGCAACTATTTTAGCCGGAGTGACTATTGCTGAAGGTGCAATGATTGGTGCTGGAGCCGTAGTAACGCGCTCTGTGCCCTCTAATGCAATTGTTGTCGGCAATCCAGCTCGGATTATTGGTTATACTAATACTTACGTAAAGGAATTCGAAAAAGTATTGCCTGCAATCAATTTTCGGAAAGCGCCATATTCAGATACGGTGGGTGTGCGAGGTGTGGCAATTTACAAGTTCCCATTGATTTCTGATATTCGTGGCAGTCTCACTGTTGGAGAATTTGAACAGCATATTCCTTTTGCACCTAAACGATACTTCATGGTATTCGATGTTCCTAGTAAAGAAACGCGCGGAGAACATGCGCATCGTGTATGTCAGCAATTCCTTATTTGTGTGCGTGGTAGTTGTGTTGTGTTGGCGGATGATGGTAAAAATCGTACCGAAGCATTGTTAGATTCACCAGATAAGGGAATTTATTTGCCACCACTGATTTGGGGTGTGCAGTATAAATATTCCATTGATGCGCTGTTGTTGGTATTCGCATCACATCATTATGATGCAGATGATTACATTCGTGATTACGACCAGTTTCTTTTAGCTGTGAAATAATCTGGCGGATTCAACTCTGAAGTGCAACTTTTGTAAGTGAATTTAGGTGGTGAGCTGCGTTATTATCAGCGCCACTTAAACGACCAAGTAAAAGGAACACAGATGAAGATCTATAAGCAGCTCACCAGTGGGCTACGATACCAGATTTACGGGCTGAAACAAGCGGGCTTGAATCAAACTGAGATTGCCGAAAAAGTCCGTGATAGTAAATCGACGATTTCACGGGAGTTCAGTCGCAACAAGGGTAGGCGCGGTTGGCGCCTCAAACAGGCGCAATCCATAATGCCTTACCAAAATCAATGCAAGGTCGTGCCAAGGCGGACATGCAGGAGATATGGATGGCCGCCATTAGAAACGAGGCGCATGCAGCATTTGCGAAATTTGTCGGGCACTACAAGGGGAAGTACCCCAAATCCGTTGAAAAGATGGAGAAAGATCGGGACAGTCTGCTGGCGTTTTACAACTTTCCGGCAGAACACTGGCAGCATATTCGGACGACCAACCCGATAGAGTCGACGTTTGCCACGGTGCGTCATCGAACCAGTCGAACCCGGAACTGCGTCTCTCGGGCCACCTTTTTAGGGTTGGCATTTAAGTTGATTGAAGAAGCGGAGAAGAGTTGGCAAAAAATATGCGGCGCAGACAAAATCGAACTGTTGTTAAAGGGGATTCCCTTCAAGGACGGTGAACCGGTGCAAGATGATCAGTCGGTTCAACAGAAACTTGCCGCCTGATTCGTCATGTTACAGACAAGCCGTACACCAGATTTAACGATATCTCGATGATCAGTCATGAAACCATCTACCAGCGTATTTATGCCGATAAACGAAAGGGAGGCGATCTGCATGTCCATTTGCGCAGCCAGAAGCCACACCGCAAACGTTATGCCAGCTGGCAGGAAAGAAGAGGCGTCATCAAGAATCGCGTCAGTATTGATGAACGTCCGGAAATCGTTGCTGAGAAGTCACGTATCGGTGACTGGGAGGGTGATACCGTGATCGGCAAAAATCACAAGGGCGGCCTCGTTACGCTGGCTGAACGCAAGTCGCGTTATGTGTTGGCAGGACATATTCGCAGCAAGCATACAGACGGCGTGATCAGCGTGATTACAGGCTTGCTGACGCCCTACAAAGATCAATGCCACACCATCACCTTCGACAATGGCAAGGTGTTTGCGGAGCATGAGTAAGTGGCAGAAGTATTGAAGGCGGACATCTACTTCGCTCACCCCTATCATTCTTGGGAACGAGGGCTGAACGAGAACATTAACGGGCTGTTGAGACAGTATTTCCCCAAGGTAATGGAACTGACCGATATTACTGAGTCACAAGTGCTGGCGGCGGTCGATAAACTTAACCGCCGACCGCGAAAAGTGCTTGGATTCAGAACCCCGCACGAGGTATTCTTCGGGGTAGAAATGCGTTACACAAAGCAACCAGCGGCTGTTGCACTTCGAACTTGAATGCGCGTCTCATAAATTTCACTTAAATTATCAAAATAATACGGTATATTTTAAATGAGCAAAATCCCTTTCCTTGATCTTAAATTGCCCCACATTGAATTACGCTCTCAACTTGAGGCTGCCTTTGAACGCGTTTTAGATTCGGGATGGTATATTCAAGGTGGCGAACTTAAGCAATTCGAAAAGGAGTTTGCTGAATATTGTGAAGCTGAACATTGTGTTGGTGTCGGTAACGGTTTGGATGCGCTGCATTTGATTTTGCGGGCGTACGAAATTGGTGCAGGTGATGAGGTTATAGTCCCATCCAATACTTACATCGCAACTTGGTTGGCTGCTAGTTACGTTGGTGCAACACCTATCCCGATTGAGCCTGATGAACGGACCTACAACATTGACCCGGCACGTATTGAAGCGGCTATTACATCTCGCACAAAAGCTATTATCGCAGTGCATCTGTATGGTCAGCCTGCGGACATGGACTTGATTAACATCATCGCCAAAAAACACAACATAAAAGTAATTGAAGATGCAGCGCAAGCGCATGGTGCTAGATACAAGGGCCGTCGTGTTGGTACGCTGGGCGATGCGGCAGGGTTTAGTTTTTATCCAGGTAAGAATCTCGGTGCGATTGGCGATGGGGGGGCTGTCACGACCAACGATGCTGTTTTAGCACAGAAGATACGCGTATTGGGAAATTATGGATCGCAAATTAAATATCACAACGAAGTAAAGGGCTATAACTCCCGTTTAGATGAGCTTCAAGCAGCCTTTCTTCGCGTAAAATTGCAGAAGCTAGATGAATGGAATACACGTAGAAAAGTTATTGCCACAGAATATTTGCGTAAATTGACTAGTTGTGATTTTGTACTGCCATTTGTACCTGAATGGGCTGACCCGGTATGGCATTTGTTTGTGGTACGTAGCGCGAAACGTGATGTTCTGCAAAAACTACTGGGTGAAGCAGGCGTAGCAACGATGATTCATTATCCCATCCCCCCACATTTGCAGCCCGCTTATTCCGAGCTGAATTATAGTCAAGGGGACTTCCCGATTTCAGAGTTAATACATTGTGAAGTATTGAGTTTACCAATAGGACCGCATCTTGATGAAGAAAGTACATTGTCTGTCATTAGCGGGTGCGTTAAGAACTCGTAATTAACTAATGAACTTGATTAAAACCAGCCTACTTAATGGTATAGCCGTTGCTGTAAAACTTACTAGTGCCTTGTTACTTAATAAAGTATTGGCTGTCTATGTAGGTCCAGCTGGATATGCCATCATTGGACAGTTTCAGAATGCGATATCAATTGTTGTAAGTATTGCTGGAGGTGCTGTAGCAACGGGGGTCACAAAATCGACAGCTGAGCATTTTGATGACGAACGAAAGCAACATGCTGTCTGGCAAACAGCAATTCGTTTCTCACTGATTTCTTCATTAATTGCAGGTATTCTGCTGCTTTTTATTCGTGAATGGTTGTCCGTGAAGTTGTTACACGGCTTAGATATGTCAGGTGTATTTGTTTGGTTGGCGCTGGCTTTACCTGCAATGACCGCAAACAATCTGTTGTTAGCTATTGTAAATGGCAGAAAGGAAGTTGTTATTTACATTATGGCCAACATGATAGGCAGTTTGCTTAGTCTGTTGGTGATTGGATTGCTGGCATATAACTTTGGATTATATGGCGCACTAGTAGCTTTTACGATTAACCCTGCCGTCGTATTGCTCTCGACCGCAGCAATGGTTGCACGCAGAGATTGGTTTAATAGTAGATTTATTTGGGGTAAGGTTAACCGCTCGGCCCTGCGTGAGTTGTCTGGCTTCGGTTTTATGGGCTTGACTTCAGCGCTAACTGGCCCAATAACATTTATGTTTATTCGAAATCTTTTAACATCAGATCTAAATCTAACCGCGGCGGGTTATTGGCAGGCTTCATGGAAAATCAGTGAAGTTTATTTAATGTTGGTAACCACTACGCTGTCGGTTTACTACTTGCCGCGTTTAGCCGAAATACGCACTGCGCTTGAACTTAAAAATGAGATTTTCAAGGTATATCGTTTCGTCATGCCGCTTGTTATTGTCAGTACTGTGTCGATATATGTTTTGAGAGATTTCATTATTCAACTACTATTTACCCCTGATTTTTTGCCCATGAGAAATTTATTTTTTTGGCAGCTCACCGGTGATGTAATCAAGATGGGTTCATGGGTTCTTGCTTACATAATGCTTGGAAGAGCAAAAGTTAAATTATTTGTAATAACTGAAATAATATTTTCAATCATGCTTTATCTGTTAAGTATGTGGTTGCTGGGTATATTTGGGTTGATTGGCGTACCTATGGCTTATGCAATAAATTATTCGCTATACTGGGTCATCATGGTGATTTTTGTAAAATTTGAAATGCAAAATATGGAGGTGGTGAGCCAATGAAAATCCTTATTCCTATACTTGGCTTTGGTCGAGCCGGTGGCTATCGTGTACTTTCACAGTTTGCAAATGAATGGATTAAACTTGGACATGATGTTGATTTCCTGTGTCCTGATAGTGCCGATGAGCCATATTTTCCGACCAGTGCTGGAATCGTCTGGGTTGATGGATTCGGTAACGTCTCACGTGAGCGAAATGATAAAGCTAACCCCAGTGGCTGGTATCACGTCAAATCGTTGTATCGTGGTTTGAATGTGCTCGGCTCTAAATATGATGTTGTTTTTGCCAATCACTCCTTGACCGCATGGCCAGTTTCTTTGGCGTCGTGTGGCGTCGCTAGGAAAATTTATTATGTACAGGCGTACGAACCTGAATATTACACAAGCGCAAAGTCAATTAAGGGATATTTGCTGGCAACATTGTCAGCACTTACATACTACTTGCCTTTAAAGCGAATTGTAAATTCACCTATATATTTCTGTTATAAAAACCTTCGTGCGGTGGATTTTGTGCCTCCCGGTCTTGATCTGGCCGTTTTTAAACCTGTCGAAACATCACGTAATATTGAAACTGTAAATCCTATTGTTATTGGCTGTATTGGGAGAAATGAGCCTGAAAAGGGAATTATTTACGCGCTTAATGCTTTCGAGTTGCTTTGTAAAAATGATTCGCGATTTGTCTTGCGGGTAGCATATGGCAATCTGCCCGCTGGTTGGACGCATAAACAATGTGAGATTGTCGTGCCAAATAATGACGCTGAATTGGCTGAATATTATCGAAGTTTAGATATTCTAATTGCTCCGGGAACGGTGCAACATGGCGCGCCTCATTATCCGGTGCTTGAAGCTGGTGCTTGCGGTGTTGCTGTAGCGACAACAGGATATATGGGTGCTACGAAGGAAACAGCATGGATTGTGAAAAATAAGGATATTGAGTCAATTGTTGATTCTATCGTTAATATCGTTTCGGATAATGAGCGCAGAATTAAGAAGAAGGTGAAGTTTTTGGATGAGACTCGGAACTATTCTTGGGAGCATGTATCGGAAAAAATGCTCAAACTATTTGAAAAAACAGGTCAATAGTTGTGAATATATTTAAATATAAATCAGATAATGTGCTGAATTTCCTGCCCTAAAGTGGGTAAGTTTAGTAACTTCATTTATAACGTTTTTTATTGTTTGGAAAGTAATGCAGCTATTTAAGCAAGAGGTTTATTAATTGTGAATCAAGCCATCAACCCCAATACCAAAAAAATATCAACACTTATATCATACAAAAGAGAAAGTTTTTATTTTGTACTTTTTTTTACACTCATTGGGTTTGTGCTTTCATTTAGTCAAATTCTTGGCAATAGTCCGGATTACGATAACTATGAAATATTTTTTGATTTATTAGGAAAAATTGGTCTGGATGCTCTTGACCAATATAGATTTGAGCCAGGTTTTACTACTGTTGCGTTCATGTTGACTTTTTTCATAAGCTCGAATCTGCTTGTATATAGCACTATTGTGAGCTGCGTCATGTTAATTAAGGGAGTTGTTATCTATCTTGTTTCTCCAACGAAGAAAGTTATGTTCGTTACAGCGATTTTTTATTTTGCTAGATATTTTTCATTGCATGAGTTGACGCAGTTAAGAGCAGCTTGTGGAGTGGGATTCTTGTTAATCGCAGGATACTTTATATGGTCGCAGAATCGGCGTTTGGGTCTGCTTGCGTGCGCAACTGGGGTTGCCTTCCACTTTTCTTCTCTAGCGCTTATTCCAGCATTATTAGTACGTCCGATTACTAAGTACTGGCATGCGGTTTTAATAGCTTCCTTAGCTTATGTCACCATATTACTTAGCTCGAACTTCGTAGCGGGTGTAATGGGAAATTATATGACTGTTTTTAATGAATACAATAACACAGGCTTTGGTGATCAAGCCGTCAGTTTAATGACGCCTCCTTTGCTGCTGGACTGGCTGATGATAGCTACCTCTCTAGTAATGTGGCAGCATTTGTCGCCCCTGATGAGGCAGATAGTGCTTTTGGAATTGATAGGAATGGCTATATTTTACGGTGCGAAAGACTTTCCAGTAGTCGCTCATCGAATGCGAGAATTTTATAGCGTATTTTGGGTTTTCTTTGTAGCCGATGGTTTAAAGCGAAAGTCTATTAATGTACCGGTATCACTTTTTGTTTTCGCATCTATAGTGATTTACCTTTACCTATTTGTTATTAGTGGAAGATTTTTTGATTCAGTGTATGAGGATCATTCAATCCGCATGCATATGTAATTTGTGTTTATTTTTCCTGCATATTTTTATTGAAAGTTTATAAATTGCTCAATCATAAATTATTGTCTATAGTTTTAGTCAACTGGAATGCAGGGGCTCAACTTGCCGACGTTGTATCCAGTATTGCTCATTTCCATCATGGTCTGGTTGAGTCGGTTATCGTTGTTGATAATGCATCTAGTGATGATTCCCTTGCGCAGATTGAGGCGTTTATTAATTTGCCATTTCAACTTCAGATTGTGCGTAATGCTGAAAACCGTGGTTTTGGTGCCGCCTGTAATCAAGGGGCCGCGCTAAGTGAAAGCGAATTTTTACTTTTTCTCAATCCTGATACCCGATTGTTTGTAAACTCATTGTCGGTTCCATTGGAGTTTATGCAGGATCCTGCCAATCGAGATGTGGGGGTGGTAGGTATACAGTTGGTCGATGATAATAATAAAATTGCTCTGAGTTGTGCGAGATTTCCCTCGCTAAAAATCTTTGCCGCACAAGCTGTAGGATTAAGTCGTTTGCGTGGGTTACATCATTTAAATACGCACATGTCAGATTGGCATCATAATGAAACACGCATAGTTGATCATGTAATCGGTGCATTCTACTTAATGAGACGATCTCTGTTTAAGTCGTTGGGTGGCTTCGATGAACGTTTTTTTGTTTACCTTGAAGATCTGGATTTGTCACTACGCGTATCGCATGCAGGACATAGCAGCCTGTATCTCACAGATGCCCAAGCTTTTCACGCGGGCGGAGGAGCTTCTCGTCAAGTCAAGGTACATCGTTTGTTTTATTCGCTACGTAGTCGGTTGCTATATGGATTTAAGCATTTCAGCCTTGTAAATGCTTGGCTTTTACTGCTTATAACATTGAGCGTCGAATTTGTAACTCGTAGTATTTTTGCTCTTGCTGGCAGTGGAGTTAATGGGCTTATGAATACATGGCGAGCATACGGAATGTTATGGGGTGATTTAGCTTCGGTTTTAGGTCAACGTCGTAAATGAAAATCCTTTTACTTAGTCGTTATGGTGTTATTGGCGCTTCTTCGCGCATGAGAATGGGTTGAAAATTTGGCATGCTTGTTAAGGAATGTGTCAATGAAGGAGTGGTTTGGCTATGACGGTCGACTTCGAGTAGAGGCAGAATATTGTTTGCAACAGACTGCGCCTAAACTTGTTGGGTTCATTAAATATGTGGGAAATGATTGTGAATCTGATAAATATTGTAAAAAAACAATTTGTTATATTGTTTTTGTCGGGAATCTTCTCTGTAATTATTCATCCCGCTATGGCGGTGGTAGCATCCGATACAGCTCAGAAAGTGAAGCCCCAAACTATCGGTGTGGCTCCAGCTATGATGGACATAGCGCCTTCTGGCTACAAGTCTGTTAAAGATTTTGGAGCAAAATGTGACGGTGTGACTGATGACGCAGCATCGTTTCAGAAAGCATTGAACGCGTCCAAGACTGTTTTTATTCCCCGTGGAACCTGCATTGTCAATTCTACAATTTTGCTAAGGGCGGGAAGTGATTTGCGAGGGGACGGGATGGGTGTCTCTACCGTCAAAAAAGGCGGTATTAGTGCCGCATCAATGGGTGCTTTCTACGCTTATTCTGCTAGTGCGGGCGAGATGTTGGATGGTATCCAAATTTCAAAAATGACGCTCGATGGACAGTCTGATGTGTTTGGGTTTTCTGAGTTTCAGCATCTCATTAGTCTGAATGGCGTAAAGAATGCTTTGGTCGATAATGTCGAATTTCGTGGTTTTCAGGGGGATGGGCTGTTTATAGGTTCGGGTGCTTCAGGCCGGGATGAGAGACACAATGAAAATATCACGGTTAGAAATAATGTATTTGATGGTGTGAATTACTCCAATCGAAACGGAATCAGTATCTTAGATGGTAACGGAATATTGATTGAGGGTAATTCATTTAGGAATACTTCGCAAAATAATATGCCCGGTGCCATTGATATTGAACCTGAGAATTCATATCACCTTGTCAAACACATCACGATACGAAATAATGATTTTGCCAACATAGGTGGAAATGTGGCTGCTATAGCGTTTGTTTTAAATCAGTCAATTTCAAAGGCATCCTCCGGTTTTCGTGTAATCGGTAATTCAATACTAGGGGCTAATGTAGGAATTGTATTTTTATCCCGTATTCGTCCGAATAAGGACACCATTCAGCACGATTTTGTTGTTTCAAATAATATTGTTACGACATCAGGAAGAGCTTTTGTGCTGAGTGGCGTAAAGGGTTTTAATGTGTACGCAAACGCCTTCACCGGTGCTGGCTCGCCCTCTCTTGTCGGTTATCTGGCCGAAACGGATAAATGTATGGATGGCAATATTTACGATAATGTATTTTGGGATAAAAAACATGATGGTCTCGTTGTCTTTTCCGCAGAAAATGTACAAATCTATAGTAATCGTTTTGTAGATACTGGAAGGGCAAATATTGGCAGCTACAGGTCCGACTTCAATTTTTCAACGTCGAGTTTTGTTCGTGTTTGGAGCGATATTGTTACGGCTACCTCTGGAAAAACAGTTTATGCGGTTCAGAGTGAAACTTTAAAAGCTCTCCAACCTCCAAGTGTGTCGGCAAAAAATAACCAGTTTATTGGCGTTTCTGGAACCGCTTCTCAATAAATTCAACCCTAGAATTTGTGGCTTTTATGAAAACTATTTTGATCACTGGCGGTGTCGGATTCATTGGCTCTGCTGTCGTGCGCCAGTTCATTAACGAACCTGAGTGCGGTGTTGTTAACGAAGATAAACTGACTTATGCGAGCAACCTGCTATCACTGGCGTCAGTGGTTACTTACTAAAATAGGCAGGGCATGTAAATGAAAATTCTTTTTTTACCTAGATATGGTCCTCTTGGGTCGTCTTCAAGAATGCGTTTTTACCAATTCAAAGCGCAGTTCGAGTCAGCAGGTATTGAGTGCGCAGAATCTCCATTTTTTGATGATGTGATGCTGCAGAACAAATATAAAGTAGGTAGCTATCCTGTTCTTGAGTTGGTGAAAGTATATTTTAATCGTGTCAGGACTATGCTTACACGCGGTCAATTTGACTTGATTTGGATTGAAAAGGAGGCACTTCCTTGGTTTCCCGTTTGGGTTGAACGTTGGCTTCTGTCCAGAAAACCTTACGTTATGGACTTTGATGATGCTGTTTTTCATCGTTATGGCATGCATCCGTCTTTTCTTGTGCGCTTTTTATATGGGAGAAGAATTGAGAATTTGATAAAGGGTGCAAGATGTGTCACCGCAGGAAATACATACTTGGCCGATTGGGCTTTAGAGGCTGGATCCCATTTTGTTGCGGTATATCCCACCGTTGTTGACCTTGATCGCTATATTCCTAAAGTGGATTTTTCAGTAGTTACTAAGCCAACTATTGTATGGATAGGATCCCCGCCTACGGTTAAATACCTATTGGAGCTATCTGAGCCGCTTGCTCTATTAAATCAGCGATGTCCATTTACTTTGCGGGTAATTGGTGGTGGCGCGATCAGTATGGAGGGTGTTGATGTGGAAAATATTCGCTGGTCGGATGAAACCGAGGCCGCAGCAATCTCTGTCTGTGACGTAGGTATTATGCCTTTGCATGATACGCCTTGGGAATTAGGTAAATGTGCGTATAAATTAATCCAATATATGGCAGCAGGTTTACCTACCGTGGCAACTCCTGTTGGCGCTAACATTGACGTAGTTGTCGATGGCGAAACTGGGTTCTTTGCGGTTTCTAATTCAGATTGGGTCGATAAACTGGAGTTGTTCTTAAAAGATGCCAATTTGCGCCAGCAGTTTGGTCAGGCTGGACGAAGTCGAGTTGAAGCGTCTTATAGTTTACAAGTTATCGCTCCTAAGTTAATTAATTGCTTTTTTGAATCCGGAGCTAAATAAATGAATTGGAAATCCACATGATTGTTGCAATCACCGGTGGTACAGGATTTATCGGGCGAAGGTTGGTCTCGTATTACCTTGCGAATGGTAATGAGGTTAGGGTTTTAACAAGGCGTTCGATACAGGAAAGTGGTTTTCCTGATTCCGTCAGAATATTTCATGGTAGCCTGACTAATGCGGCAAGCCTAAGTGCTTTTGTTGATGGAGTCGATGTTCTTTTTCACTGTGCAGGTGAGATACATGACGAAATACGCATGAAGGAGGTACATGTTGAAGGGACTGAACGCCTAATTTTGGCAGCAACTGGTCAAATTAAGCGCTGGGTACAACTGAGTAGCGTAGGAGCTTATGGCCGGAGGTTTTCGTCTCAGGAAGTTACAGAGTTAACGCCTTTGAATCCTTCTGGTATGTATGAAATCACTAAAGTTGAATCGGATGTTTTAGTCGAAGCTGCAGCTCGAGATGGTGCTTTCGAAAGTGTTATTTTGCGCCCCTCAAATGTTTATAGCGCAGAAATGACTAATAAGTCATTGTTTGGACTGATATCTATGATTCGTAATCGGTTGTTCTTCTATATTGGTGCACCTGGTGCTTCAGCCAACTATATTCATGTAGAGAACGTTGTGGCAGCATTGGTGTTATGCGGAGAGCATCCCGATGCCAAAGGTAATATTTATAACGTATCGGACTATCGCACTCTCGAGCAAGTTGTTTCAATTGTCGCTGGTGTTTTCGATGTGAAGGAGCCAGTTCTCAGGATGCCAGAGTATGTAGTCAGAATTTTGGTGAAATTGTTTGACAGGATCCCTAGATTTCCATTAACACAGGCTCGAGTGGATGCACTTACGGGAAGGGCTGTGTACTCTATAAAAAAGATAGCAAATGAATTGCAATATCGTCATGTTATTTCTATGGAAAATGGCCTGATAGAGATGGCAAATTATTTAAAAATTAAATCAAAATTGTCCAACTGACTTATGCCATTCAATATGAGCGGTAGATATCCTGTTTCAATGCAAGCTATATATTTCGGCATACGATTTGATGTTATCCAATCGTATAAAACGTATTTCGATTTTATCCAAATGCGCAGATTTGGTTTTTTGTATGCAAAGATTAGGGTACGTTAATGAGTAAGATCTGTTTTGTTGTTGCCACCCCTTTGACGTTGCGTGTTTTTCTGCGTAACCACATATTAATGTTGGCCAAACAATACGAGATTACTGTCGTCGCTGATTTTAGTGATGATGACTTATCGGGAGATTCATTGCCCGGTGTCCGTATGATTTCCATTCCCATTGCCAGGCAGATTAACTTGTTCGCTGATTTACGGGCATTGATAGATCTGACACGTTTTTTTTGTAAAGAACAATTTGATGCTGTACATTCGGTTACGCCAAAAGCGGGTTTGCTGGCAATGATCGCATCTCGCCTAACAGGTGTGCCTCATCGTATCCATTGTTTTACCGGGCAGGTGTGGGCTACTAGGAAAGGGTTTAGTCGTTTGTTACTCAAAACTGCGGACAGAGTGATTGCCGTTAACGCCAGCCACATTTTGACGGATAGTTTATCTCAGCGCGCGTTTCTGGAAAATGAACGCGTGTTGAAACAATCACGGGCAGTGGTTTTGGCTAGTGGCTCAATTTCTGGCGTTGATATCGATCGATTCAAACCAGATGCTGATGTTCGCGCTCGTATCCGCACTGTATTGGGGGTGCCTTTAAACGCTTGTGTTTTGTTGTTTGTTGGGCGCTTAAACCGCGACAAGGGTGTTTTGGATTTAGCAAAGGCCTTTTCCTGCCTTACTCGTTGTGAAAATGTTTGGTTGGTTGTAGTTGGGCCTGATGAGAGTGGTCTCGGTGATCAGTTTGATATTTTTTGTGGTGTGAGTTTGTCCCGAGTTCGTCGCATCGGCTATACAATTTCGCCTGAACACTTCATGATGGCCGCAGATGTATTTGTTTTGCCGAGTTATCGAGAGGGCTTCGGTTCCGTGATAATTGAGGCCGCAGCCTGTGGCTTGCCTGCGGTGGCTTCACGTATTTATGGCTTGACTGATGCCGTTGAAGAAGGTGTTTCGGGTTTGATGCATCCACCAGGTGACGTTGCTGCATTGTGCGATTGTTTGCAACGGCTTTGTGAAAATAGGGAGCTTAGGCTCCATATAGGTAATGAAGCTCGCGTCCGTGCACAAGAGTTGTTTTCTATGCATGTAGTTACCGCAGCGCTGGTTGTTTACTATGACAAACTACTCGGATTAAATTAGGAGAAAATTATTTTTAAGCGCTTTTTTGACTTTTTTTTTGCGTTTTTTGGTATTTTGTTTCTGAGTCCTATTCTAATAGCTCTGTTCTTTTTGATAAAACTTAAGCTTGGTAGCCCCGTATTTTTTACTCAATTAAGACCAGGCATATACGGTAGGACTTTTCGAATGGTCAAGTTTCGTAGCATGACCGATGAGCGTGATAGCAGTGGTGCTTTGCTGCCTGACAAAGATAGGCTAATTGATTTTGGTAAATTCCTGCGGGCGAGTAGCCTTGATGAATTACCTGGGCTCTTTAATGTGCTAAATGGTGACATGAGTTTAGTTGGTCCTCGCCCGTTGCTTATGGAATATTTACCGCTCTATTCTGAAGAGCAGGCACGTAGGCACGAAGTTAGGCCGGGCATTACCGGGTGGGCGCAGGTCAATGGACGCAATGCGATTAGCTGGGAAGATAAGTTTAAATTTGATGTCTGGTACGTTGATAATCAATCATTTTGGCTGGATATTAAAATTCTTTGGCTGACAGTGAAAAAGGTTTTGGTTAGAGATGGGATTAGCGCAGCAGGTGAAGCCACAATGTCTAAATTTTTGGGGGATGGGGGTGCTAAATGATTTCTGATTTTTTTGGTGTTTATGGTGCAAGTGGTTTTGGCCGTGAAATTATGCCAATTTTACGTGAACAACTAGCTAAATTGGGAGTAAGTAAAGAACGTATAGTTTTTGTTGATGACAACCCATCTGTGTCTGTACTGAATGGCCATCAGGTGATGACGTATGACGAATATATTGCAGTCCCAGCTACCTCACGACTTATTACATTAGCAATTGCAAATAGTGAAATACGTTCTTTACTTGCGGATAAGTGCGTTGCTGATGGAATTGGTTTTGTGGAGGTTCGAGCTAATAACTCAGTGATTCTTGATGATGTCATTATTGGGGAGGGTTCTCTGCTTGCACCATTTGTTACACTGACCAGTAATATTCGCATAGGAACTCATTTTCATGCCAATATTTATAGTTACGTTGCTCATGACTGCGTTATCGGTAATTATGTTACTTTTGCTCCCGGTGTTAAATGTAATGGCAATATTGTAATTGAGGATCATGCCTATCTCGGAACTGGAGCAATTCTAAAGCAAGGAAAACCTGGTAAACCTTTAAGAATTGGCAGAGGGGCCATAATTGGAGCCGGCGCTGTCGTTACTAAAAATGTTGCGGAAGGAATTACTGTTGTCGGAAATCCAGCGGCCCTGCTTTCTAAAGAAAGTTTGAGAAGGACTTAAATTATGCATCAAAATCTAAGTGTTAATGGAATGTTGATTGACGACATAGCAGTCGGCATGAGCGCAAGTTACTCTCAAACTATTACAGATTCTGACATCAAATCGTTTGCCGGTATTTCAGGAGATAATAATCCTGTTCATATGAGTGACGAGTATGCCGAACAATCTCGTTTTGGAAAACGTATTGCACATGGGTTAATTTCGGCTTCATTTTTTTCGGCTCTTTTTGGTACGCGAATACCAGGTCCAGGGTGCGTTTATGTTTCACAGAGCCTTAATTTTAAAAAACCTGTTTATATCGGTGACACAGTGACTGCATCTGTAACAGTTGTCAGAGTTGATAAAGACAAAAACAGGATTTTTTTTGACACCATTTGTAAAGTTAAAGGAAGAATTGTTATTGCAGGTGAAGCTGAGTTATATATTCCTGTCAAAAAGTCATAAGTTAACCTCATATTCTGCATGGTTGAGTTTTTTTTAATTAGCTTTGATTTGTAGTTTCATATCGTATTGATGTGGCTGTTACTTTCGTCGGCAATGCAGAACATCTTATAAATGCGTAACTGGAGTTTGAATTGTTAAATACACCTTTTTCACCCTGGCCATCTTTTACCGAAAAGGAAGCGAATGCGGTTCGTGATGTGCTATTAACCAATAGAGTTAACTACTGGACGGGTACTGAGAGTCGTTCGTTCGAGCAGGAATTTGCAACATGGACGGGTTGTGAATATGCGATTGCGCTAACCAATGGCACCGTTGCATTAGATCTGGCGTTGATGGCTCTGGGTGTCGGCAAGGGCGATGAAGTTGTGGTGACCTCGCGAACATTTCTTGCTTCTGTGAGTTCTATCGTCAATGCTGGCGCGATACCTATTTTTGCTGACGTGGACAAGGATAGTCAAAATATCACCGCCGATACGATAAAGAGGGTTTTGACAGACAAGACACGTGCCATTATCTGTGTACATCTGGCGGGTTGGCCATGCGATATGGATCCCATCATGGACTTGGCGAAAGAACACAATCTTGTTGTGATTGAGGACTGTGCCCAGTCGCATGGTGCTACTTACAAAGGTAAGTCTGCAGGAGCCATTGGTCACATTGGTGCGTGGTCGTTTTGTCAGGACAAGATTATGACGACGGGCGGTGAGGGGGGGATGGTGACGACCAATGATCGCTCGCTTTGGTCGAAGATGTGGTCGTATAAGGATCACGGTAAGTCCTTCGAAGCAGTTTACCATCAGCAGCATCCTGCTGGATTTCGCTGGCTTCATGAAAGCTTTGGGACCAACTGGCGGATAACGGAGTTGCAATCGGTAATTGGGCGAATTCAATTGGGCTATATGCCAGACTGGCATGAAGCGCGTAAGCGCAATGCCGGGATGATCATGGCTGCGGCGAAACTTTGCTCAGCGTTGCGCGTGCCGGATCTGCCTGAAGCAATTGAACATGCATGGTACAAGGCTTATGTTTTTGTACGTCCTGAACTCCTGAAGGATGGCTGGACGAGAGATCGAATTATCGATGAAATCAATGCTCTGGGTGTACCTTGTTATGCAGGCTCTTGTTCCGAAGTGTATCTTGAACAGGCTTTTGACAATACAGGCTGGAGACCCGCAGAGCGTTTGATCGTCGCGCGCGAATTGGGTGAAACCAGTCTGATGTTTTTGGTGCATCCTACGTTGACCGATGCAGAGATTGAAAAGACATGCAGGGTGATACAAGAAGTAATGCATCAGATTGCTAAGTAACTTTCTCGTAGTTGAGTGACATTTCGGAAGATTGTCTTAGCGAGTCACTGTAGTGGCGAAACAATTTTGATTTTTCGATCTAAATTTGTTTATAACTATACGATTTTTAATCAAACTTTAATTTTTATAATTCGAATTTAAGTTGAGAGGTAAGTTTTTCTATGTCAGTGTTGATGATTGTAGGCGCCGGAGGGCACGGAAAGTCTGTCGCAGATGCAGCTCTCGAGTCCGGTCAGTGGGATGAGATCATTTTTCTAGATGATTCATGGCCTGGAAAGTTGAGTAACGATCACTGGGAAATCTGTGGCAATACTGAGCTGTTAACTGAGTGGAAATCCCGCTGTGACGGTGCTGTTGTGGCCATAGGAAATAACTATTTGCGAGTGGAGTTGCAGTCCAGACTGGTTGCTGCGGGAATCACGATTGCGACCATTGTTCATCCTTCCTCTTGTGTGAGTCGTTTTGCGACTCTTGGAGCTGGGTGTGTGGTACTAGCCAATGCCGTAGTTAATATTGATGCAAAAGTTGGAGATGCTGCAATCATCGGACCATCTGTCGTCATTGATCATGACTGCTGTTTAGGGGATGGCGTACACATCGCCACTGGAGTAAGTCTAGGTGGAGGGGTTGTTGTAGGTGATTGTTCGTGTGTAGGGATTGGAGCCGCCGTTTGTCACTCTGTTGAGATTGCGGCGAATGTTTCCGTCAGTGTTGGTGCAGTGCTCCAGTTGGGTATATTAGGATATAGAAAATGAAAATTCGTAACGCGTTGCTAATGTTACCGCGTAAATCAAAAATATTGATTATGCTGGTGGCGGATGCTTTATTTATACCGCTCGCTTTGTGGAGCGCCACTGCCTTGCGTTTTGGCGAATGGATGCCAGGGTCAAATGATTTGTATCTTCTCATGTTGCTTGCAGTCTTGGTGACGCTGCCTGTATTTATTAAAGCTGGACTTTACCGTGCCGTCGTTCGCTATATGGCTGATCAGATGGTTTTTACTATCTTCAAATCTGTTTCATTGTCGGCCTTGTTGCTGGTAACCATCAGCACCTTGTCCAATTTGGTGGCAGTTCCGCGATCATCCTTTGTGATCCACTGGGGTGTTTTATTGTTTTACGTTGTCGGAAGTAGATTTTTAGTTAAGATTTATTTATCACAAGTCATTCAAGGTAAGGCGGGAGCTGGTGAAAGTAAAAGTGTTGTTATTTATGGCGTCGGTGAAACTGGCGCTAAACTGGCGGCAGCACTTCATGCGGGTAATCAATTTCGTGTCGTCGGATTCTTGGATGATAAAGTAGCCTTGCATGGTAGCGAGGTTGGTGGTGTCAGTGTTTACTCAATGAATGCTCTCGCCGAAGTGATCGCTGATGAAGGCTGGAAATTGGATTCGATATTGCTTGCAATTCCTTCTGTAACACAGAAGCGACGCCAGGAAATTATTCTGCACCTGGAGTCACTACACATCCCCATTAAAACCATACCTAGTGCGGTGGATCTGGCTAGCGGAAAATCACAGGTGACTGAAATCAGGGATGTTGAGGTCGATGATTTACTGGGGCGAAGTGCGGTGTTGCCTGTAGCGTGTTTGTTAGATAAATGTATTCAGGGGAAATCGGTTATGGTGACCGGTGCCGGCGGTTCCATAGGCTCTGAACTTTGCCGTCAGATTCTCAGGCTAAAACCTACTCATTTGCTATTGTTAGAGCAATCCGAGTTTTCTTTGTATCAGATTCATCAGGAAATCATGCAGTTGAATGCTTTTTTAGGTGTTCCTGTCACGGTTGTTCCTATTCTCGGTTCTGTGACTCATCAGAATCGTGTTGAGCGGGTGATGCGTAGATTTGGCGTTCAGACGGTTTATCATGCCGCAGCTTATAAGCATGTTCCTCTGGTCGAAAATAATATGATTGAGGGGGTGCTGAATAATGTGTTCGGCACATGGCGTACAGCGGATGCTGCCAGAGATGCAGGTGTTGAAACATTTGTATTGATTTCAACAGATAAAGCGGTACGTCCTACGAATGTCATGGGGGCGAGTAAGCGTTTCGCTGAGCTGATATTGCAGGCCTTTGCGCGTGAAGGTGGTAAAACACGGTTCTGTATGGTGCGTTTTGGTAATGTACTAGGTTCGTCAGGTTCTGTGGTGCCGCTCTTTGCTAAACAAATTGCAAGTGGCGGCCCGGTAACTGTCACGCATCCTGAAATTACCCGCTACTTTATGACAATACCTGAAGCCGCCGAGCTGGTGCTGCAAGCGGGGTCAATGGGGCTGGGCGGAGATGTATTTGTGCTTGATATGGGTGAGCCGGTTAAAATTGCAGAGTTCGCTAAAAAAATGATTAAACTCAGCGGGTTAACCGTGCGTGATGTCAATAATCCAGGTGGTGATATTGAGATTCAATACAGCGGTTTACGGCCCGGCGAAAAACTTTATGAAGAGTTGCTGATCGGCGGGGCGGTGCAAGGTACTGAGCATCCTTTGATTATGCGGGCCGAGGAAATTGAATTGCCATGGCCTCATCTTCGGGAAGTGCTTGAAAGAGCTGATGTCGCATTCCATCTGTTCGATTGTGAAGCCGTCAGAAATATATTATTGGAAGTGGTTGATGGTTATACTCCGTCCGGTGATATTTGTGATTATGTCTGGTTAAAACCGGAAATTTTATCTTAAGGGTTATTGGTGTAAAATTGGAAACTCGTTTATTTGTCAATCACTTATTGTTTGCTGCCCTGATTGCCTGGCTGTCCGCTATAGTGACTTTTTATTTGGTGCGTCATCTCAGGGCGTTAGATATCCCAAATGAGCGATCCTCTCATACCAGAGTGACGCCACGTGGAGGTGGTGTTGCAATTGTTGCAGGGTTTTTGATCGGAATTTCACTCATTCAGTCTATTGGTGACAAAACGCCGATTTTTACGCAGTATTTTTTTGGATTTTTATTGTCCGGTTTGATGCTGGCAGTGATATCGTTTTATGACGATTTCCATACCGTATCGTTCAGGTTTAAGTTGGGCGGTCAGTTGCTGGCGATATTGCTGGCACTTTGGTCAGGTATCGTTATTGATCAATTGCATATGCCCATTTTTGGCGTGGTCGACTTTGGTATATGGGCTTATCCATTAACCTTCCTGTGGCTGCTTGGTCTGACGAACGCCTATAATTTTATCGATGGCCTAGATGGGCTGGCCACAAGTACGGCTTTGATAGTCGCATTGTTTTTTGCTGTGGTGACATTTTTACAGGGTAGTCACTTTATTTATTTAGCCTCATTGTCACTCGCCGCAGCCGCTTTAGGTTTTTTGATTTTCAACTGGTCACCTGCCAAAATATTTATGGGTGATGTTGGCAGTACTTTTTTGGGCTTCACTTTTGCAGTTATGGCAGTCATTGCCGCCAGATATGATCATGCGCACACTTCATTGTTTGTGATGCCGTTACTGCTTTTTCATATTCTTTTTGATACTGTTTTCACATTCTCAAGGCGTTTGATGGCGGGAGATCATGTATTCACTGCGCATCGCACGCACTTGTATCAATTGCTTAATCGAATTGGATACTCGCATAAACATGTGGCTACTATATACGCAGCTTTGGCTGTTAGTCAGGGAATTGCGGCAGCATGGATGGTGAGGTCTCTTGGAGCTGAGCGTGTCTATGTATTCATCCCCTTTGTGATCGCTTATGGGTTTGCCACTATTCTTGTGCTTCGTATGGCTAAACGGAAAGGAATTGTTTTATGAGTACTGGAGCTATTTTTGGTTTGAAAGAGGAGGCTCGGCCTGACGGTTTCGGTTATCTTTACTTGTCATTTAAAAGTAAAACCGATGGGCAGCAACTCGCATATTTTGACTTATACAAAACTTCCAGTGAGAAATTCAGAGATATTTTAAATGCGGTTCTTCCGAAAATTTTATCTGAGATTCATACCGGAAAGATCGAGTTGGTTAATTTTAAACCATTTTCTGCAGAAATTTTTTGTGAGGTAGCCGCTAAATACACTAATTGTGAGATTATTTTCTCTGAATCCGGAAGCGTTAAAATGCACTTCTGAGTAATTTCCCCCAAACTAATGCAGTTACAAGTTTCTATTTTCCACACCGGAATTGGTGCGGGATTTGATTATCGGCTTTGTTCCTGACGAATGGCTGCACAGTCTGGATTACACGACGCTGGAGAAAGTCCCTGGCAGTTATATCAGCGAAGATTTTCGCAGTCGGGCTGATGATGTGGTCTGGCGCGTCAAGGTGGGTGGTGAACTGGCTTCGGCAAAAAATCTGGTGGCGGCGGTTTTTCGCATCGAACATCCCAATTCCCCAGAGCGCATCGGTGAGTTGATCTCGTTGCTCGGTGTTTGGCTGAAGGATAGGCCAGATTTACGCCGGATGTTCGCGATTTGGATACGTGTGAAATGTTAGCGTTGCAAAAATTAATAACCAAAAGATTTGGTGTTATACCCGCCAGTGTTCTAAGTGTGATTGCGGGGGCTTCATCCGTGCAAATTGAGCTTTGGTTGGATCGGGTGCTAGATGCACATAGTCTGGATGACCTGTTTGCTCCAACGAATTATTAGACATTAGCAATTTAGTCCGGAAAAATAGGTTTTTTTAATAAAAACCTCTGGATTGCCGCGCCGCAGTGCGGCTCGCAATGACAGGAGCATGGGCCGCGTCGGCTGCGCCTCCTCGCAAAGACGCGGAGTCTGTCGTTGCGAGGAGTTTACGACGAAGCAATCTAGCCCGGAAAAGTAGGCTTTTTTGAATCAAAACCTCTGGATTGCCGCGTCGGCTGCGCCTCCTCGCAAAGACGTGGAGCATGGGCCGCGTCGGCGGTGCCTCCTCGCAACGACAGTCAGAGCCTGTCATTGCGAAGCCCGTAGGGCTGCGGCAATCCAGCAAAGGGGAATATGCTGAAGCAACCCGCAATTTATATTTTGGCGAGTCAGCGCAACGGCACGCTGTATGTTGGTGTGACTTCTAATCTGATCAAGCGGGTCTGGGAGCATAAAACCGATCAAGCGCAGGGTTTTACTAGTAAATATGGCGTTCATCTGCTGGTGTACTACGAAATTCTCGATTCGATGGACGCAGCGATTGCGCGGGAGAAGCAGCTAAAGGCCGGCTCGCGGACTAGAAAATTGCGGTTAATTGAGTCTGTGAATCCTGAATGGCGAGATTTGTATCCCTCTCTTGTGTGATGAATTTATTGTCATAATGATGTCAGCGCCTCCTTATGTAAAGGCTGGATTGCCGCGCCGCAGTGCGGCTCGCAATGACAGGAGCATGGGCCGCGTCGGCTGCGCCTCCTCGCAAAGACGGTCAGAGCCTGTCATTGCGAAGCCCGTAGGGCTGCGGCAATCCAGTCAATTCACGTCGTCTTTGCCTCCTCGCAAAGACGGTCAGAGCCTGTCATTATAGTGGCCCCCGAATTTCAGACAGTGAATTAAGATGGTAGCCTGCCGTAAAAAAGGAGCAGGTGATGAGTGAAAGCCGACG
>Ga0214165_1000482_pt1 | contig 28332 bp, 17 predicted proteins | sample TroBogypolimnion_34_FD_153004 | JGI IMG/M metagenome (GOLD analysis project Ga0214165, IMG submission 153004) | Freshwater microbial communities from Trout Bog Lake, WI - Practice 03JUN2009 hypolimnion v3 | ecosystem: Environmental > Aquatic > Freshwater > Lake > Hypolimnion/Profundal zone ... | reverse complement strand
AAATAAGGATGTTGAAATACCAAAACCTGAGATTTTTTAATGGAGAATCAGGAGAATTAGATTTTTACTATGATGAGACCAATCAATATTGGTCAGGTAATATCTATTTGCCAAGGGTAGCGTCTGGTCTTTATGAAACTTGTAACTTATACATCTTTGAAGAGGTTATAACCTCAACAGGTCACATAGATTATATTAGACCAATTTCAGAAAATGCAGCGACAACAACATTAAGATTTGAATTTATTGATGATGAAACTTCAAGCGATGCAATCTTTGTGTATGACATGGTTAAAGATGCTCAAGGAAACTATGAGATATCGATACCAAGTTATGTTGATGATCAAATGCAGTCAAGCACTGAAAGCAATGGAATTACAACATATACTGAATCAAATTCTTCGGATGGTAGTGTAACAAAAAATATTGATTACAAAACCGTTTCTGGAATCTATGATAAAAATGCAATTCACTGTAATATTGCAATCAATTCAATCAGTGAAGATATTCATGTTAGAGTATTAAATATCTATGAAGTTCAAAATGGAGTTCAAACTGCGCCAGTTGCAGCAATTAGATTTTACGGTGAAACTGTCGCAGATGACGAGAGATTGACCGTTCTATTAGGTAATATGGGCCTTTCAATTCCAGAAGAAGATATGATGATCTTTAATGATACTGATGTGAATGAATTAGGCGTTGACTGGCAAATCATTAACAATAAGAAAAAAGAATTGTTGCTGGAAAATGCAAACATTCAACCATATATCGGTACCTATAAAGCAATTTTAAATGCAATCAAATTTTATGGCTATAATGATATAACCCTAAAAGAATATTGGTTAAATATAAATGAGCAATCTCCATACTTTGGAAAGTTAATGGCGGTTGCAGTACCAAATCAAACTCAAGAAGGATTTCTAATCGAGAAATCGAATAGGTTTCAGTTACCAAACTCAAATCAAAAGAAAACAAATAGATTTTCATTAGTTTATAGACTCAATGAACCCACAGGAAATGTAGATGAATGGGACATTCCAACTACTGTTGAGACCACAGTATTTACACCTCAAGAAATTTTGGTTAAATTATATGGTCTTAAGAATAAGTTACAAAAATCTTATTTGCCCCATCAATCTAGAATTGTAGATATTACTGGTGAAGGCGACTACTTCTCTCAATTTAAGCAAAGCGTATGGAACAATCAACACTCGATACAAGTACAAAGTTCAGGAGTTGAGGTTTCCTTTGAAGTGGTACCGCAAAGATCGGTATTTATTGAAGATTTAAGATACATTAATCCTAATTGCGATGAAGCATGGGTTGCAGCAAATCAAAATGTAGCAATTGATGCGATAAACACATTTTATGCAGATTATTATAGTCATGATTTAAATAGCTTTCCAACGTTAAGCGCAACACCAATTGGATGTCCGATTATTTTGAAAAATACATCGCTTCCAACTGATTGGGATTCATGCGAATTTACATGGGATGACGCTGGATTCTCTAGCAATGGCTATAATAGCAATACAAATAGTTTTATGACATGGAATAATTGGTGGCATAAAAGTGTATACGAAGCTGAATGGATTATTAGTGGTCCTGCAGGGTATCAATTTTCTAAAAGAGATACAATCGATAACATGCTTGAATCTGCGATAATATTACCATATGCTGGATCTTATGACATCATGTTGAATCTATATGATTTATATAATGCCAGATCTTATACTAATATCAAATCGGCGGTAACAGTTCAGTCCAAATCCATCGAAATCTATGGCATCTTTGAATCAAAACAACCATTAATTACATGGGATTACTATACAACTCAATATAATAAAGCAGGAGGAACATTCGATCTAGCGCAAGAGAGTCCAACAACAATGGATGATTCATTGGCAACTTGGTATGAAAGTTTAGACCGTGCAAATTACGTGCATGACAATTCAAATGGTACACAATTCTCTACAGTTTTAAGATATTTAGACCACACATCATCGACTGGTTTCTCTGAGACACCAGGTCCTTATGTTTGGAATTATCTAAAGGAACACACATGGAACGATGGATCTTTAAGCTGGGATATGATGAGAGTTGGTGGAGATCTTGCAGCATCGTTTGTGATCGATGTTAGACAGGATCAAGGATATACAAGTGGTGGAACTATCGTAATTTCATGGTACAATCAAGCTACTGGAAAAACAATTACTGAAAACTATACCATAACTTCGACCTATCCATTAAATTATGCAGATTTAACTGCATGGCAAAATGTTACTGATGAATTAAATGCTTTAAGTCCAATTACAAATCCAATTTTAAGTAAGTTTGAATTCAATCCAGCATATTATGATTCTACTGGTTCTGGAACTGAAGATGAATGTAAATTTATCGTGGGAGTAGGAAGAAACTATTCTTCAACGTATGATTTTACAAGCATATCTTTCAGCGCAGTATCGGGTGGTTCAATAACTGGAAAGGTAAATTATACCGGTTACAATCCTACTTATAATGATATTAATATCTTAACTAGTCACCAAAACTTAGGTCTATTAACACATGTTACATTCTCATGGGATCATACGAAGATGCCGGGAATTGTAGGCCAACGATGGACAATCAAAAACAATAGTCGAAATGATAGTGATATATATTACAATAATCAGTGGTTAACATATCTCTTTCCGCATAAAGGTGATTACACCATAGGATTAGAATTGGTTGACTGCAATGGAAATACAAATTCGACAACAAAGAATTTATTAACAATAACATAACTGTTCAAAATGGCAACAATTACAACAATTTTAGGTACCGACAGCGTATCTTCATCTAGAGTTACAATAAACGATAACTTTGCATCGATCAATTCAGATCTTGCAAATATTGAAGCGTTATTGGACACAAACAATGAAACTATCACTTTAACAGGTGCTGGTTCTTTTGGTTCGTTAGCAATTGCAACAAACAAAGTAACCATCAATTCAACTGCAATGGTTTCAGCAGTACCGACCACGGTAAATGCAACCTTTACTCTTGGAGCTGATGAAGTTAAATCAGTAACTAATGTTGCTTCTGGCGATTTACCAGCAGCAAATCAATTTACAAGTAACGTTTATAATATTACAGGTTCTGGAATTACTTCAGTAAATCTTAATGTTGGTAACCCTGGTCAAGCAATCACAATTATTTCTGAAGCTGGATCAGTAGCAGTAAGTACTACACAAATTGCTGGTATTTCAAGCTTAACTATTGCGCAATATGGTGCAATTGATCTTAAGTTTATCGGAACAAAATGGTATATCGTTGGTCAACATGGATGTACTATTGCCTAATTTTTAAATAATATTAATCTTTAATTTTAAATGGCAACACCATTAGTTAGAATACCACAAGAACAGGGAGGAACGCTTTATGCATTTGCAGGAGCTTCTAGAGATTTGACAAGATCTTATTACAATCCAGATCTAAACTTTGAATTTTCAAAGTTTGCGCTACTGAATATTCCAGTGGTGACAACTCCTAGTGCAGGTTCTACTAATAACTATCTGCAGTTCAAAGACTTATATGATATTGGTGGATCTCCATACGATGATGCTACAATAGATGATGCAAACGTACACTTTGCACAAACTTTCGAAAACTATGCATTGAATCTTGAACAGTTGATTATCAATGATGGCAATTTTGATTCTACTCTATTAAGTTCTGACGCAGAAAAGATTTTCTTTAAATATCTAAATAGAATTGGAGGTTTTAGAGTAAGAACTGCAACTCAACAGGAGTCAGTTTCTTCAGTTAGCAGAGTTGTTGAAGATGATACTTCTTTACAAACAGGTTCTGAATATGAAAGAGTTGTTAAATACGTCGGTAATATCGATGTATCGAATGACAAAAATTATTTGGGAGATGTTTACAATGAGGTATTTATTAATGTACCTTCTTCGGTTGGTTACACTCCAACGGTTTTATTAAAGCAAGGAACCTATAACACTTCAACCTTATCTTATACTCCATCAACTTATATCGATGGAAGAGCAGGACAAACCCATCCAGATGCAAATTTAAATCTACGTTCAGTTGTAGATCAGGCAGATGGAGAAATGGTAATTGATCCACATGAAAATGGATTTGTTGAAAATGCGGTTGGAATCGATTGGGATCCTACGTCTTATGCTCAAATCGTAAATTCAACAAAGTTAAATACTTTATATGATTATTCACTTAATGGTGGAGACTTTAGTTTCAATGCAATCTTAGTTTACTATGATTTATATTCTAAGTCTGTTCCAGCGAATAGATCAACAAATTTATATGGTATCTTGATCCTTGATAATTTCAAACAAGATCCTAACGTTAATGGATGGTACATTCCAACTCAAACCAAATACAAACCAAATGATATAACTTCATTGAATGGTAATGCATTTGCCCTAAAGTTGAATGTTAAATTTAATACTTCTTTAGAGAATGTTGGTGTTGAAAATAATATTAACGATTTCTCTACATTCGGTATGGATATTTTCTTAGATACCGTATCAGCATTAGATAATGCAACTAAACTATTATTGAGTGCAAATGACAATTATACTGCACTTTCACAACAGGTTCAAGATCTACAAAGTTTATTCTTAACAACAAGTCAGTTGTCAGATATTCAAAATAAATTATCTACCTTACAAACCGATGTAGAAAATGCAAAACTAAACTATGCAACTTCATCATCCCTATTATCTTTGATCCAGTCAACTAATGACAGAATCAATCAAATGTTAAATGGTACTGTTCCTACAAGTGTACAATACAATATCGATGTATTAACACAAGGAGATGGTATCTTATATGATAAAAGCGTACCTGGTAAAATTAAGATCAGCAATTCAGTTTATGGATATTCATTAGCACCTATTTATAATTATAATACTGCTAGTACATCATTTTTAAATTGGACGGTAGCAGATCAAATTACTTCAAGTAATTTATACAATCCAAGTGCGGCTGCAAACACTGGCATCTATGCTAGGTTAAAACCATATACAAATAGAATTTCATTGAATTTAAATTCGGCAAATACGACTTTAAATAACATCAATATATACTTAGACGATACCTCGTCTGGCTGGAAATTAGGTCAAGCTGTTAAAATTGCATTCAATTCAATATTGAATTTGGGTACATTCAGTTTAAATATCTACAGCAACAAAACCTCAACAGGTTGGGCATTGGTTGGAAACTTTAATTCCTCTTCAATGATCACTGCAAAACCTTATGTTGAATTAGTATGTGTTGATCCAGTGAATAAAATATTTGAACTTGACATTTTAAGATAATATGAGCGCAAACAATTCAATCTCGCAACTATTAGAACAATTCGTAGAATTGTATAATAACGCATTGGCAACATACCAACAAACAAATACTGCTATTACTACCGATAAGGATAGTGTAGTTATTAACTTGTATGATCCATCGACTACCAATGTTACAACAGTTCAAGTTCCATCATTTGGTTTCTTGAAAAGAGAGATTGAAAGATTAAGCAATAACGTTAACAACCTTAGCGCAATTGGAAATTCAACAGCGAATATTCAATTGTCAGATGGTACTTATAGAAGAGTTATGACCAGTAAATTAGATGGACCAGCTCCAACTATTACCAGTCTATACACTCCAACTGCATTTGAAACTAAGAACAATCAATTCTTTCAGAACTTTTTAAATCCATTGTTAACCATCACAATGGACGTTAGCAATCAAATTGCAGTTAACACTGAAAAAATTTATGTTGAAAGATATATCTTTAACAGTGCAGACCAAACAAGTTCTGCTGCATTCGATAATAATTACAAAGGATCGAATAGCATCGATTACAAAACATTCTTAACTCAATTATCTCAGAATTCATACCAATATACATTGGATTCGAATACTGTTGATATGCCAGCTAAGATGGTTCAGTATTATGGAGATCTAGATGTTATAAGCGTAGACAACGTTCAAGTTACACAGATTGTTAACGGTGTTAGTCAAACGAACACTGTTAGGTTATTCACATTAAATAAATTAACTTACTCAGATTCATCTAAAACACTTCAGGATACTGAAACCTTAAAGGTTGGAGATTCATTGGTTGTTAATTCTGGAAACTTGGCAACAAGATACACAGTACAATCGATCAATTCAAGCACCTCTCAAGTTTCTTTATTATTGGTTGAAGGTTCTGAACCTATTAAAATTGGAGCATCACAATTAACAATCTACAAAGATAATTCAATTGCAACTGATATTAAATTAAATATCAATTTCGATGAAAGACAGGTTGTATTTGTTAAAGCAATTGATCCAGTTTCTAAAATCGAAGCGGCTAATTTTTCACCGGGTGTTGCATTCTATTCAAATGATTTGCAAATAACCATGGCTGATGGAAGCGTTGTAACACTTGCTGATTATTATAAATCAGAGGTTGCAGATTTTGGTCAATTCATTAAAAGTTTACAAGTAGACTTTATTCCACCTGCTGCAATGGCAGTTCCTCCAGATGCGCCGGTTCTGGATGTAAATAACTTTAAAGTGGTTCAAATAAACAATCACTTAACAGATAACGATTCGACTATCAAGATTACTCAATTGCAGTCAGATAAAGCTGCGGCAGAGCAGTCATTGGCTCAGTTAGATACTTCTATTGCTCAAAAGAAAACGCAAATCAATACACAAAAGTATACGTCTTCAGTTGATAAAGATAGAGACACGAATGAATACAATGCTTTAGTTTCTCAAAGAGCAACTGAATCAAATTTATATGCATCAATAGTTACGCAAATTCAAACTATAGCAGCTTCAAACAATTTAACGAATGTAGCTCCTAAATTTAGCGTAAGAGGTTTCTGGTCAGTGCCACTTCCAAAAAATGTAGCAAACACCGTACCTCAAGAGGTTGTACAATTTAAAATAAGATATCGATATCTTTCAGTAAATGGTAAAACCAGTCAAGTTGATCAGATCCCTTTTAATGATAGTACAACTAATACCGTTAAAACTGCGGCATTCTCTAACTGGAATGAAATTTTAGGACCTGTTAGACAAAGAGCTTTGGATCCAACTACTGGAAAGTACAAATGGCAAAATGAGAATGAAGAAGACGCTCAAACCGTAAACTTTAATTCATTAGATATTCCAATTGAATCTGGAGAGGCTGTTGAAATCATGATCGCTTCAAGATCTGAGGCAGGTTTCCCATCGAATCCAGCAGAATCAGAATTCTCTTCGATCGTTCAAATCGTTTTCCCAGAAGGACAATTCACTGGAGATAAATTATTAGATGCTATCAATCAAAACCAAACCGATTTGGTAAAGGTTCAAGTTGATCAGGATCTAACAACTGGTGGAGTTTATACACACATTGGTGATTCATTTACTGCAAACTCTAAATATTTTGCGCACATCGGTACCTCAATAGCTTCAGGATTCTTAGATGCAAATCAAAATCCAGTTTCAGTATTTGATAAGTTGATTGAATTACAAAATCAAATTCAAACACTAACTGCTCAAATCGCTGGTACTCTTGGAGAACTTTCAGTATACCTTGAAGATCAAAATGGAACTCAAACTGTAGTATCTAATAATACGTCAGTTCAGTTATTTGCAGGTTACTATGTTGATGAGATTACAAGTCAAACAAATAGAAAAGGTGCAATTGTTACAAAGAGTTTTAAATTAAAGTTAGCAAACACTAAAGCAACCAATTTAGAATTAGTTGCAAGAATTCTAGGTGATAGAACTCAACCTATTTATAACTCAGGTAAATCTGCAACGTTAGGAGTTTCTGCAAATGGAACTACAACACCTGATTCTGCGGTTGCAACAAACACATATTATACAACTGAAGGTAACTATGATTTAGTACCTTTATTATATCAAAATTTGGCAGCAGCAGATATTTCAGCAAATATCTTCTTCAATCAAATACCATTACAGTCAGGACAATTAAGAGGACAGTTCGTTAACTCTAGATTCAGAAATCTAGCGAATGATACTGATCTTTATTCTTTAACTGCGCCAGATTTATCAATAACAACTGGTATTGATGATTATGAGTATGGTCTTTCAAACATCTTTACTGGTGTTACAATCGATCCAACTAGCAAAGAAAGAAATTATTCTGCGGCTTCAAGTACACCATTTGATGCACCTACTGATCCAACTGTATTAGCAAATGCATTTATTTGGACAGGTTCATTTAATAGTACTACACCAGCAATAACGATAATTGATCTTGCAGGAGCTACAAATCCAATATCAAGTTCTGCATATGACAATGGTATCTTCATTCATAAAGACCATCCAATCTTGTCAAATGGAGCGATCACTCCATTGCAAATCCAAGGTGCTGGTATGGTTGCAATGTCTAAAAATGCACCAAGAAGAGCAAACATGGCAGATGGCGGATTCCAAAATCCATACAAATATACAACATGGGTAAATGATGCGAATAACACAGTTCATAGAACTTTGAAAATGGCATTCGATGCAAATGATCAATATCTATTAGGTGGTCAATCATGTGGAGCCTATTTATATGTTGCACCTCTACAAAAGACAAGTCTTATCGTAGATGCAGATAATAAATTTGGTGTAAAAACAATAGCATCTGGAGCCACAAATGCGGTTTCAGTAGATTTGATCTTCCAATATAGAATGACTGATTACTATGGTATAGCTGACAGTACAGTTTCAACAACTGCAACTGCTGCAAATAACACTGGTAGAATTGGTGGTATCTATAGCAATACTTTAACAAACATCACTTATTCTAAAAAGATAGGTATCGATATTTTAGATGCTGCTGGAAATTCATTCCAGTTTGACGTCGAAGTTTACGCGAAATACAAACAAGAGGGTTCTTCTTCTACAAACGTAACGAGTGCAATGTTAAATAACTACAATGCACCTTCTTCAGGCGGAGGAGGTTGTCCTACACCAAACATGAGAATCTTAACTGGATCTAATACCTTAGTACCAGCAGGAGACTTAAAGATTGGTGATCTAGTTTACACTAAACACGAATTAACAGGAGTATGGGGAACATATCCATTGATTAATACATCGAGAGGAATTCAACCAATCGTATTAGTTAGCGCAGGTGGAAGCAATGTTACAGTTTCTAATTCACATAAATTCTTAACTGAAGCTGGAGAATACGTTTCGATCTCAGATCTACACGTTGGAGATAAGATCCAATCAGAAAATGGAATTGTTACAATCACATACAAACAGGCGGTTGGTAACGCAGAAATAGTTAAACTTGAAATTGGAAATGCACATACGTATGTTGTTGAAGGATTAGTTTCCCACAATAAGAATACCGGTCAGTTTGCTGATTCTAATGACTTTTCAACACCAGGTGAAATGTCAGTACTGAGATAACCCAGACGTCTCCTTCATTTCTTGATATATAATTAACAACGAATAGAAGGAAAACTGATGAGTATAACAACAAACTTTGATGCGTCTGAGAATAATCTAGACGCTCTATCATTTGGTTTATTAAGAACCAATCCCGTATTAACTACGAACGTAAAATTAGTAGTTGACTCTACTGGATCCATTTATATGGATTCAATTGACGCGAATAGTACTCTCTCAAATTCTGCATTTAAAAAGTTTCCAATCAATTCTGGAGGATCATACTCGCAAGATCTTTCTGCATTCTATTCTACTGCTCCGAATTCTATTAAATACGATGTTTTAAGAGAAGATTCTGATCTGAGTGTTTATGGAGATTATGCAAAGCAATATGAATCTCAATATCAGTACGGTGCCTTCTTTAATACTTCAAAATTTTATTTAGAACAATATAGATTCTTTGCTCCTATTTGGTTGGAAAAGAATACACCTTCTTACTTTGTAATTTATAGAGTTGAAGATGTTGACTACTCTAAACAAATGGATACGACAATATCATCACAAAACACAAGAGTGATGGAATTGTTAAGCAAGGCTACGATCGTTACTTCATTTGATTTAACTACAAAAACTGGAATTGGTAAATATATTAGTACTCATATAAATGATTCTAATTTTCCAGATGCTGCAATAACACAGAACTTTGATCCATCGCAACCTACTATTTTTAGTGGTATCGATACGGCGAAGGGTGGTTTTGTTAATAGAAAGGAATACACGAATAAAGATCTTATCGTTGATAAGATAGAAATCTTAAATAATAATCTTTTAACTTCTGGTTTTCAAAGAAATGATATCGCAGTTGCAAACATATTAAATCTTGAATTTTTATTCAATGATCCAACTGCAGAAACCTATAAGATTTATAGATATTTTGGTTTATATGTTGATGCAATCCAAGAAGGACAATTTACAACATACGATCTGGTTAAAAATGATTCAACTGAAATCTTAAAGATTGAGGCTGATTCGGTTTCTACTTTATATCCTTTATCAAATGGTTTGACTCATCAAGATATGTTCTTGAATCAAAGTGATTTATCAATTCCAACCCTAAACTGGGTAAAATCTGGAGTTGGTAATTTCTTTCATATCAGAAATGGTGTTGGATTTAATAATACTCAATATCTACCGGTTTCATTAAATGGAGCAAGTCTTAATGAATTTACGGATATGGTTAAACAATCTTCGATTCAAATTGAAGAGTTTGGAGTTAACCTAAATGATTTTATCGATCTTCAAATAATCGACACTCCACACGATGGTGATAAAATATTTATTGCACCCAAATCAGAATTGAAAGGCTTTGATTATAAGTTGCACGGATTTGAGTTTACTGCAATAGCTAATTTACCAATTGGCAAATTTACTGAGAATACCTACTCAATCCACGGTACACCGAGTGATATTGCAAGTGCCCTAGCTGGATCAATTAATCTATCAGAGCTTCCTTATACGGTTCAACAGATCGGAGATAGAATAATTTTACAAGATTATGGAGTTGGAAATAATAGAAAATTGACCGCATTAGGTATTTTAAATGGTAATATTTCTGATTTCATTCAAATAAATGTAGGTCTACAGAATAATATTGGTTTAACAAATTCAATACTTCCAGTAGGATCGCATACTGATTTTACTCAATGGACTATATGGACTCCAACCGGAGGAGCAATACAAAATAGAGCAGTTTTGGTAAAGAATCAAAACAAAGGAACTGTTGATGTTGGTGAATTCTTAATGAGTTCTACTTCAAATACATTCTCTAAAATTACTCAAATTATTGCTGATCCATTTTTAACTGCTACGAGCAGAATCATTTTAGAAAATGTAATAGATGTACCGAAATCTAAAGTATTAAACGTATACGCTGAATCTTTTACGACATACGGTAAATTTAGTGCATATGCAATTAAAGACTTTGACTTTGATTTTTATGACACTTCTAATTCTAATTTAGGTGAATTATCGTTTGAGGACCTTTTATTAAGTTCTTCTTATTATAATAATTATGCGGGCGCATGTAGCTCTAATTTTACAGAGGAAGCATCTTCATATTTTCCAACACTGTATTCAGTTTTGCAACCGGAAATAGTTAATAGAAGATCAACAATAACTGATCTATCCCAGGATGCTACTTTAATTATTAAAGATGTAACTGCAGATTCTGAATATGATAGACTTTATGAAAATGAATTAAAAGAAACTGCAATTTTAAGTAGGATGGTTCCTACAATAAATAAGTTTGCTCTTAAGGATGCATTTAATGCAAGGATGAAACCATATCTTTTAAATGTTAATGAGGCATTTGGAACTGACAATATATCTCCTGATATTCAGAGCGGAAAATCTAGAAATCCATTAGACTATAGCATGGAACACTTTCATATCTATGGAATCCCTACTATTTTTAAAGATACAGATTCAAATATTAATGAGTTGGATAGTTATATTGGATATGATTCTATTCTATTGAATTCAAATAATCCAGAATTAAATGTTGCAAATTTAAAAAGTTATACAAATGATTACTTTAGCAAATATTTTATTTGGGATGGAGCATTTAGAGATACAGTTTCAGTTACAAAAATAACAACTGGATCAGTTACCTTAATTTATTTTAGTGATATCGTTTCTTCAACTATTTTAACGTCTTCGACTACGGTAGTTAGATTAGATGGTGCAATTATAACGCTTCCAAGTGCTGGAAATATTTCAACAGTAGATGGAGCATCAATATTAAGCTTTTCTGGATCAAATCCAGGTTTTTCAATAAATGATTTATTTTTAAAAGATCAAATTTCTTTTGTAAAAGATAGATCTAAAAAGTTGTACTCTAACTTCGATAAAGGATCTCAATATAAATTTGCATCGACAGTATTTAGAGGTTTAAGATATACTTACAAGGCAAGAAAGGAATTCAATAAGGTTAATCCTACTGAATTTATTAGTAATACATTAGTGAATGATTATAAATTTGGTTCAGTAATTAATTTAACAGATGCGACATCAAACGGATATTCTATTGATGTTATTAAAAATGATGCATTTGATTTTATTTGTATCTATATTAACTTACAATTAAATCCAAATGATGTAAACGAATTGACTAGAAAGGTTCTGTATGAATTGGTACACTCTAAATTAAATGGAACTTACAATAATTCTGCAATGAGTGGCACATTAGATTTAAAACATGCAGCATGGACAAATGGTCCAGTAACCGTAAATGGAATTCCAGATAATTTGGGAAATCAAACTAAATTTGAAAGTCAATTAACTCTTACCGAAAGTGGAGGATATTCATATTTGGTTTTTAACTGGCCATTAAATGGTTCAGATCAATATGCATTAAAAGTTCTAAGTGTTTCTAATGATTCATCAATTATTGTAGATGGATATCCTAGAGTATGGGCAAATGGAGCATTAGGTACAGAATGGACTGGTGTTGCAGGTATTTCTATTAATGAACAGAGCGTAATACCATACACCTACATCGGTGGAGGTTATAATGCATTTAAATCTATATTAGAATCTTTACAGGCATCGAGCTTTGCAAATTTATTTAATCAATTTTCAACAAATATTAATTATACAACAATTAGCGCTGATGGAACAGAATCAGTAAATAATTTTGTATTAGAAATCGATAATGGTACTGCATTTGCAAAGGCTTCTTACATTGAACCTTCTGTGGATTCAGATAAACCTAATTCATACAAAATTACATCACAGGATGTCGGTAAGATTATTACTGAAAGAAGTGATCCATATTTTACGGCGATGCGAAGAATGAATGGTTTATATAACCCATTGGTAAAAGATGTTGTTGCATTCACAGATATTTTTACAGAATACAAGGCTTATGATACTAGCGGATCGGTAGATTATAGAAAGAAATTAATCTACGATAAATTTAATAGATTAGGAATCGCATTTGATACCTATATTTCTACAAATGAAAATGGATTTGGTCTATTAAATAACTATTATTTCCATAAAGTAAATCCAGAGGCACCTGATTCTACATTGAAATTGTCAACATCATCTGATAAATTACCTCTATATCCAAAAATTGGTGAGATCGCGATTGATAAGAAAACGATGAATGTTTTAGAATCTAAGTATTCTCCAACATATTTTACAAAAGCTTCTCCGAATAATATTTCTTCGACGGCATATGGAACCCTAAGTCCTATTGAAAAGACAGCGTTCTTGGCATCGACGATAATGAAGGTTGAAAGTCAATATCAAATAACTAATTTTACTTCGATGAACGTTAGTTCATTGGATCAAATGAATACGATTAGAACAAATGATTCAGAAACCAGTTCGATAGTTTGGTTCGAAGATACGGACAAAGTATATGCCGACGTTTACATTAAAAAATCTATGTTTGCTAAATTATTAGCAGATGGTATTAAATATAAATTCGATGACTATGTTAGTGCTAATCATTCATACGGTGATGTAACGACAACCCTGGATGATCTTATAGTTTATACTGATAATAATATTGTACCAAGATTTAATTTAGGCAGCATTGTTGTATATGCCAGAGAGGGTAAAGATATTTCAACAGAATTTTTAAGTGTTGATAATCCATCATTGATTGATACCTCAGTATATACAATGCAAACCAATTATCAGACTCAGACATTTCCTACGGATCGACTTGGATTTAGACTAATATATAATAAGAGGCCAGGTTATAATTATCAATTTGAGCTCCTAGTCAATATAATTTCTTAACATGTCAATAATAATTACAGAAATATACAATTCAGATGCCGATGGATCTGGCGTATTTTTATCACCCGAAAAGGTTGAAAAAATAAATGCTAACTTCCAGCAGATTGAATTGAATCATGGAGGACCAAATGGTCCACAAGGAGCGCAAGGTGACCCTGGAGATGATGGATCCAAAGGAACAACCGGAGCGCAAGGTGACCCTGGAGATGATGGATTTGCTGGACCACAAGGAGATGAAGGACAATCGGTTTGGTTAAAGAATACACTTATAACAAGCGATAATGATACCCTAAAGACAAATCAATTTGGAAAGTTAAATCCAACCACGATTGAAATTGGAGTGTCAAGCTCATCAGCAGATTATAACAATCCGACTACCAGATTAAAAACTTTACATACTTCTGATAAGAACACATATAACCTTTCTTTAAAAACTTCAGATTCTGATAATAGATCTCATTATAATTTTTATTATGATTCAGTTGGATCACAAATAGTTTTAGAAGAGAGCTTTGATGAAAATGCATCTGGAATTTTGGTGGATGCTGCATCGCAACATAATTATTCTGGTTTTATTGAAATTGATGGTGGATTAACAAGTTCAGTTGATTCAATTTTAAATTCAGGATCAGAGATGCACATAGGTGCTCAATTTAATGTAGCGAGTCCAGTTGCAAACTATGTTGTAAGATCTTCAGATAGTAGTGGGAGCGTAAGTTGGGCAAGATTAAGAGATTTAATCGCGTTGTTTCCAATCGGATCAATTATTGGAATCGATCCTTCGTATTTTAATTCAACTAATTTTTATTTAAACGAGACAATACAACAAACAGGAACTCCAATTCTACAAAATAGAACCGGAGCCGGTATGGCAAACACCCTTTTCGAAGGATGGTATGCATGTAATGGACAAACCTGGACTATTGGAACTCTTAATTATACTCTTCCAAACATAAATGCATTTAAATATAACATTGCATCAAATGACGGAGGACAGACAGAACAAACATTTGGACCTGCAGATCTTTCAATGCTTGCAGGCGCAGAAGTTACGCTAACAATGCCGTATTCCAGTGGATATACAATCACTTCGACAATTGTAGATTTTGCAAGCACTGGAGAACCAGGAGTGATAGATTTTCCGAATACTGGAACTGAATATGGAGATACAAAATTGATCTATATATGTTATTTAGGACAAACTGGATTTACATGGGAAACTGGAAGTTATGTTCCTCCTACATTAAATAATATTGATTTAGGTTATGATACAAGTTCTCAAGCATCTGCATGCGCTGCTGGAACAAATACATTTAAAGCAGATTTTTCTGTAGAAGATTGGACGAATTTAAGTAACAATCTTATTGGTCTGCATCTTTATAATATTGATGGAGTAACCCTCGCAACATCTGGTTTTTACAGTTACGGCGGAGTGGTTAGATATTGGGTTTCTCCTGCGTTTAATGGTTCAAATTACGTTGGATCATGTCCAACAACATCTCAGATATTAAATGCGATGCATAGCGCAGTTATTTTTGATCTAAATTATTCAAATGGAAATCCTCCAACTGGATTTAATGTTACTTTATATGGTGATAATTCAAATTTAATTAGTGCTACCAAATTATTTACAAATGCACAAGGAACAATTCCAGCACCGACAGGTTGGTACAGAGTCGGTACACTATTAAGATTCTGGGATAATGGATTAAATTCATTTGATGGAACAAATATAGATGGAACCATAATAATGAATGCAAATAGAGGTGTACCAGGTGCACCGGTCACAGGATTTACATGTGTACAATCAGCAACGGCATCAAATGCATGTTTGGGTTTTGGAACTCAAATGTTTGTTTATACACTATTGGGTAATTTAGAAAATACAGCAGATTCAACACTAACTGCATATATAAATTCAAATAGTGATTCTACTGCCGAAGGAACAGAAGCAATGTTGCAAATAACACAAGGATATTACTATAGCGATTGGGTAGTAGATATTGAAGGAACAGTGTATAATAGGTTTTCAATAAGCAATGGAATATTAGGCATCAAAAATACTTGCACATAATTAAAATAGATACATAGCTATATAGAAAAAGATATACAAACATGATTGACAATCTTAAAGAAATATTAAATACCGATTCTGATCAGCAAAAGTTGGACAAGATTAATTATAATTTTGACCAAATTTTGGTGAATGGCGGTGGACCAATCGGATCCCAAGGCGCTCAAGGTGCTCAGGGTTTTGATGGTTTGACTGGTGATACCGGTCCACAGGGAGCTCAAGGTTCAACAGGACCTCAAGGTGCTCAAGGTACAATCGGTTCAGAATATTGGAATTCAAATATTGGAAGTAACAATGATACTTTAGTACCGATCCAGGTAAGCGGAAAGATAAATCCACCGACCATTATGATTGGTGTTGATTCAACTGATCCTATTTATGGAGATGTGATTTCTGATACGGCGATGTTGGTAAATAAAAAGTCTAATGTTTATATCGATAACATACAAATGACTGATGACAGCGTAAATGCAGTTACCGCAGCAACTAGCTTCTTAAGAATTGAACTTGGTTCCGGAAATGTAGTTACAAAAACAGAAGGATTTGATAATACAACAATAGCAACTCTTTCTAAAAAGAATGCATCTAAATATATTTTTTCTGATGGTACCAATGACATCGTTACCATAAATGCAAGTCAATTACTTGCAAATACACCAGCAATCTTTAATGCAGGAGCAACAATAAATAACTACTTAAAAGTTAATGTTGGATCACCTGCTTCTGGACAAATTCTAGCTAGTACTGATACAAATGGTACCGTAGCTTGGAAATCAGTTTCAGATTTAGGAGGTTCAGTTCCAATTGGTACAATCATTCCAATCTTAACATCTGTTTTTACAAACACTAGTAATTTTGCGCAAAGCGTTACATTACCATCAGATTCTGATGTATTAGAAGTTGCGTATGGTAGAGGTATTGGAAACTATGCAGGATGGTATCTTTCAAATGGTAAAACATGGGAGAATGGTGCTACTTCATTTTCAACGGTAGATCTTTGTTCATTTAGTTATACAATTGATAATAACACAAATAGACCTGCGGGATCCGGTCAAGGAGCTGCATCGGTAACAAATAGCATCATTGCAATACCAGGAGGTTCAGATACATCGATGGCTGCAGCTTACGCTTCTCCTACATATACAATAACAACAACGCTAAATACCGCAACAGATAATATCTACACTGCTGGAAGTGGAACGCAATACAACCTATACAAAATGGTGTACATTGTTTATTTAGGAGCTGATAATTTATATTGGGAAGATGCTGGAAACCAAGGAGGATCAGGATCTAATGTAACATTCACAAATATAACGCTTTTAAATAATACTAATAATACAACTGATTCTTGTAGTGGTACACCTGCTGGATATGACATTGTAATACCTTCTACGAATTCAACATTTGCAGCATGGCAAGCTTACAATAATTCAACGTTCCCAACGGCATGGAGAGATGATACACTTGCATTTTCTGAAACTGGTTCTACGGTATATGTTTATTATACAGGTACAACAAATAAAGTATCTTCAGGATATTATGCAATCAATGGATATATCAGATACGTTACTTCTGGAGTATTGATTGGAAATCCAATTGGTACATTAGAGGGAACAAATGCAATGACATGTGTAAATGCGGTTGCAGAATTTGATAACGTTGGATCTGGTGTTCATACATATACGACTTCAGCGAACACAACAATTACGATGTACGCATCTAAAACATTATTACCCGTAGGATACGATGCTGGTCCATCATATCAATGGGAAAGAAGTGCAGACAGTGGAACAACATGGAGTAATGTTGTAGGGGCAACGGGTGCAACGTATGATGCAAATGAATCAGCAGTAGGAACTTATTTATACAGAGTATTGATTAGATTGCAAGACAATAGTGCAGTACCTCCATCATACGGAGTATATTTCCAATCAAATGCAATATCATTAATTGTAGCTGCTCCATATACTATTTTAGGTCCAACATATGTTGATCTAGATAATACAAACGTCGGTGGAGTTATCAATGTACAAAATGCTCCAGTAACAATAACATTAAAAACGTTTGGTGGTGCAAGTTCTGGACATTGGACAAGTTCACAATTAAATATAAGTGGAATTGGACAGGTGAATGGATATGCAGACGGATATTTAACAGATACGCAAACCCTTGATATATCTTCAAATGGAACTTATTCATATACATTAATTTTAACAGGGCATAATGGTTCTGCTGGCAATAATGCATCAATATCTTAATTCTTTAATCTATGTTAAATTTAAATCTTACACGAAACACAATTATTTTTGTAGTAGTAGCTCTTTTTATTCTACTATTTCTAAGAGAGTGTAATTCAAATTCAAATTTGAAACAACAATTAGTAGCCGCGAATACAACCGCAACTACCAATTATAATAACCTATTAGCAGCACAAGATACCATCAAGGTATATAAAAATACTGCTGGAGATTTGGTAGCTGAAAAAAGAAGTTACACTTTTGATACTGAAAATTTTGAAAAACAATATTCAAAATTAAGTAATCAATATTCAACTGCTCTATCTTTAAACAAAAATTTGTCTAACGTTAATTCACTTTTAAAATCTCAATTGACTTTAAAAGATACAATTAAAGTTTCTGGATCGATCGCTACAATTAATGATACAACAGATGTTTTTAAGATCAATGATTTTAAAGATTATGGAAATGGAAACAATAGAACATTTAATGGAAACGTGAAGTTTTCTTTTATTAAAAATAAATTTAGTGTTCAAAATTCAGAGTTTGATATTCAAGAAAATATTAAATTGTATGCAGACATACAAGACAATAATGGTTACAAGTCTCTTAAAATGAGTACTTCTTATCCTGGAATTAAATTTGATTCTATTGAAAATATAAACTTGATAAATAATAAACTAAACGAAAAAATCCAAAAGAAAGCAAGATGGTCGATCGGATTTGGGGTTGGCTATGGCGCATCTTTAATCAATGGACAAATAATACAATTCGGACCGACTATCGGAGTTGGATTGTACTGGAGTCCTAAGTTTTTACAATTTTAAAATAATAAAAAAGAATGGCTCAATCTTCTAAATTTTTAAGGTTAGATCCGGATGTCTTATTAGAATTCATCTATCACGATCAATCGAATCCTACTGCTACTGAAATTACAGTTGGCAATAGCGGAAGCCATGTCAAATTTTTAAATACTATAGCATCTGACAATACTCAAACCCGTTATTTAATAAATGAATTGGGTGGAGATGTTGTTAACTTTACAGTTACGTTAAATGGTGCATACATCGTTATTAACGATTTTGCGTCGAGAGAATTACAATTACAAAACGGAAATACTTATATTTTTAACCTTTCAGCATTACCAACACCATCAAACTTTGTAATAAGTGGAGGTGGAAGTTTAACAGTGCAAGGAACTAACTTGATTTATTCTCCAAATACAAATGGAACATATCAATATTCATATACTGGAGCAGCAAATGTAAATTACAATGCTGGAACCATTCAAGTTAGAAACAAAGTAAATCCTTACTATACTTTACCAGAACAAGAAACTGGAAACACCATTAAAACTGGAGTTGGAGAGGTTGGAAGATATTATGCGATTGTTGATAACACTGACGGTACCCGTTTTGCCTTATTGGACAATGCATTAACTTATCTTTCTGATCCAAGCTGGACTGGTACAACTGCTCAAAATTTAACGTATCAAACGATTACTAACAATTTAGTAAATTATGATACCGTTAGACTACACTTAAGAACTGGATTCTCATTTGGAGCAAGAGGCTTACAGGGTTTTATCTTTCAAATTAAATCAAAGAGAAACTCTGGAATCTATAACTTCTTTACCTCTTTAGCGTACTTGAATTTTTCAAGTTATGAAGTTCAGAATCCTTCACCATTTGTTTTAGCTGGAACTCCATTCTCTAAATTTATCGAAGTTAAAGTTCCATCATTGGTGGATATGTTTAATTCAGCGATCAATTTAGATTTTGAAACTGCGTTCTTTGGATCAGCAGATCCTACAAGTTCGATAGCATTAAATCCAACTGCAAACTATGAAATTGCATTTAAATTAATTAATAGCTTAGTACAAGTTAATAATGTTTATTATGCAGATACTGGCCATGAAACTGATGTTACTATTGCACAGCAAGATGAATATCAAGATATTACTGCAGTAATCGCAGAAGCTGGAGATGGAGATTACTTTCAATTATATGGAGAAAAAGATGGTTCAATATCTAACTTCTCTCAATATATTTTAAATAGATTGACTACTAGTAGCGATGACATCACTGTATTTTATGATATTGAAATCTTAGAACAAATTGGTTTGGCTTTTGCTTCAACCTTTACAGGTTCGTATGTTCAAACTCAAAACTTTGATACTCCAATTAATTTTAGACCAATAATTCAAAATGCAAATATTGCAGCTTCATTTATGATTAATTTGAATTTAAGAATCTACAATGAAACTGATAATACTCAAATATTAAAGCAAGCTTCTTTAATCTATAATAAGCCATCGAAATATGGCAAAAAGATGTTGCAACTTGGTATTGGAAATAATGTAGTGAACAAGGTTTATAACACGATCGCATCTACTGCAGCAACAGGAGCAATAGAAACCTTTATCAATTCAATTAGACCTACTGTTGGAGAAACCAGATACGTTCCAGTTGCAGTTGAAACTGTAAATATAATGGCTGGAAATTCTCAAGCTACTTTAAACGGTACCACAATAACAACAACAAGCCCATTAAATTATCAACCGCAAGGATCTGGTGTTATGACCCTTTCTAAAGTTGCAGATAATTTTATTAAATTTATAATTGCTCAACAAACAGGAGATTCGATGACTGCAGTTTCATTAGTGAATGCAGATTCAGTGAATCTTTTAATTAAGAGTGGCTCAGTAGAACAAAGCATTGCCGCAGACTATACATTTCCAGATATCGATCTAAGCAAAGGAGAGGTAATATTTAAAATACCGAAATCAGTTGCAACGAGATTCGATCAACCTGATGTGAATGCAGCAAATGATAAGTTCTACATTAACTTAACGAATGGTGGAAGTTCTTCAACCTTATATTACGGAATAGTCAACATTGTATAATGATATTAAATAGTAGAAATAATTTATTCAACTTCCAGTTCCCAAGGAACTTTGTACCTAAGGAAGTATCTGATCAATACTCAAAGTATTTGAACAGGATGCCTGGTAATATTATTACGGAGCCGATAGATTTTGTAAATTATGCAGTGCAAGGAATTAATCTTCCAGGTTTAACGTATGAGCCGACCACCCAACAAAATTTTGATGGTACCATAAGATACTTTAGAGGATCTCAACCAATACAAAATTTGATACAAAGAGAATTTACAGTAACAATGCAATTGCTTGATGGATTTATCAATTATTGGATCATGAGAGACACTATGTTGTATTACTATTCTCAGGGTGAAAATGAGCCATACATTGAAGATTTAAAATTACAATTGCTAGATGCTGAAGGTATCGCATTGGCTTCAGTTCTTTTTGAAAGACCTCTACTAAAAGAAATTTCAGAACTAGATCTTAACATGAGCAGCAATACTGCAGAATTTAATACGTTCACATGCCAATTCCAATACAATAGATACAGTGTTATCCTAGAAATAGACTAATATATAGAATATGAAACAAGATTTTAAAACGTTCGAAGATTATCTAAACGAGCAAAATGTTACCGATAAAGAATGGGGAATGTTACGTGAGTCATTGACTTCGGAACTAACTCCGCAATTGGAAAGCAAAATTGATCTTGCGATTGATGAATTTATGAGCAACTATACCGATGCGAATGGAGTTATTGATATCGAAAGATTCAATGAAGAACTTACAAATGAAGGTATCTTAGGTTCAATCATCGGCGGACTAACTGGATTTGCTCTTGGATCTACAGTTGGTAAAATAGTTGCTAGAGCATTAGGCGTACAATCTGGATTATTGTATGATTTATTAACATCAAGATTAGTTGGTGCCGCAGTCGGTGCAGCTCTTGGCAATAGAATCTAATATGAACATAGTCGCAATCGACTTTTCACTTAACTCTCCTGGTATCGTAGTTCGAACTCATGAAAATGAGCTCAAATTCTTGTCTTATATGAAAGCTGGTGGTACCAAGTCAGAAATTAGGATGCAGGAAGAGTTAACTCTGCAAAATGATATAGACTTTAAGATTCAACCCGGATTTGAAACCAGTAAAGAGTTCTCCGAAAGAGAGTTAACCAAATTGAATCGGTACATTACTATGGCTGAAGACATGATCGAAATGATTATCTCGGCTGGAGTTGCAACTGATTCACATACGATCTTTGCATTCGAAGGTGTTTCTTATGGTAGTGGGGGTGGAGGAACCAATAATTTAATCGATCTAGCGGCGGCTGCAGCCATCTTTAAATATTCTTTATTAATTCGGTTTCAGCATCCTGATAATAATATTCTTACGGTAGCTCCGACTTCGATCAAGAAGCATGCTGGTGGGGGTAGATTAAAGAAAAGAGAGCTCTGGGATGTTTTTGTTCAAAATACATTAGAAGACGATTCTCTGTCGGGAAGCGGTGTTTGGAAGTTCGCGGTAGCGCTTGAAGTCGGTGCTAAGGTCCCGAAGCCCTTTGATGATTTGGTGGACGCCTATTTCCTGTCCCTGTATATCCAGTCTCTGGCTTTAAGCCCCTCCTAGAACCCTTTCAACCAATGGAACCATAACTTATATTCTGTGTAGGCCCTTTTGTTTCAAGATTCTTAAAGTTTTTTTAAAGTATTTTGGGAAACAATAAGAGAGTGAGATATATAATATGTATGGAAAATCAAGTATTCGATTTAGATTCATCATTAAACTCATCAGATCATTTTGACCTATTCGACGCGTTAGCAAAAATGGTTTCTCTTAATAAGATCACATCTATTGAGATGGAAGATCTATTGAGTAAATCTGGCCTAATTAAAATAAAGGCAGGTCAATATAAGAACGAAGATGGTGATTTATTGTTTATGAATGTGAAACAATAGGAAGATTCTCCTTATAATTAAAGTTATCAACGATTAAACGTTTAACGAATTAACCAATTTAAAGAAAATTAAAGTATTAAAGACATGGCAGATTTTGACATCTTCAATCTCGGGGTCAATGATGTTGACACCCACGAAACCCAATCATCTGGTTCAGGTAATGACCTTTACAAACCAGTAGCCGATCAAGGCAAAGACGGAACTTACAAAGCACTTATTAGATTTGTTCCAAACCCAACCAACCCCCGCAATTCATTAATTAAGAAGTACGTGCATTGGCTTAAAGATGCCGGCGGTGAAGGTAAATTAGTTGATTCTCCATCCTCTATTGGCGAAAAATGTCCAATCGCAGATGCATTCTTCAAGTTACGTAAATCTGATTCAGCAGTGGATCGTAAGATGAGCGAAACATTAAAGAGAAGAGAACAATATTATGCATTGGTTAAAATCATCAAAGATCCTCAGTTCCCAGAATTTGAAGGTACTTACAAGGTATTCAAATTTGGTTACAAAATCAAAGAGAAGATCGATGAAGAATTAAAACCAGCATTCGGTGAACCAACCCAGGTATTTGACCTATTCCAAGGTAAGAACTTCGAATTGATTATCACCCGTCAAGGTGACTATAACAATTATGATAAGTCTAAATTCTCAGCAACAAAAAGTGCTCTTTTAATTAAAGGTACTCCAGCTGAAAAGAATGCAGAGAACATGGCTGCAATCAGAGCCGAATTAGATAAAGCTCCAACATTAACTCCATACGAATTTAAAGCATGGGATGATGAAACAAGAGACTTTGTTAATTCAATCTTAAGACAGTATTTAAATCCAGGAAGCGCAATGGATGAAATCGTAAGTAGCAGAAAATCTGCAAAGACTGCAGCACCAGTTGCTGAAAGCACAGATGATTTCTCTTTCGATACAACTCCAACTACAACTGCTACTGCAACGAAACCTACAAAGGCAGCGGCTCCAGCAGCAAACGTAGAATCTTCTGATGATTTAGACTCTTTTTTGAATGACCTCGACTTATAAAATATCAGAAGAACTTAAATCAAAAATCAAGACCTTAGTTAAGCAAGTTGTTGTAAAAGAACATCAAAACTTAAATAAGCAAAAGATCAAGAACATGCCGGGCCGAATATCTCTTGCGTGCCCATACTGTGGAGACTCCACTAAAGACGATCACATGAAACGTGGAAATCTTTATTGGGACACTTTACAATATCATTGTTTTAACTGTGGAGAGCACACTGATGCCTACAAGTTATTGAAAGACCATGGTATTAAATTAAATGCAGATGATACGATCGAACTAATTGATTACGTCAAAGAGCATCGTATTGAAGCAGATCATGTCGAAGTTCTACAGCATGGCGTCTATGCAAAGGTATTAGAATTGGCTCCAACCAAACAAGAACTAAAGGAAAAGCTTAAATTTGTCGATGTAGAACCTGGAGAACCAGCATTCTTTTATTTAAGAGATCGTTTATTGTCCAACAAATTAGAGTACTTTATGTACTCACCAAAGGACAAGAGACTTTATATTTTAAATCTAGGTCCAGACGATAAAGTTATTGGTATGCAATCAAGAGCACTTGTGAAAACAAAGAGTTCAAGATACTTAACCTATGATTTATGTAAGATCTTAGAATGGTTAGAAAGGATGCCAGAATTGGAAGAGGAAGAATCAACCAATATTAATAAGGTATCGACACTCTTTGGTATTATGCAATGTGATTTTACCAGATCGGTTACAGTATTTGAAGGTCCAATGGATAGATTGTTTATGAATAATTCATTGGCATTGGCTTCGGCACAAAGGGATACGACTGAACTGGATGAGATCGATAGCGTCAGATATATGTTTGATAATGACATTGTTGGTAAAGAAAAGATGATGCAGAAGTTGAAGCGTGGTAAAAGCGTGTTCACTTGGGATCGCTTTTTGAAGCAGAATAAATTAGATACATATCAAAAGCAAATAAAAGATCTAAATGATCTGGTTATGGCTGCATATAATTTAAAGAGTACTTGCCTTAAAACCATAGAAGAATATTTCAGTACCTCACCGTTAGATGCATACTACCTATGATCGAATTTTTAGCAATGATTGATAAGGAATTAGAAGATTTTAATGAAGATCGTAAGAAGAGCAAAGGACTTAAAACGATACTTGATTTTGATAGTAACCTATCAGAGTATGATGGTTCTCAATTCACGATGAAGGTTGAACCTAAATTTAAAAAGAAGATGAAGACATCGATTTTCATCAAAGATGATAGATCAAAAGGTAAACTTTTTTAAAAAATAAAATTATGCAAGAAGCACAACCAGAAGTTAAAGTAAATAAGATCGTTAAGTTAGATGAGCTTCTTGGAAAAGAGCGAAGTGATTGGACTCAAAAAATCAGAGATCTTGCAGAGAACTTAAAGAATGCAAACAAATTAAATGAAGTTGCAGCATACACTTTAAGCTATCGACAAATATTGGTAGAGAGCATTGCTTCACTATCATCAAAAATTAGAACACAAAAGGCCAAAATCGATCGATCCTTTAAAGAGGCATGGATCCGTTACTATGGCTACGATTATAAATTAAACGATACTCAGCGTGAGAAATTCATCAAAGCTGATCTATCGGATGAGTTGCAGATTCAAGAGATGCTGGAGGCACAACGTGACTTCGTAGTAGGCAGTATCAAAACTCTTGATAACATGAGCTTCGCAATAAAGCAAAGAATGGATATGATGCAACTATAAAAAAGTAAAATGGTTTGGTATTAACACTAACGGAAGACAATAGATTCCTTAGGATTGATGAAGCTACAGAACTTGAAGTAGAACAATTAAACATCTCTCTAACAAAGAGAATTGATAGTTGGAGATTCAATCCATTGGTAAAGCGCGGAATATGGGATGGTTACGTTTGTTATATTAAAGATAACAAGTGGATTCCTGTAGGTCTATGGCGCTATGTAATGGTTGTGTGCAAAGAATATAAATTTGAACTGAAGATCAATGGCGTCTCGCGCCTATTTGATCCAAATATAAATCCAGAGTCATTCCAAGAATGGGCATTAGAATTCTTTAATGGATATAAATTAACTCCACACGATTATCAAATAGAAGCTGCATTTAACATCCTTAAATTTAGGCGATGTTTGGCAGAACTTGCAACATCAGCAGGTAAGACAATGATTTCATTTATGACGGTTGCGTACATGCTTGAAAAACAAAAGGCAACAAAGATACTTTTTATCGTGCCTAACGTTTCACTTGTGGTGCAGGCTACTGAGGACTTTCAAGATTATAATTGGAAGAACCGAATTAAAATGAAGATTCAACAGATCTATTCAGGTCAAACGATCAAACCAAATACAAATGTCGTAATCGGTACATATCAGTCTCTTGTTAAAAAGACGGCAGAATACTTTAGCGAATTTGATGCAGTGATCGTCGATGAAACCCACCAGGCAAAAAGTGCTTCAATCAAAGAAATCCTTGCAAAATGTAGAAACGCAAACTACAAGTTTGGTCTATCAGGTACACTTCCAAAAGATGGTACCTTAGATAAGTTAACCCTAATGTCTCAGACCGGTCCAGTTATTACTGAGATCAAGGCGGCATTCTTACAAAAAGAAGGACATATCGCAGGTTGTAAGGTTAAAGTGATTGAGATGGATTATGCGCCAGAATCAACAAAAACAGCGTTCCAAGAGCTCACACAAAATAGATATGAAAGCAAAGATGTTTTCCAACTTGAACAAAACTACATCGTTAATAACAAAGCTAGGCTTGATTTTATTGTCAGCGTCATTTCCAGAATACCAAGGAATAGTTTGGTACTTTTCCATCGTATTGAACACGGCCGAAAGATATATGAAGCTCTTCGTGCAAAAAGCGATAAGAAGGTTTATTACGTTGACGGTGGAACCGATACTGATATTAGAGAGGAACATAAAAAGAAAATGGAGGCAGGAGACGAGGTCGTTATTGTCGCGTCGTATGGTACTTTTTCAACCGGTATCTCAGTTAAAAAGATCCACAATATTTTCTTTACAGAAAGTTTTAAATCGGAAGTGATTATTAGACAATCGATCGGTAGGGGACTTAGACAACATGAATCCAAAACTGACGTTTTAATCGTTGACTTTGTTGATAATCTATGTACGACAGAATGGGAAAACTATCTGTATAAACATGGCCAAGAGCGCCAGAGGATCTATCGACAAGAAACTTTTGAATACGACGTGAAGAAGGTGAAGTTTGACGGCAGTGAGTAATCGATGAGATTCATATAATATATGGATATATAATTGTGAACAAATATAAAAAAATACTAAAAATTATGTCAGTACAAAGAATCAGTTCATTTAAGACCTTTGCTGAAATTAAGCAGCAGCAATCGTCAATCAAGATGCATGAAGAAAATAAGGCTAAAAGAGAATCAATCTTAGGTCAAATCGGTGCGGCTCTTGAAGAAATGGGAGTAACATCATTACAAGAATTAGACGAAGAGAAAAGAAAGTCTCTAGTAGCAAAAATCTTTAATGAAGATGAAGCCAAAGATATCGAGAAGAAAATCGTTGCGATGGGTGAACCAAAGAAAGAGAAAGAGGCAGCAGGCGATGCACTTAAAACAAAGACTCAGGGCAAAGAATCTGAAGCTGAAAAGAAAATGGATGAGTCTGTACTTGCTGAAGGTTTAACTTATGAAGAGAAAATGATCGAAAATTTCTTAAAGAAATTGGCAAAGGAACTAGATTATTCTGTAAAAGATGCTGCATACTTTGTTAAATCAACGATCAACAAATATGGTTTAGCTGAATCAATTACAAACGAAGGTAACGCTTTCGGCGATGCAGTTAAAAAGGCGAAAGAAGCTGGAGATAAAGAATTTGAATTTGATGGTAAGAAATACAATGTTGAAGAGGCTGAACAAATGGTTTCTTT
>Ga0214165_1000481_pt1 | contig 28340 bp, 23 predicted proteins | sample TroBogypolimnion_34_FD_153004 | JGI IMG/M metagenome (GOLD analysis project Ga0214165, IMG submission 153004) | Freshwater microbial communities from Trout Bog Lake, WI - Practice 03JUN2009 hypolimnion v3 | ecosystem: Environmental > Aquatic > Freshwater > Lake > Hypolimnion/Profundal zone ... | reverse complement strand
CGTACTTTACCAAGGCCCTGTTTGTAGAGGCAAGGACGGGCGGTCTGCTCGACTTTTCGTGGATCAAGTGCGTGGAAAACCTGTACGGCAGCTACACCAAAGCCAAAAACGTCCGAGCCAACACGCTCGCCGCGCTTCGGAACGAGGCGTTTCAATCCGACGCGATGCAGCAGGCGCGCGAGAAGCTGGGCAGCTCGTGCGCGCGATGCAAGAAGGAGTGCAGGAAGCTGGTGGTGGACCACGACGTGAAGCCGTTTGCGCAGATTTTGGATGAGTTTCTCGACGAGAGGGGCATTTCGCTTTCGGATATCAAGATCAGGGGGTCTAAAGGCGGATTCCGCGTGAAGAAGCTGGGCTCTAAGTGGCGGAAGTTTCACGACGCCAACGCGACGCTGGTGGGGCTGTGCGCCGGCTGCAACGGGAGCCTGAATTCCAGGGGGTATCGCATGAAACGGAAATAAAACACCGAAAATGGAGGCGGAAAATCGTTTCGTATTGAATGTAGTGTGCTCAACTATGGACGCCTTCTGGCGCGCCCTGATGATGCGTCTTGCATTGCATTTGTCCTTGGGCATTTTGCGTGGACTGTTGATGGTTGTAAAGGATTCTTAGGTCTTGTGTGCACACTTTGCCCATTAATTTGGAACTGTCTGTGTGCTCTGGACACGTCGCGACTGTTCGAAGACCACTTCTAAACGCGAAAAACGTACACGTTTCGTTGCTTCTTTTTGTGTCTAGTAGCAGGTGGATGTAAATTTTCAGATTGGGTATTTAATGCAGAGGGGCTTCTTCATTATAATGATGAAGGATTTGGATGCAATGATCGAGGTGTTTAAAAAATGTCTTAAACTTTGGGGTATAGACACGTTGTTAAAATGTCGTAAGGTCCAGATGTCCCAGACAGTGGATTTTAGCGGATTTAATGAATTCTGGGAAAGGAATTTTGACAGAGGGTTTCAGACGACCGTTTCCCGCGACGCTGCAGAAATCGAATTAAACGGCAGTGTGAAGGCTGAAATAATTCCTTACGGTCAGTTTGACTTTGTATTATGTGATGTACGCAAAATACTATTTCACGCCGATTTGCCAAGCATTCGCAATCAGTACTATGATGAGTATACTCCGGGAAATGGGCGAGAAACAGCTGGTTCCAAGGATGCATTTGTATATGTTTTTGGGACAGGAGGGGCTGAGATTTTGGCTTTCGGGTTGCCTTCTGTATATGAGTCGGTCGGTACTATTCGCAGAAATATTAGACTGTCCTGTGTTGTACAATCGCAGAGAACGCCCGTTGTAGAATCTGGTTCAGCAACGCAGACACTGACCGTAAAACCCAGACCGGCTTTGAGACCGTTGCCTGTCGTGGGTATCAGTAAGGTGGTATCCATTCTTAAAGATCTCAAGTCGGCTGTAGAACGGTTGAACAACGACGATGATAAAGCCATAATAAGATCTATGATCGAGAGAATAGAGAAACTTGTGCCTGAAGCAGCAGGAGGTTCTTAGCGGAAGAAGAGGCGTTTATGTGGGCTCGCGTTCATGCCTGAATTATTACTTATCCATAGAGAAGTGGTCCTCGAACAATTCCAAATTATGCTGTGCGATGTCCCGTACTCCTTTGGCTTCGAATCGGAATAAAAACTCTCCCTTTTGCAGTCGATGGTCTCCGCGCTCAATTCCGACTTTGAGTCCGGTCTCTCTGACCCTCCTGCTTCCGTCTGGCACGACTGGCTCTGGGGATCGGATCTAGCGGAGCCTGTGACGGTGGACTGCCTTTTGAACCGGTCCCATCTTCTCGGCCTCTTGGTTGCTCGCTACCGCGCGCTCCGTGAGCCTCTGTTGATGGAAGTGTGCGTGTCGATCCCAAACATGATTTACGTCAATTCGCGCGTCTCCTCTATGACGGCGCGGCAGCTTCAGGACACTGTGCAGGATCTGCAGCTCCACTGGCGCGACTATGTAGAGACGGTCGACTCTTGCGCGCTTTTGGAGCTCGTGGACGCGCTGATGACGCGGTTTGGGCATTTCAACCTTTATCCCTCAGTGTACGAAGATGTAGCTATGCGCGATTCGGCCAGCCCGGATCGTATGAGTGTCCTGTGCATCAGGCGCTTCGTCACCATTTTCTGCATCCTGTACCGGCATCTGGATCTCTTGCATAGGTGGTGCGTCCCAGAAGATATGGGCGCCGTGGAGGAGATCCAGGATTTTCACGTCCAAGCGTCGATGGAGGAGTTTTACAAGCACACGATGCACGCGGACCTGCCCCCGGCCGCGCGGTTGCTTTACAGGCAGGACTTTTCGGGCTTCTATCACTGCGTGTCGCAGGCCGTCTACTTTCATTTTCCTAGCTACGAGCGCAGGGTGCAGCTGGGGTTGGAGGAAATCAGGGCAGGAGAGAAACAGGTCTACACACTCGCGCCGCTGATGGAAATGTATCCGGAGATCAATTTATGCTACGAAGACGAAACGCCCTCACTGGGCAGATGGAACTGGTTCCTTGCGTGCGGGCGCGTCTACTTGCTGGATGACGTTGGAAACGCGTGGTTCGATCCCAACATCCTTCGAATGGCGGGGTTTTTCCTGGCGAAAAATTCCAAACATTGAAGTGGCGAGTTGTTCAGGGACCCGGTTGCATCCGAAAGAAGGAGGCGGCGAACGCCGAGATCGCCCTGTTCAGGGGCTCGGTTGCCTCGATGAAGCTCTGCATGGAGGGCTCGACGGCATCGATGATGCTCTGCGCCGAAAGGAATGAGTCGGTGGTTCGTTGCACCTTGGGCTTGCGTTCGGCCTCCGGGTTGGTTCTTTCGCTTTTGTTGTCTGTCGCTGCCTTGAGACTGGCGCCACTGCTTTCGAGCGGAGCTTTGAGGCTCGAGCTGCTGCTTTCGATGGGGGCCTTGGAGCCGCTGCTTTCGATGGGGGCCTTGGAGCCGCTGCTTTCGAGCGGGGCTCCGTTTCCACTTTCCTCGCGTTTGCGCTTGCATCCCGCTGAGGCCTCCGTTTCGGTGATTTTCGATGCGAATAGTTTCAGCAGCAAGTCTGCTTGAGGTGTGTCAAATTGGAGCACAGGGTGTGTGGGCAAGACTTGTTTCGTATTCAATGCAGCCCTGTCCAGCACTTCCTGATCTGACACGGCTTTTTCCAACCTGGCCGCTTCTATTTCCGATATTTTTGCCTTTGCCTCTGCTGCCCTGAGCTCGGCCGCGACCGCTCTCAACTCTGCTTCTTTCTTTTGGACCACGGCTTGCTCGATTTGGGTGATTATCCCTGCAGTCTTCGTCACTGCGAGTTTATCCACACAGCTGCCTGCATTGATAGCCTGGTTCGTTTCGACAGCAGCAGGGACTTGGCTCGTTTCAGCGGGTATGACAGCCTGGCTCGTTTCAGCAGGTATGACGGTTTGGCGTGTTTCAGCGGGTATGACAGCCTGGCTCGTTTCAGCAGGTATCATGGCTTGGCGTGATTCAGCGGGTATGACGGTTTGGCGTGTTTCAGCTGGTATGACGGTTTGGCTTGTTCCAACGGCGTTGTTCACCGTACACCAGCTTTGAGCCATCACCCATCGCATCATCGCAGCTGTGCTGTCTGGCATGTGAGTTGTGTCAAATACCTGTTGGTTCACTTTGACGTGGAATCCGGGACTGTCTTCGTTTGCTTCCTCGCCCGTCAGTTCGACGCTCACTGCGTTTGCATGCCTTAGCTCATTGAAACCATTGAAAAGGTTTCTTGCATATTTTTTTGGATTGCCTTTCCATTTGTACAGGTGTACTATGTTTGGGATATCGTATATGCTGGGCTTGAGTATGTAACCACTGGGCATATCATCTGCGGAAGTCGTCTGAGATTTTCGCCTGGTGGTCATGTGAGCCTGGCTGACCAACGTCCTTGTCGTACTTATATACACGCCATGTTAGTTGTGCACTGATTTTTTTAGCACTGACGTGTCCTTTTTCACTCAATGCAGTTTCAGCCAATGCTGATAATCCCCACGCCCCTGGGCGACGCCATCCGTTCGTGCGAGGACGTGGTCGATGCAGACTCCGGCGTGATACGCCTGAAGCCAGAGGCCTCGTGCACCTTTTTACCGGAGCCGCTGCTTCGGTCCTCGGTGCCCGTTTCCATGTATTCGTGCACAGACCTCCCTGACCCGCATCGTGTGCGGACTGAGATCAGCAATGTGTGCGGGTTCGTGGCAGGTGGGCCGTATTTTGTGCGTATTGGAGGCTCCTCTGACCTGTTGACAACAGGGCTCTCCACGCTGTGCGACCGCCATCCCGCGTGGCGCACTGTGCGGTCCACGCTGGGCTGCTTTCGCGAGGCCTACTCCCTCAGGGCGGGAAACCTGCTATTCCTTCGTGGAAAACTCATTTTCAAGGGCGCTACGTCCAGAGAGGGGGTGTACAGCACCGTCTCGCGTCTGGTCTCCGAGCCGTCGACCCCTGTTCTCAAGGCCTATCTGATCATCGCGACGGCCTACATGCGGCGCAACCTTTTTGTGCAGAATGGCTGTCTGCTCGAGGAGATGCTGTCCCGGTTCTCGTGGTGCAGGGTGATGATGAGGTTCGAGGCATGCATTTTTTTTCTGCCTTCATCTGACGATCTGCACAGGCACGAGGAGATGTCCAACGCGGTGATTTTTTACATCAATTCTTGGGACTCCTTCCGCCTGTCTCAGGGGCGTGCCAAGCCTGATATGGGCACCGTGACCGTGTCTCGGCGCGGCGTTGTCAATGTGAGGCTCGGGTGGCACGACGGCGTGGATTGGGAAGGCAACGAAGAGTGGGTGGCGCTGGTGGATTCGGTCAGGGATTTTCTGCTGACGCTTTGTTGACAAGGCTGGTTTAAAATTGTTTAAATTTGTTTTCTGGAACTGGCCTTCGACAATGGAACGAGAGCCGCCGCTTTTAGAGCTCTTTGAAGACAAATGGAAGGACCTCAAGTCCATCCGCGACTTTATTCGGCTTCCTGTGTTATATCACCCGCTACCTGGAGAATCAAACCCTGACGCGTCTCCGCGCGACATTTCGGCGCTCAAGATTGATGCCGTTGTGGAAGAGGGCATGCGTGTACACGAGCTGGATGAGATCAGAGCCCGTCTGGAGATGCTTCAGAAGTCTATACCCCCGATAAGCTTGGGGGATGCAGCTTCGTCTGCGCCTTCGCAGCACGTGTTGCATTGCTCCAAAAAACGCAAGGCCGCAGATGCTGTTGTCGAGCAGAAGCGTGCTCGCAAGTAATACGATAAGCGTGTGTGTCCGATTATGACTCTTTGTCTATACATAAATGAGTTTGTGTGTGCGAGACACTGATGACCATATTCTATTCGCTTTTCGAGGATAAACGCATTACGATTTCGCTTCTGATATGCTGGCTGATGATTATGCTCATTGGTTCGCAAGGAATCATACAAACGATGAACGTGTGTGTGGGAAACACAGTGCGATTTCGCTCGTGATGTGCTGGCAAGTAATAATACAATCGATGAGCGTGTGTGTCGGATTATGACTCTTTGTCTACATAAATGAGTCTTCGCGTGCGAGACACCAATGTCCATATTAGATACGCTCTTCGACGACAAACGCATTGCGATTTCGCTCATGATGTGCTGGCTGGTGATTGTGCTCATTGGTTTCAGCTCCATAGGGCTGCTTCATAGCGATTTTATCCGTGTGGGCCCTTCGGAGTCGACCAAGATAATGAGCCTTACGATAAGAACATGGAACGACTGGCTGATGGTCGCCGTGGCCAGCTTTTTGAGCTCTATAGTAAACGACTTCTTCTCCGATAGCCTGGGCCCCTGGTTCCTCAACACTGTCCAAGACCAGAAAACGCGCTACCTTCCCTACAGCAAACTCACCTGCTACATTGTTCTGCAGCTCTACTCGGTCTACTGCGCGTTCATGAGCGTATTTTCTGTCGGCCTTCTGATGAGCCAGGTCGACTTTCTGCTCATACGTCTGTTTGCGGATCTGCTCGTCAACAGCTACACTACCTTCAAATTCTTGCGCGGAAAAGAGGTCAATAGGCGAAAGTACGAGGAGGAGAGCAACCACTGCCTTAATTTAATCAAAAGCACGGACGAAGTTGCCAACGAGATGACGTCGGTGCTCTCGGAGGAGTCCAGCGACGATAAGACCCCGCTCACGCGGTAGCCCTATTGAATTTCAGCGCCGCCTCCTTTAACAGCTTGTTGTACGTGGGCGCGTGCACCGTCCTGTTGACCAACACGATGCGATTGATCTTGGAAACCGTCCGGTGAAAGCGCGGCAGGAGCGGCTGCATCGTGGGCGGCACCGGCTCCGTCTTGTTCGTCATCATGCCGTGGATGAGCTTGTGCACCCGCAGCTGCATGATCTGCCTGACCGGATCCGACGGCTGGATGCAGCGGAACAGCGCCAGGCGTGCGCGGGCCCGCGTCGCCTCGTCTTCGATCCCCAGCAGCTCGTTGTCGAGCTTGAGCACAGTCTCCTCCGCCTCGAGATCCAGGATGATGCAGTCGGGCAGCAGCAGGTCGACAAGCCCCTTGGTCACCTGCTGAGCCCGCGGGGCGGTGGAGGCGAGCGCCACAATCATCGTGCTTGCGTCCGTGAGGTATCGAATCTCCCTCTGCATGCGCTGGAGATGGTGCGTGTCGAACAGCAGCGTCTCCGGCGTGGTGTGGAGCTGGATGGGGGTCGGGTCCGTCAGCAGAAAAAAGATCGCGTCCACGTGCGCTGCGACGTAGTCCGCGGCCCGTCCTTGGAGGATTCCGTCGGCGCCGCGCTGCTTGAGCGACTTGTCGATCCAGCTCGTGGTGCGCTCGAGGGTCAGGGTGCCGTCCTGGAGCTTGTTGTCGAAGTGCTCGCGCTCGTAGCTCACGCCGTGCGTCCGGATGATGGGCGAGACGACGCGCAGGCGCGCGTTGGACTGGTCGATGCGCAGGAGGTGCACGCGGTCCATCAGGAACTCCAAGCCGTTGCAGAAGACCTGCTCGTGCTCGCCGTCCATGGCCGCGTCCATCTTGGCCTCCAGCGCCTTCCACTCGGCCTCGAGGCTCTCCTTTCGCTTCACCGTCTGGAAGCGGCGGAGGATGTCGACGACGCCGGCGATGAGCGCCTTGCAGCGTTCGGGTCCGCACAGCCCCGCTTCCGTCTGCTGCTGGATGAAGTCGATGTCCAGGACTTCCCTGATGGCGTGCGACTCCTCGTCCCTGCCCTGCATCACAATGGAGTCGCGGATCTCGCAGCAGACACGGAAGATCCGAACGTAGCACGGGTTCGGCTTCTGCTTCAAATCGTCCACGAGGCTGTCCCAGTAGGCGCGCTCAAAGGTCGAGCGGATCCGGTCGTAGGTGTTTTGTTCGACGACGCACCCGCCTTCGTCCGTGAGCTGGAATCCGGGATCGATGAGAAGCTCGTGGGCCATTTGCTGGTTGCTGATCTTGCCTGGCAAAGTGGCGTAGACTACTGCGCCTCCGCTCTGGGAAGGAAGGAGCGCGACGGAGGCCTCTGTGATCTTGTGCTTTTCGTCAAACTCGCGCAGCGCCTTTTCGCCGGAAATCTCGCGCAGCTTGTACCGGAGCCTCTGCGTCTGCTCTTCAATATCGATGCGGAGCTTGGAATCGGGGGGCTCGTTGGGCGACAGATACTCCTTGGACCGATACAGGGCCACGAGGGCCCACTTGATGCGGCAGGAGAGCTTGGCTTCGTCCGGCACCTTCCACGCCTTGAAGCACTTGAGGTACTTGAACAGCAGGGTCGGAAAGTCCTTGGTCAGCTCTGCAGGGACCTTCGAAAACGAGCGGCAGTGCATGATGCGATTGCAGATTTCCTCGAAGGAGGCGATCAGCAGCGTTGCGCTCTCCATCAGCGCCTGCTCGAGGGGCCCGACGGATTCGAAGACATTGGTGGATTTGTACGCCACCATGAAGCCAGCGAGCACCACACGGACATTGACGGTTTCGGCGCAGAGGCTCGAGCTGGGGGATCCGTGGCGGAAGGTGGTGAGCATATGGACGCGGCGCAGCGCCGCCTTGTACTTGGAGATGGTGGTCTTCTCCTTGAGGGTTTCGACGAGCGTTTCAAAGGCCATGGCCTTGGCAACCTCGGTCTGCATTCCGCCAGACATCTGCCGGTGGATGATCTTGTGTGTGGTACTGAACCTGAACCTCATGCGCCAGTAGGCCTGGATCTTGCTGGCGCTGCGATGCATGCGGGGCTTTCTGAGGATCTTGTGCGATGGCATTTGGGATGGAGTCTGATGTTTTGGGGTTTGTATTTATAGAGAAATCGTCCTGTAGAAATTTGGTTTTAGGTGAGTCGAACGGGTTTGTTTTATAATAGGTTAAAATTGAATCCTGTAAACGGGTGGTTTTAAATTTGAATCGATTTGATAAAGCTGTAAACGGGACCCGGCCCGGTGGTTTTAAATTTAGGTCGATTCGAAAGCTGTAAACGGGTTACGGGCCGGTGGTTTTAAATTTGATTCGGTTTGGAAGTTTGCGATTTTAAATTTGAGCAGATTTGAGTTGCTTGGTTCCCTTACAAGCAAGCGTGTACATAACGCTTATGCTCTAGGCGATTCGAAATGATGCATGCAGTCGGAGCGCTCACTCTTTTTGCGTTTGTGATGCTTGTGTGCCTTGTTTTGAGCAAAAGACGCAGAAAGATGGACGCGTGTTTCTTGGTGGATGAGGAAAGTATGCAGAGCGACGTAGCGTGGACTGCGAAGCAGGAATGCGACGTTTTGCCGTGGGACGCTCATTGCGTCGCTCAATGCAAGAGAGTGTTCAAGACGCATGTTCATTGAGGCGTCGTTTCGAAATGAACAGCGAGTTTCGCCAAGCGGTCAGTGGCCTCGTTGAGCTCGGACTCGGCCTGGGCCAAGCGTGCCGATGCCTGCGCCAAGTCCAGTTTGGCGATATCCACTGACCTTTCTTTGTGTGCGAGAAATACAGCAGTCTTGTGCTGTTCTTGCACGAAAAGGGTGGTGGCGCTCTCAGGCGTTTCCTTGTACTTGCTGAGCAGAAAATGTTTGTGTGATGTAGCCAAATAAAGTGTGAACCCGATGTCTGGCGGGCACTGCGGGAAGCACCGCAAGCATACGTTTTTCCCGCATTCTGGGCAGCTCAATTTCGTCTCGTATATGAAATTGCGGCACAATCCACACACATCATGCCCGTATACACATTCCGACTCGGCACAGGAACCTTCGACCAGAGTGCGGTGCAGGCACGAGCTCATGAAGCACGGCCATCACAAGAAAAAGAAATTTATATACTGTTACACTCGGAAAAAAGAATGTTTTTGAAAATACACATCCCATATGAACTCCTCATGGCTTGTCCTCTTGAATAGCCCCGACTTCTGGGGTCTGTTGGACAAGGAGCACTTGGGCATGCTCTCGTCGGTGTGCCGCCTATTTCGTGCCGAAATCCCGCACCGCACTGCGATCCTGAGCCTATTCAGTCAGAAGGTGGTCAAGAAAGTAAGCCTCTTTAGGATCCTGCCGCTCAGCGTGCGCGATGTGCTCAACCTCCGATCGCCTGTCAACTTTTGCAAGGTTTCGTGATCTTTGCAGATTCCGTTTGCTCTGTGCTCACGCCCTTTGCAGGCCTTCCTCATCGCCGAGCGGAAATCGGGCGGGTTCGACAACTGCCTCGCCCTTGTTCGCGAGCGCGGGTGGCGCTGCTGGGTGGAGAGCGGCGAGAAGCGCGCCCTGTTTCGGTCGCACATCGAGCAGCTGCTTCGCGACAAGGGAGTAAGCGAGATCCCTTCGTCGGATCCCGTCTATCGCTCTGCTGTGCGGCAGCGCTCCGTCGAGCGAGTGGCGGTGTGGAGCTACGCGTGCACATACGAGGCCCTGGTGTCGTGGTACGACCCGTACACGAACGAGCGCATCGGAACTATGACGGCCGGGCTCGGCCAGCGTCTCGAATTCTCGCGCGCGCTTCATAAGAGCCAGGAGTACGAGCAGCTGCTCAAGACTCTGCGGCAGGCAGTGGGCTACTGGTACAAGGGCATCAATGCGGACGTTCGGAGAATTCTGGAGCTCATCGGGGCTGTGCGGGCGTCGGGGAGAGAGACACAGATTACGGCGGTGCTTGTTTCGAACCATGTGCTGATTGTCGGGACTGTGCTGTTCAGTCACTGGGTGTGCCCTGAGAGGAGCATGTGAATTTGCAATGGGCCTTTTGTGTATACTGGTTCCGGTTTGTCCACTACCTAATAGCGGGTTAAAATGAAAGTTCATATCTCAGTATCTCCAAAACTGGGGCTCACTCCTCGTAACGGAGCAGCAGCAGCAGCGCAAAGTCCAAGCACCACTCGGCCTCGTCGCTGCTGAAGCGCAACTTGTTGATCTGCTTGCTATTGTGGAAGCACTGGATCGTGCCCTTCGAGTGCTGCAGGCCGTGCTGCGTCTTTCTCGTCTCCGGCTGCTGGATACGAAGGCAGAGGTCGGCGGCGAGGCGCGCCGTCACCGTCAGGCGGGCGCCGTCCGCTCCCACTGTGGGGGATTCGAAGGCCACTGCAAGCAAGCCGCGGGTGGCGGCCACACGCACGAGCACGGCCTCGAGTTCCTGCATCTCCTTTGCGAGGCGCAGGATCAGCTGCTGCTCCTTCGCAGCGTCCTCCTGCAGCTGCAGCGGCGTGGGATTCATCCACGGACGACGATATCTTTGAAGTTTGGCCTCAGTCATACAAGTATGTGTGATGATAATGACACGCGCCTTTATACTCTTTTTTTAAATACTAAAACAAATTGGGCGAAATAATTAGTTTATGAATGACGAGATCAGTATATATAAGACGCATTCGCACATGAATGAAGCGACTATGTGCACGCATTCGCACACGGATAAAGCGACTGTGTACACATCTCGTACGGAATATGAACGTTATGGGCCCATTTACATGAAACCGTCTGGCAGTGAGGTTGAGTGGGATGCCAGCACTGATAATCACACGGGGCTTTTTACGGAAACGCGCACCCTATTACAAATCAATACAGTAGGGGCTTTGGTGCTGTATGGAGGAAGATTCATGCAAATCCTCCATGTTTTGGACGACAGCAGCGTTCTATGCGCAGTGATGCTTGAGGACACGACGAAAGTAACTTATCGCTACAAAAAGGAAATCGAAGTTCAAACGCCTCCGGAGCTTCTCATTCGTCGCTCTTGCAAAAAGGCTGTCCGCGGTTGGTCGGACCGCGTGTCCGGTGGGTATTGTCTCCGGTGAGTGGGATGCCAGCACTGAGCTTTTTACGGAAACGCGCACCCTCTCATGCGTTGAAAATGAAGTTACTCTTTCCGTGTTGCCGTAGAAGCAGAGCTTGCCTGGTTTGGATATTTCAACTGTGGTGCCATGCATCAAGACAGGTAGTTTTGATGCAAGCGATATTCCGAATCGCGCGACAAATCCCTTTTCGATCAGGATGTGTGAAATTCTGCTCAGTTCAAGCTCGACCTCATTGCTTGTGTCGAGAACAACTGGTTCGATTGCTGCCATTTACTTTTTCGACGAGTTTGCAAGTGGGGCCGTTTGCTTACAGGGCCGTGGAAGTTTTTTGTTTACAGGAATGCATTACAGCTGGTGTTGTATTATTAAATTAAATCCCACGTTTGCTTACAGGGCCATGGAAGGTTTTTGTTTACAGGAATGCATTACAGCTGGTGTTTTATTATAAAATTAAATCCCACAGACGGATTCAAACGCGATTGATTATTTGAGTAGATTTGATTTAAAAATAAATATCGATTCTAAAACTCAAACTGAATTCATGAACGACATGCCCTTCCAGCTTCAGAATCCGAAAGTTTCCCATGCCTCAGGACGGCTCTTGACCGATCCTGATTTCAGCCGCGTTTGGAATGCAAGCGGTGTGCGTCCTTCTGCAACAGGTGCTATGGAAGGCAACGTTTGCATCGTGCGCTGCAGCGCCACCGAAGTGCGCATTTCGCTTGACATGATTCCGATCAATCGGATTCAACCTGCCGCAGCACTTCATGGTCGGTATTATGGAGGACGACGGATACGTGCCGTTCGACCCGGTGGACGAAGTGCTCATGAAGAAGAAGATCGTGTTCGCGGTTGACCCATGAATTTACTTTGGCCTATCATCTGGATCAATGCGAACAGACTCCACAGCACCAACAGACCCATACACAACTGGTTTCTGCTCCAATCGATCCGAAATAAAAAAACCCACCACCACCAGAATTAACAGCACGGAAAACACGCACGCCACAATGATCGAAAACGGCGCCAAAAGAATGAAAAAGCTTGCCGCGATCCAACACAGGCCGGCCTGCTCATAGTACGGAGGAGACCGAGGGTCTCTGTATACCCCACACCGCGCAGAAACATAATCATAGAACCAACAAAACGTGAACCACAGCGCGAACAGGCCACAGATGGAGCCGAATACCACAAACATAACCATGCTTACATAGATGTTGAGATAATCGCAAAAGAAAGCATCGGACACAGTGGTATTGTAGAGCAGCAGGTTACACATTTCACACAAAAACTTCCTTTTTTATACATCAGATCATCTCAAGCACAATAACCACATCGTCACCGATGTCGACCGCAATCGTCGGTGGCTTGGGCTCCCGCGGCATAAGCGGCGCGACGATGTAGGCGTAGTACGTGAGCATGGAGATGGACATTTTTTTTCTTAAAATTGAGGACGGCTGCTAGGAGAACTTTATCGCTTGGACAACGCCTCCAACCGCGACAAAATGCCCTCCAAGGCAGATGTGTATGCTTCCCATCGTTCACCCGCCTGTCTCAAGTTTCTTGCATTTTCTTCAGCTGCTCTGACACTCGCTTCCGCCTGCCTGACCCTGCTCGGTATAGCTTCTTTTACAGCGTTAGATTGTCTCGACTCGGTCAGTACAGCTCTTCTCAACGCGGCTATTCTTCTGTCCAGGTTTTCCACTGAATCGGTGCATACAACGCTCAATTCGCCCCGAGCAGTTTCGTCCAACAAACAATACGCAGCAAAGCCAACAGTCTTGAAACTGCAAACGAATTTATCCTGCAGAAAATCCACGATACGCTCAACTATGTGTAGATACGGCGCATTCTCAGCATTGTCTATAACTGAAAAACGTAGCCTCGCACCATCCTTTTGCATTCTATCCACAAAAAAACGAATTCCCGGTGCGTACGTGAACTCCAGCCTTCCATCCAGCATTTCGAAATCAATTTTACTTTCATTCACCGACGGCAAGCTTTTTAAAGACATAACCAATTTTCCCAAATAACCGAAAAGCAACTCGCCCTGCTGTATCGACATATACTCACACACAACGTCCGCTTTAAATACAGTTGCCGACAGCATCACCACCCCGAATCCGAAGAAGAATCCCAGCAAACCTGCGTCTCCAGAGAGCTGCTGAAGTCCGCGTGTGAGCGCTATTTGGTCGAGCTAGGGCCCGACGATCAAAATGTGTGTGTGTGGGCTGCGCAACGCGACCGTGTGAGAACGACGCGGCCGCGAGGCCTTGTGTACGAATAGGGGGGTTAAGGGCGCAATCAATGCGTGTGTATGTGACGTCGTTGCGCCCTAAATATCGCAGCCTGGGGTGCTCTGGTCTGGCCGTGGGCTCGGTGCGACCATGTATATGGGTATGGTATCCGAGTCACTGTGACGACTCTTCCGGTGAAACAAGGCGGGGGCGGGACCAAAGCGAGGTTGATTAGGCATGCCAGGGGCATGGGCTAGCGAGCAGTACAGACACACACACGAAAAAGGGGGGTTCCTGAGGCGCTGGCTGGCCGTGTGTGCTGAATGACTGCGCTCGGTCAATGAGGAGAGCGCCGCAGTTGGAGGCCAAGATGACGTCCGATTGGGATGATATTTGGCGGTGAGTTAGGTCACACCAATGTCATTAGAATGCCGAAAGTCTCATGGGCTGGGGTGCTCTGGTCTTTCCGTGCGGATTGAGCCGCAGCAGGCACACACACTTGTCAACGCGGGTGACGGTCGTGACATCTACGCCTTTGCGCTCGTTGGAATGCGCTCGTGATATAATGTATTTTATTGAACACAGGCTAATAAACGCGCCCAAATGCATTTGACTCATTTGCGAGCAGCTCTGGAAATTACAACTCGATAATCAGAGGGACTGTCAGCTTAGGCAACGCCTGGCTCCTCATGTTCCGACGCAGAGGATTCCGAAATAGAAATGTGCTGCGATGAACTGCGCGGTCCGATATACGATGGCGTGAAAACAAGATGCAACCACTTCTCGTGTTTGGTCGTCTCCAACACAAGGAGACAATATATCGAGCCAGTGAACTCTAAATGAGCATTGTCTTGATGATAAATCAAACGAGCGACCCTGATACCCAAATGTTATTCATAAATAAATGCGACAACGCACACGTGCTTCAAGTTACCTATTATCATCTGTGTAAACAGATTCCTGACGAAAGCGGGCGCCGTGCTGATCTGCAAGCATCTGTATCTCTTCGTCGCCCGAGACGTATACGTATGAGACGTGGTTGATCTTCAAAGGAGGGGTAGGCCAGTTGTCGCCAAGAATATTTTGCAAGGCACGTCTTGGAGCTATGCCGTTCACGGATAATTGCGAAACACCCACAATGTCAAACGATTTTCCTGCCATGAAGAGTCAAGTGCGGCCAGCCTAATTTAAAATACTGGATTTTTACCAATTAAGTCTCCAACGATGGCGCGCACCGCCTCGGAGGTGCTGTATCCACACAGTGGTGCAATCATGTCCACGGCACAATCGCGATTGGTCATGGGATCTCGAGAACACACTCTCAGCCATTGAATTAACGCAGCGCACTCATACGGTTGGGCCGGATTCCACTGGAATACAACCGGGATTTCGATTTCAGGGAAGAGTTTATGCGTGATTGGGCATATGTTGTCCTCGCCGCCTGTGTACGTTATTGACATTGGCTCTTGGGAAAAACGATTTATCTTGAAAAAAGTATCCGAGTCTAGACGTCGTTACAAAACCGTTACTGTTCAAATGGCGAGGAAGCGAAAGCATCAGGCGAGGAAGCGAAAGCATCACTACTCCGAGCGCCAGCGCTGTCAGATGGAAGAGGTGATGTTGGCGGTCGTTGCAAGCAACGATCAAGATTGGATTCCCGTGTTCAAGTATCGTGGCGAGCTGCACTGTGCCGCTTTTATGGGAGACATGACGTTTTCGACATTATTTGACGCGTCTGCTTTCGGCGATCGATATTTCAGAACTATCCATGACTGGGCACGCAGCCTTGTGGCCGCGAAACGCGGACTTGCGAAAAAGCAAGTGCATCTATCCCTTCGTTCCATGCTGCGCTTTGTTCCATACGATGAGGATGATCGGTTGCCGGACGAGAGTGATTGGCTGACTGTTGACAACGTGTTGAGTCGTATCGATCGCACTTGGGCCGAGGTGATATTTCCTTATTTTGTAGGAAATATATTCTCATGGTGTATTTGTGCAGAGGTATCTCGCGCTGGCCTTTGAGAACGCGGAGAGGAAGAGTGAGCTTTCCAGATATCTGGTTGCGCGCTTTGAAAGCTGGATAGTGCTCCACCCGGATTTCGATTCGCTGCAATCCGATCTTGACAAATCACTGCGTATTTGGGGCGAGCAGCGGCCTAACTACATCGGCTGAATTGCAACGACTCGCTGCTAGAATTTCATTCCGAAATGAATTCGTAGAATTTTAGTACAGCGCGAATCTTTCTCTCATTGAAAGCAGTCTCTTTTTCCAACTCTCTTGGCTCCGAATCGATCTTCTCCGATCCGTTTGTGTTTCTTGCGTACTTGCTGCTGTAAATTCCGGTGCGCCAGTCGGTGCTACTGTCGGGTGTTAGAAAAAGCAGCGTCTTGTCGACCAATCGCATCCGTTTATCAGTGCGCATTTTGGTGCACACAATCGTTTTGCCGCGCGACTGCACGCTGAGGTGGCTGTGCCTTGGGCCTTGATATAAGGACCAGACTTTTGTGTCTCCGTCCAGTGCCCACAAGTCCTTTAGCGCGGCGGCTACGGCGGGTGACGGTCGCGACATCTACGCCTCCGCGCTCGTTGGAATGCGCTCTTGATATAATGCATTTTATTGAACACGGGCTAATAAACGCGCCCAAATGCATTCGGCTCATTTGCGAGCAGCTCCGGTGCACTTGCAAAACTTGTCGTCAGCTCCGCCGCAAATGCCACACGTGATGCCTGTGTGAGAGAGAGTGAGTTGCGCGCAGAAACTATCACAGCGCAAGCGGTACCTTGATTGACCACAGGCATATCATCCATTCGAAAGGCAAACTGAAAGCTGCAGCCTCCAAACTTGTCCGGCGCAACGCCGCCCGAAGCAGGCTCGCGCTTGACCACAGAGGCGGTAACCTTTGCCAAGGAAGCATCATCTCTCTTTTGAACGCGCTTCTTGTTGGGAACAACACCGTCCGACGAATCAACCGGCTCGCGCTTGACTGCCTTTGCGATAACCTTTGCAGAGGAAGCAGCGCTTTCCTTGTGAACGCGCTTCTTGGACGCAACCGGCGCCCTGCCCCAGAGACTGTCAGCAGAGCCCGTCTTCTTGTGTTTGATTGCATCGGCAGTCACGGCAGCACATTGAGTTCGACCGCTGCTAGTGAGATGCCATTTTTCGCATGCGTCGCAACCGCAGCAAACACTGCACAAAAATTTATCGCCTTGCTTAAAGATGCCTCCATCGACAGTCAGATGATATTTGCAATAATCACAGAAAAAGCTGTCTTCTTTCAAAGCATTGGCGTGTTGCATAGTGCAGTTGAAACAGGTATACATTTGCTCGGTCCTTCCATTGTTGAATGAAATGAGAGTTTCGTGATTGAACTTGTAAAGATTCTCGTCGATCTTTGTTGAATTGTCGCACATAATGCAGCTCACAATATACTGACCCTTTTCGTCCATTATCGCATCCGCAGGCACTGCGCTGCGGCCCTTTCCAGAGCTTTCGTTCTGCATTTTCGGTTTCCGAAATAATTTAAAACCAAAAATTATGAAATTGACCAATTTGCCGAAATGGCGAAGACAATGCGAACTGCTATGAATTCCGAAATGAATTTGTATGAATTAAAGACAGCGCTAATTGAGAGCAATATATTTTCCGACTTTCCAGCGATGCATTTTATTGAACTCGCGCCGATAAAAGCGCCCTCTCTGTTACACTGCGAGCGCCGATACATACGCTGCTTGGCGCAAACGTGGGCTATGATTCCGTCGATTCTATTCAACGACAAGAGACTGACCGCGTTGGTGCTTGTGGTATGGCTTGTTATAATCTTTATGATATTTTTCTCTCTTGGCGTGATGCATAGCAACTTTTTCCGCTTCGGTCCCAGTCCGAGCCTCCATTTCATGTCGATAACGATCGACACCACGGAGGAATGGGTGCTGCTCGCCATATACTGCTGTGTGGATACGCTTGTAAAGAGCTTTGGCCACGATGCGTTTGTGCCTTGGCTGAACCATACGCTTTCGGACCCCAAGTGCAAGACGCTCCCTTACTCTAAAGCGACTTGCCTGCTGGTGATGGAGCTCTACTTTGCATACTTTCACTTTTCATACATATTCAAGTTCTTTCTCTCGCTCACTCAGTTTGACTTTGTCCTTATTGCCGCGCTTTCGGATATGGTGATGAAGGTTTACAGCTACAGCTCTTACATGGAGCACAAGAGCCATGAAAGCCCCACAGACACAGAGGCGCTGATTGAAATGTGATTTACTCGAATGTGATTTACTACTCTCTCGAATGCACAAACAGCACAAACGTGAACAGCAAGTTCCCTGCAAACTGCACGCCCGCCGCGACGACGCCAAATACAGAGGGCGCCAGCCACACGACCGTGGCGGCAGCCAACAGTATCGGCGCGCTGCGGACGACGGTGACGCAGAAGCATATTCTCTGTGCGGCCTGCATGGCCTCTGAATCCCCCGCGCACTTGCGTAGGACGGCCATCCGCACGGGGTCGCCTGCCTGCAGCGCGAAGGCCGTGCTGACCGCCCATGTCGGATTCATCTCGCACATGATCCAGGCTGCGTGGTCGTAGAAGGAGCTGAATCCGACGACTGGGTCTTCGACGCACGACCGAAGGCACGACGCCGCGGTGCAGTTGGGCTCGGTGACCAGAGGCTCGGGCCATACGATGGAGGGGGGCAGGAGCCAGTCGACTAGACCAAAGGCATCCGACAGCATGCACGTGGGGAGCAGAGGAATGCACATTGGCGAGTAGCCGTAGGTTATGTAGAGGAATATGGGCACAAACGACAGCGCCAGCGCGGTGTCGAGGTACGGTATCTCGACCAGCTTGATGGCAGCGCCTATGGCGAGCGTAATGAGCCCCGTCTGCACAGCGCTCCAGAACAGCGGGTGTCTGCCGTCGCACGTCTGGACCCGGGTGAAGTTGCATTGAATGAAGCCTTTGAGAGTGGACATATAAGGCGCGGCTCTGAGAAAGTCCCGTACCTGATCGCGGTCGAGCCAGGCGTCGGTGATGTTCGACAGGATTTCCCTGGCCGAGTCGGACACGGACGCTATGCTGCTCAAGTCTCTGGGTGCTGTGAGGTTGAGCGCCTGTGTCCTGATTGGAAGCGCTGGCCAGGAGACGGGGATCGCTTGTGATTTCGGGCTCTGGTAGTACGATACGGTGGCGTCGAGTCCGTTCTTCACCACTTCGATCGCCATCGAGGCCACCGCGCAGGATTGCTCCCCGCCGTTCCAGTACTGAAAATTCGGAGGCCAGCTGTACGGTCCTTGGCTCCACTCGTACGCTGTTTGCGAGGATACTTGGGAATTTATCACATCAACAGCCAGGAGCCGCCTGCCTGTTGGGGCCTGCGTGCTTGCGTTGAACATTCTTTCCTTCATTCCGTCCAGCAGCGTCTGATTTGACCACACCTCTCTCGGCACCAGGGCCGACCAGTACGCTATGAACAGGTAGACCGGCTGCGAAAACTCCGAGTGCAGCAGCAGTCTGTGCATTACTGCTGGGAGCTTGGCCATTATCTCGACCAGAGAGTGTTTGTCCAGCATGGTGTCGACCAGGTCGCGCCACGACACCAGCAGAAAGGGACTGACGCCCGTCATGTTGGCCTCTATCGTGAGGCGCATCCCGACCTCGTACCACCTCCAGCACTCGCCTTTCGCGTACCGCTCAAGGACCCCTAACTCCGTTGCCATCATCAGGGACCTGCACGGCTCGCCTCTGCCCTGCCATATGCTGGTGTTGGCGTTGAATTCGACGGTCTCGTTGTCAAATAATAAGCCGTCGTCCTCCCACCATAACAGCCTCCTTCGAGTTTTCAACTGTGCCAGGCCCACGACCATCGGAGTCGAAACGGTGGCGCTGGTGAAGACCGTCATGCAGTAGCTCTGCGCCTGGTTCAGCAGCATGCAAGGCAGAGAGGACAGCGTTCGGTAGTCGGCAGAATACGAGTTGGTGCTTCCCTGCCCGCTGCCCGCCGAGGCCAGGAGGCACAGGTCTCTTGCGTCGGGGCTGACGATCTGCCCTATCCCTGAGCACGTCTGCGATGGAACGGGCCGGAGGAGGCACGAGCACTGGCCGACGCCCGTGCCGTCGAGTATTAAGCATATGGGTTTCGGGCACTGGGTGCACGGCACATTGCCGTAGCTGGGTTGGAGGTACGAATCCACGTATCTGCAGCTGACGTCGCTGCTGTCGATGGTGCATTCCTGGTGCGACGCGCACGAGGAGATCCCCACTGGAAATACGTTGCAGGAGCACAGCTTTGTGAGCGAATTGCATCCAAACTTGATCATCGAGCTCGCCTGCGGACAGGCCCCGCAAATGATGTTGGTGTAGTCCTGCTGGATGCACGTATCCGCGGCGGTGCAGGCGAGTGAGCCTCCGACCTGCGGCTCGGCCCCCGCCCAGCAGCGCGTCGGCATTGGCAGGACGGCGACGGAGGCATTGTGGTCTAAAAATTCGATATTACAGCTCCATAGCTCCTTGGGAGTGCAATTGATGTTGTTTTCGACCGCCGTGACGGCCGCGGTTATGTCGTCGTACAGGTAATTGAACGCTCCCGTGCCGAATGCGATGGAGTTGAGCACGTTTACGAATCCGGTGGCGACGTTGTTCAGAACCCACAGGCTGACGGTTCGGACCCAGCAGAGAATCACGTACACCAAGTCGGAAAAGAGCCAGTCGATGAATGCGCAGACGGCCTTGATCATTGTAATCAGCCAGGCTCCCATGGGTCCGTCGAACAGGATTTTGTAGATCAAGTCGCCTATTTCGTTGAAGAGGAGTATGAATTTGTTCTTCAGCAGCGCGAGCAGGCTGTTGACTTGTACTATAATCTGCTGCTTTTCCTGGTCTGACTTGGCCCCGATGAGTTCGAAGACGTTTAGCAGCAATTCAAACCAGTAGTACACGAGCTCAACCAGCGTCCCGACAATCGCTCTTATGATTTGAATGCAGTCGACCAGCACGTTGAGCCTCATGGCAGAGCACTTGTCCAAGTCTTGTGCGTTGGACTCTATCGCTGCTGCTGTGTCCTGATCCGGAATGCACGCGCCGATTATGGTGCCGTTGTAAAAGTTTTGCACAGTATTTCGCACGAATTCGTTGTTGTTGATTTCGTATATGGACGGCTGGTAGAAAAAGAGCTGCTGGGTGCATTGGCCAGAGTACATGCAGTTGGCCTCAAAAACCTGATACCTGGCGTCTTGAATCGTGCGGCAGAACAAATCGAGCGAGGAATCAAGGTCGCAGACGTCGATGCTCTGCGTCAGATTCTTGGAAAAAGTGGAATTCGCAAACGCATTCATGCACAGCTGCGGCCTGTTGCCTGTCGCCCAGTCGTGGCGCGGGATGGTGCCATCGCATGTCTGCGTGCCGTTCGGGTGCTGCACGCACGCCACCCACGGCTCGGACCACAGGCTCTCGTTTGCGCCGTTGCCGTCTGGGATCGGGGGGAAGTTGGCTGCGTAAATGTTGGACCAAAACGTCGGGAGCGACCACTGGCTCGACGGTTCGCACACCGTGCTGTTGCCGCACAGCTGCCGTCTGAGGTCGTTGGCCAGGAGCCGAGAGGCATCCCAGCGTCTGAGCTGGCCGTAGCTGACCTCGGGCGCTGTGGGATTATTGTTGATTCTGTACTCTGGAGGCGGGCTGCAGTCTTTCAGCTGAGGCCGCGTGGGCGAGGCCAGGAGCTCATCCACCGTCTTGGCGCGCAGCCGCGTCACGTTTTTGGGCAGCAGAAACCACGGGCACATGTACGTATCCGTTTCCACCAGCAGGTAGCACCCTGCCAGAGGCCCGGCGGTGACGACAGGCCAGCCCATGTGGCACACGCCGCCCTTGTCGAGCGTGGTGGTGGTTGGCGTGCTTGTCGTATACCGGTTCTTGTATCTGTACTGAAACGTCGGGAGCCGGTCCAGCACTCCGCAAGGAACGACTGTGCTCCACCGCTGGTTGTACTTGGTCCCGTCGCGCAGCTGCCCTCCGGCGTACGGCCAGTCGAGCTGCTCGGTGCAGGATGACGGCGCTGCGGACGAGTTGGTCCAGGTGCCGTAAAGCGACGCGGTGTCCGGTGCGCACGCGCACGGGGGAGCCATGCAGGCACAGAAGCCGTTGCTCGTGGAGTAGATCCCCAGCACGCGGCTTGCTGTCTGCGAAATAATGGTGGGCATCGGCGTGGCCGCTTGCGTCGGGTGTGCCATTGTGCCGTAGAGGATCTGCGTCCGGAGCGGGTCGGGCACATTGGGCCGGAAGGTATCGTCGACGCCCATGTAAAACGCCCTTCGGCGCAGAGGACAGTCCCACGACGCGCAGACGGAGTTGGGGTACAGCGTGGTGGTGAGCTTGAATGTCTCCTGGGCCGCGTTGGCCTGCGTCCACAGCTTGCTCGACACACCGAGGCTGTACGCTGCGGGGCTCAGGGCGTCGGAGTACGACGCGAGCGGCAACCCTTGCACGGAAAACGTGTATGCGCCGCTGCGAGTGACGCCCAGCACCATCCGCACATAGTGGCCTCCGATGTCGCTCGGGCTCAGCGCAATGTTGGACGGTGCCCCGGAGGGAGGGGTCTTGCCTTGGAACAGCGGGTTCTGGCTGATTCCTGTCGGCATTCCTCCCGTCCATGGCACCCGTGTGTAGATGTCGTCGACTGGAGATCCGCCCTCCCTGCCGCCAAGCACTCCGTGAAGGTTTTTGCATGTTGTGCTGCCGCCGCCTTCGAGAGAGAACGGCGTCTTGCTGCACAGGTTGGAAGCGGCAGCCGAGTCCGTTGTCACGCGCTTCACGGCGTCGTAGCTCTGGGAGCACTGCATCGTGTCGCCCAGTTCGAGGGTGCTGTACTCAGAGGGGTCCGCGCAGTCGCCGCACACGGATGAGATGACCCGCTGCTGGTTCACAATGGCGGTGTCGCAACCCACGCTGGGCTCAAACGATCCGAGGAGCCCCGGGTTCAGCACGTCGATCGAGACAGCGGTGCCATCGGTTCGGACGTAGCACGCATTGTCTACCAGGTTGCCCTTGAGGCACCAGCGGTCGTCGAACAGGTCCACGAGAAACATGCCTGTGCGGTTGACGAGCGACTCCCACTGCGGTATGTTTTGCGACGTCGCCTGGGCGCGGCCCACCTGCCATTGCAGGGTTGCGCCTGGAGGGATGACGACGCCGTCGGCCGTCTTGTATTGGGCGCCGACGAAACGCTTGAGGTCCTGGCGATGGATGTCGTAGCTGCAGCTGGAGAAGTCGGGAAGCGTCCCGCTCGTGGTGCTACAGGTTTGTGAGTTGACCTGCATGGCCGCGTCGTGCTGGATGACCATGGTCGGATTGTACTCGTAGGTGCCCGAATAGGATGTCATAAACGCCGGGACGTCGTACGAGAGGCGAATGTCCGACGTCGACGAGAGATCCGACACCTGCTGCACCAGCCAGGCGACGGCCCCGGCCGCTACGTCGATGGTCGCATCAGCAGCTCCGCTGGCGCCTGTCAGAAATGCGCTCTGCGCTGCTGGGAGGTTACTCCATCCGGGCAGCGTGTTGAGTCTGGCGATGTCAATTTGCGGCGCGACCATCAGGCAGTTGTGGAGCCCCGTGCATTGGACTGGAGAAACCAGTGGGCATTCGAGGCACAGCCACAGATTCCGCAGCATCTCTACTGCGAGCTGATTGCTGCCCGATTGGCAGGCTGGCTGCGAGTTATAGCACATGTATCCTGGACTGAGGCTCAGGAACAGATGGTCAAACCATAGGGCCGTCGTGTCGGTCGATTGCGGAAGGATCTGAGGGGCCGGGATGTTTGTGTTGAGCACGTGGTACGCAGCCAGCTGGCTGTATCCGACGTTTCGGGCCGTGTTGCGATCGACTCCGGGGCAGGCAAAGAGAGTATTGGTGAGGCTCTTGGTTTCGTTGAGAAGGGTGCACTTCGATACAGGGCTCGTGGCGCAGATGGGAGAGGTGGTCTGCAGGTTGTATGTGAATGTATTTCCGGAGAGCCGCATGTCCCTGAGACTCTGGTCCGAACTCTGGCATGGGTCTTTTGCATTGTTGTTCATGCATACCGGGAACTTCAGGTGATTCACGTCGTAATCGGGGCTGCAGCTGCTGGAGGAGAAGATGTTGCCTAGATCGTTGAGGCCGCTGCCTGAAGAACGCGTTGTGGTCTCTCCTGGCCACATCATGCATCCAAACACATTGTCGTTGGCCAGAACAGAGCACTTGTCGTTGATTTGGGAACTGGACCACGAGGTATTTTGCACAATGGAGCCAGCCTGTGACCCTTGACTGGCCAGGCACATACCTACGGATGCCATGCACATGCTGTCTACAATGTTTTTGTTGGCGCCTGAGATGGCATTGGAAATGGCGTCTAAAATGGAGCTCTGAGTGCCTGTGGACTTGCTGCTGCGCAAACTGGATTTGGATATTATGGGCATGCCGTTTGAATCGGACCATTGGGAGCACGGCGTCAGACTCACTGCCTCGCCTCGGTAGGCGTTGACGGAATTGGCAATCAGGTCGTAGTCCGTTTGCGACACCGAGAATCTTTCTGCGGTGATTGGTTCAATGCAAGGATAGAATTCCAGGCTTGCTACCAGCGTGCCGTTTACAGCGTACTGCAGGGTCCGTGCTCTGAATCTGTACAGTGGTGACACGGACGCGGAGCGCTCCTTTGCAATGGTGCACTGTTCGCAGCAGCCCAAGTTGAGCACGCCGCATTTCTGAAACCGGTTGCTCTTTTCGCATAAAATCTCGTTCTGCTGTGTGCTGAGGTCTGGCCATGGATTCTGCTTGTCATAGGCCACTCGTTGCCAAAACGCGTACTCCTGCACTGTGATGAGCTCTTTCGTGGTGGTCGCATAAGGCACGTACTTTGCGGGCACGACGAGTCCGTCTTGCGCCTTGTCACCGTCGCCGCAGCTGAGCTTGACGCAGTCCCATCGATCTTCCACATAGGTTTCCGCAGCGACGCCGACGGGGGTGACGACTTCGGTGATCAGTGAGAAATTCACGCCCAGGCTGCCGTCGTTGAGGAAACAGGTTCCGGACGAGTCGAGGCCCTTTGAGCACGCGTCGACCGAAATGCCAGCGTCAGAGGATGACCGCTTGAGCGTGACATACGGCGGCGTCAGAGGCGAGGGCAGAGCTTTCAGCTTGGCTCTCTCGAGCATACTGGTCTGTACAGCCTGCGAGCAGTTCTTCCACGTTGTGCAGAGGCATGATGGACTCGGCGCGTTTGGCGTCGTGGACGTGACGAATGTGCTGCAATTGTTTGGAATATTGGGAAATTTCGAGGCTATATCGCTCCAAACGGGCGCCCACGCCTGCGAAAAAAGCGCCTGGATGGCTACCGCTCCGTTGATCACGGGAACTGCGGTGCTCCTGAGCGGGATGGTGTTGTTGGACACCGCTGCGTTCTTCAAGGCAGCCATCACGGTCGCAGCAAAGTCTGAGTTGGAGGTGGTGGGGTGCGAGTAGCCGACGCTGTCGAGACAACTCGCGCCAGTGCATACGGTGGCGTTGTTGCTGTCCAAGTATGGTTTCAAAAGGTCAAAGCCTTCGATGTTGTACATCTGAGCTATCCGTTCCAGCTGGTATCGCTGCGACCTTGAGCTGTAGTCCAGGTTGTAGTTTTTCTGCGTGAAGCACTTGCGCTGAATGGGCTGGAGGAGGTTTCCCAGCGCCAGCATCCATCCGTTGCGAACCGAGCTGTAGTCGGCATACGCCTGATCGATAATGCGCTGCGTGATGATTCCGGGGAGGCTGATGAGCTGGTCGATGAGCGTGGAATTCGGTGCTGCATCCGTGTTCCGCTGCTTGGCCATGTTGAAGAGTGTCGTCAGCCGCGAGTCATAGGCGCCGAATCCGGTTGGCTGTGACGCATTCCCTGTTGGCTGCCATGAGCAAATCGACTCGTCGAGCGGTGTTGTGCCCATTGTATTTCCGGCCAGCCAGACGCACTTGTACCACCACGCAAACGGCACCTCGTACGCCCCAAACTGCGTCAGGTAATACAGCTGGTTCGGTGCGCCCACTCCGCCTGGGTAGATTGGTTTGCTGCTGATGGCGCCGAGGGCGTTGTAAAGGACGACAAATCGGTTGCTCATGGAGACGTAATCTTGAAGCGTTTTGGCTGAGCCGCCAATGTAGTTTGCGATGATTGCGTCGGGAAGCAGATTCAGCGCCTGCAGGACGAGGCCGGTGTCTTTCGAGTTGTATTTGAACTTGAGGTTGGCTCTGACCGACGAGGGAAACGTTGACATCAGGTTCGAATTACCCAGCACATACCAGGCCAAGGGCACCACAGCATAATCGAGCTGGCACACTCCTCCTTGTAAAATTCCAAATACGCCGCAGCCGAGGAGGTCAGTCACTGTGTAACCTCTGGTGACTCCCAGCAAGCTGTCCATCACGAGCCGCTTATCGACTTCGTGGTTGTTGACTGTGAATCTTGGCTGCAGACTGCATACCTTTTGGGCAGTGCACGGTATGATTGTGGGGGAGTCCGTTCCCAGATTCAGCTCCTTGTACGTTTTCGGAATGCCGGTGAATCCGAAGGTCGGTCCTGCCGCTTCGTCCATGTGGTGAATCAAGGGCAGCTTCTTCCCCACGCGATACGTGATGGTTCGGTTGTCCTTGGCCGCTGTGCCGGTGATAGGGCTCCCTGAGCCGTCGTACAGAGCAGTGAAGCTATCTCCAGGTGTGCATGAGCGGAAGCCGCTGAAAAACTGGTAGTCCCGGTCGCACGGATGCGGCTGAATCCGAAGGACACCGCTGTCGAATGCGCTCTGCCCCTGGAGCTGCTTGCTTGGCGCAGAGAAGTTCCATGGCTGAGTGCCGCTGAAATTCTGGCACACGTCTGTGGCCTCGCACTGGTTTCTGCTCGCCATGCGTCTGTTTTCAAACCACGAGCGGTACGAGCAAAGGCCGGAGGCGTTGAGGACATCCGGGAGCGTTTCTGCGATGCTGGTGCCCCAGGTGTCGAGCGGAACCCCTGTCCGACAGCTTGGGGTGTATGACCGAAACGACACCGCCTGCTGCTGCAGACTGTTGGTGACCTGCCAGACGCCTTGCACGCACAGCCCGTCCCCCGCGCACATGAGATCGCCGCTGCATTGAGCGTGCGAGGTGCAGGCGAACTTTCCCGGCTGCAAGTACCCGCACACCCCCGAGGCGCCTGCAGCGGAGACGATGCACGTGAGGCCCGCAGCGCAGTCGGACGAGGCGGTGCATGTGCACAGCGGATAGGGTCCACAACCAGGCCCCCACTCCTTGAAAGCTGGCGGCGCGAGGCTCGTCTCCTGCTGCAGGGTGCCCACAGCCCACTGCCTCGGGGGGTTCATCGTGCGGTCCACGCTCCACGGCGTCGAAAACGCATCGGGGGCGCAGTTTTCCGAGCCGTCCACCCACGGAGCAGCGGCGGGTGCGGGGACCATCGGGTCCACCTTTGCGTTCTTGTTCTCCTTGGTGCACACGGCCATCGAGTTGAGGACGGTGAGCGGCATCCCGTAGTTGCTCGTCCGGCACACGCCCGAGGCCCCAAACGCGTTGCGGCTGAGGAGCGGGTCATTGGACTCGTCTCGCGCAAACACCATCTTTTCAGTCTGCGAGTCCCAGCGCCAGGAGGCGTCAAAGGTCTTCCAGTGCGCGTCCTTGGGCCTCGAACACCCTGGCGTCACGTGGTACCCCGTCGGATGCTGCCACGGCCACCAGTCGAGGATCCGATCGGCGTCCCGTATGCTAGTATGAAGCGCCCAGTGCGTCATGTCGGGCGTGTTGACTTGCAGCAGCCCGGGCTTATCCATCAAGGACCGAAACGAGCCGCTGCCCAGAGGCACTCCTGCGCTTGTCTCTCCTGGCACCACATCGCTGCCGACCAGCTGCTGAAACGACTCCAGTTTGCATATCGACGTGAGCTGAGCAGGCACATCGATGTTTGGAGTGTCTGCGCACGAGACGCAGATGCAGGGGTCGTATATTCCGTCCTGCTCGCCGCTATTTGGCGTGTTCCACAGCACCAAGAGACACCCCGGGGTCACAGCATACGATGCGCGAAGCATTGAGACGACAGACAGGGCGAACGGGCATTGTGACGTGTCGGTGGGTCCTCCTGCGGCGCTGTATACCTTGAACGAGTTGCACACGGCCAGCTCCTCGAGCTTGTATTGGCAGCGCAGTTTCCACTTGTCCACGGTCCCCTGCTGTTGACTCGCTGCGTTTTTCAGTCCCGCTGCTTGGTAGACTGTCAGTCGGGTCAGCTCGATACCATACCGTGTGCAGTACGACTGCGGCATGGACTGCCGAACCCCCTGTGCAGAGGGAAACAGCTCGTCTATGAAGTGGTCTGCTATGGAAGGACTGCTAGCCGCATCGCACTGCAGTGCCACTGAGGCAGTGGGCGTCTCGGCGGCCTCCGCTCGGGTGAATGGGTTCACCATCTGTGTCTGCGTCGCAAACAGCCAATCGGCGTTTCCGACCCGAAATCCGCTCACGCCCTCGGTGAGAATCATGTTGGTTGCGTTGAGGAAGGGCTGGCCAGTGGCAGGGTCTAGGAAACCCCAGTGATCTGATATCTGCAGCGACGGGCACGGGTACATAGTGTTGGGCTGTAGCGCCAGCAGCGCTTGGATGGAGGCCAGCACCGTGCGGTGGTCGGACGCGTTGTATACCTGCCTTTGCGCGATGCAGATGCGGGTGAATCCGAGGATTTGGACCAGCGATGCGCACAGAGCGTCAGGAATCCTGCACTGTGAGTCGGAGTTCCACCATCCGCAGTAGCAATCGGCGCCGCTAAGCCCGCCGAGCGTCATGCTGGAGAACCCAAACTGGGCTGCTGCAAGGCCAGCTACGTTGAAGGAGGCCGCGCCTGGCTTCC
>Ga0214165_1000476_pt1 | contig 28481 bp, 28 predicted proteins | sample TroBogypolimnion_34_FD_153004 | JGI IMG/M metagenome (GOLD analysis project Ga0214165, IMG submission 153004) | Freshwater microbial communities from Trout Bog Lake, WI - Practice 03JUN2009 hypolimnion v3 | ecosystem: Environmental > Aquatic > Freshwater > Lake > Hypolimnion/Profundal zone ... | reverse complement strand
AAAGATGCTGTAAACTAGCGTTCTTGTTGGTTGAGCAGGGTGCTTAGCTCAGTTGGTAGAGCGTTGCCCTTACAAGGCAAATGTCAGCGGTTCGACCCCGTTAGCACCCACCAAAAACCAACAATAATGTGACTAAGACGTTTTTAATTTATCAAAATTGAGAGTGCTAGTAATTAAAGCGCTCTTTATTTTTGTTAAAAATTTGTTCGAAAGAATGAATTGAATTAATTAATGCAAAAATTCGTACGTGATGTTTAAGTAATAGTTACGTAAGTTTTATGGAGTGGTAGTTCAGTTGGTTAGAATGCCTGCCTGTCACGCAGGAGGTCGCGGGTTCGAGTCCCGTCCGCTCCGCCAACAAGTCTATGTTATTTCCTAACGGAGGTAATATAGCAGCAAAGCCCCGCCACAAGCGGGGCTTTTGCTTTTATACTTTCTACGCACTAAGCCGCAATCTGTAATGGGTTGCGGCTTTTTCTTTGTTTTTTAAGGATGAGATTAGGATTCATTGCCTTAAAAAATAGACCTTGATTTAATCAAACTTCATCACTATGATTTAACTTTAATCAATTATTAAGGAAAGTGCTATGGCAAATGCACAAACTAAAGTATTAACTGCACATGTACCGCTACAACTGGCAAATCAAATAGATTTGATGGCTGTACGTCTGGAGCGTTCGCGTGGGTGGATAGTTAAGCAAGCATTGGTGGGATGGATTGACCAAGAAGAAGAGCGTAGTCGCCTAACCCGCGAAGCTTTAGCCGATGTCGACTTGGGACAGGTAATTGACCACCAATCTGTACAAGCATGGGCTGACAGTCTGGCCACATCTAAGCAACTGCAAGTTCCTCGCTAAATGATGGATGTTAAGTGGACAAGTAAGGCACTGTCAGATTTGGTGCGTTTGCATGAATTTCTTGCGCCAGTGAATCAGTTGGCAGCAGCACGCACCGTTCAATCCTTGGTTGCTACACCAACTAGCCTGAGTGCAAATCCGCGTATTGGTGAAAAATTAGAAGAGTTTGCACCGCGGGAGGTGAGGAGAATCTTCGTAGGTAATTATGAAATGCGTTACGAAATCCAAGCGTCGATAATCTATGTGTTGCGACTATGGCACACACGTGAGAATCGTTAGTGATTTCAAGGTGTTAACAACAATGGTTTTTATCCTTCTTTGAATATATTGCATCATTTAGTTTATTAATCCTGGTAGTCATGTTCATATAACTAACAAACCTAGCATTCGTGCTAATTAAACGTTTATTACAGCCTGTTTTGCAGAGATAAATCAAAACACGGTTAAATTCAGGTCCTAGTTGCCTTATAATATAACGCTCACGTTTTTTTAACTTTGAGTAAAGTTTGCGATAACTAGACACGTTGCTTAGTTGTTCCAAATATTTAGTGAATATTTTTGAAGAGAGTTCTTTATGTTAGATAAAATCCGCTCGGTAGCCCATGGTTGGGTTGGTAAAGCTTTGTTAGCCTTGATTACCATTCCTTTTGCATTGTTTGGTATAGACTCTTATTTAAATCATGCTGGTAGTAATGTTGCAGTCGCTGAGGTGGCTGGACATAGCATCTCAATCCAAGAGTACACTAATGCCTTACAAAATTTGCGCAATCGCTTACAGTCAGAAGGTAAAGTTGATCCTGCACAATTAGATAGCCCTGAAGTTAAGGCGATGGTGTTAAACCAACTCATCAGCAAACGTTTGTTGAATGATGAAATTCAGCATGCTAAATATGCTATCAGTGATGCACAACTTGCAACCTATGTGACAGGTATGCCTGAGTTTCAAAAAGATGGTAAATTCTCTCAAGAGCTTTACGATCAAACTCTGCAACAAAACCATATCACGCCATCAAAATTTGAAGCAGGGATGCGTTTAGATCTTTTGGCGCAACAGGCGCAAGACAGTATTGGTAAGCTCGGCTTCATTTCTAATACGCGTGCCGACAATACATTTAAGCTTACCAATCAACAACGCCACGTGACGGTATCGGAAATCAAAGCCAAGGACTTCATTAAAGACGTAAAGATTGATCCTGCGCTGGTAAAGGCTTATTACGAACAACACAAGAATAAATTAGTGGTGCCTGAGCAAGTAAAAATTGAATTTCTGTTGCTATCAACAAGTAGCTTGATTCCTGGTATCAAAGTTGATGAAGCTGAGTTAAGGAAATTTTATGACGAGAATGCGTCAAAATTTCAGGGTAGTGAGCAAAGGCGCGCAAGTCATATTTTAATTGGCTTTGGCGTGAATGCGACACCAGCACAAAAGCAACAGGCGAAAGCTAAAGCGGAAGAAATTTTGGCTGCTGTTAAGAAAAACCCAAAATCATTTGAGGCCTTAGCAGTTAAAAATTCTCAGGATCCTGGGTCAGCGGTTAAAGGTGGTGATTTAGGTAGTTTTGGTCGCGGTGCAATGGTAAAGCCGTTTGAAGACGCTGCTTTTAGCATGAAAGTAAATGAAATCAGTAATTTGGTGGAGTCTGAGTTTGGATTCCATATTATTAAGGTCACTGGAATTACAGGCGAAAGCTCTGATTACAACAGTTTGAAACCTAAAATTAAAGCTGAGCTAATCTACCAAAAAGCACAAGCGGCATTTACTGAAAAAGCAGAAAGCTTCAGTAATATCGTTTATGAACAATCTTCAAGTTTGCAACCAGCAGCTAAAATGTTTGGTAGTCAGGTGCAAACTTCAGAGTTTATTACGCGTGAAGCTGGTGCTAAATTCTTTAAGAACGAAAAAATCATGAATCTTGTGTTTTCTGATGAAGTGTTAAAAGATCATCGCAATACCGAAGCGATTGAAGTCTCACCTAATAACTTGGTCTCAGCACGTGTTGTAGCGTATAAGCCAGCAGCTCCAAGAAGCTTTGATGAAGTCAAAGCGGGCATTGAGGACTTGCTAAAATTAGAGGCGGCTACCAAGCTTGCTATCACTAAAGGTGAATCTGCACTTAAAGATCTGAATGCGGGAAAAGAAGTGACTGGTATTGATTGGATTCCAGAAGTGATTGTGGATCGTAAAAATGCTCAGGGATTAACTGAACTGGCAATGAACCAAGTGTTTAAAACCAATGTGAGCAAGTTGCCAGCGTACTCCGGTGCTGCTAATAGCAGACAAGGCTACTTGTTAGTTAAAGTCAGTAAAATTGACAGCTTAATCGAGCAAGATGCGGAAGCGCAAAAACTTGCAAAAGCGGAACTCAATGCTTCTTTATCGAATGAGTACTTATCGGCTTACAAACAATCTTTACGTGAAAAAAGTAATGTGAAGGTTAATCAAAAGCTGTTACTCGGCAATACAGTCAACTAACTTGAAGTGGTAGATTAGTAGAATTGAAGGCGATAAAAAAGGCACCTAGGTGCCTTTGCCTTTTTTATCTTCTTAAATGAGCGGTTAACCCTATTCAATTACTCCAGCAGCGGTAATATTCATACCGCCATCAACGTAGGTGATCTCGCCAGTAATGCCTGAGGCTAGGTCACTACATAAGAATGCAGCGGCATTACCAACTTCTTCTATGGTTACATTGCGACGTAGGGCCGCATGTTTCTCATTAAAGCCAATCATTTTATCAAAGTCTGCAATGCCAGAAGCGGCTAGCGTTCTAATAGGACCCGCAGAGACTGCATTCACGCGAATCCCTCTAGGGCCTAAACTTTGTGCCATATACCGTACGTTAGCTTCTAGGCTTGCTTTAGCTAGGCCCATGACGTTGTAGTTAGGCATGGTACGTTCTGCACCTAAGTAACTTAATGTCAGTAAGCTACCATTACGGCCAAGCATCATCGGTAACGCGGCTTTAGCTAGCGCGGCAAAACTGTACGAGCTAATATCATGCGCAATACGGAAATTTTCACGTGTCACTTTTTCTAGATAGTCGCCATCTAATGCATCTTTAGGTACAAATGCCACTGAGTGAACGATTGAGTCTATGCCATCCCAGTGCTGTGCTATTGAGACAAAGAGGGCATCAATCAAGCTATCTTCACCTACGTCACAATGAAACACTAGAGTAGAGCCAAAATCTGCGGCTAGACCAGCTACGCGGTCTTTATGTTTTTCTACCTGATAAGTGAAAGCAAGCTCTGCACCTTCACGCTTCATTGCCGAAGCGATGCCGTAAGCAATAGAACGATTACTTAATAAACCAGTGATCAGTATTTTTTTCCCAGCTAAAAATCCCATGACATTATTCCTCTCTATCTTTATTCTTATTTAACAGTACACATATTAATTTTGGTTGCTTCTTGGGTTGTACGCATCGCGCAAGCCGTCTCCGAGTAGATTATACCCTAACACGGTCAGCAATATTGCCAGTCCTGGGAACAGTGAAAGCCACCATGCAAACTGAATATATTCTTTACCATCGGTCAAAATATTCCCCCATGATGCTTGTGGGGCTTGAACGCCTAGCCCTAGAAAGCTTAATCCTGATTCCACTAGGACTGCGCTGGCGATGCCAAGGATCGAGCTCACAATAATAGGCGTTAGGCTATTAGGTAATAAATGCGTAAAGATAAGTCTAGCGTCTTTAGCACCTAAGGCCTGCGCGGCCAAAACAAATTCGCGGTTACGCAAGCTTAAAAATTCAGCGCGCACTAAGCGAGTGACGCCCATCCATGATGTTAAGCCTATCACAATCATAATGTTCCATATCGAGGGTGTTAGAAAGGCAATGACAGCTAAAATTAAGAAGAAGGTCGGAATAGATAGCATGACATCGACAGTACGCATAATGACCGTATCTACCCAGCCACGATAAAAGCCTGCAACAGCACCCAGCACTATCCCAATAAGTGTCGCAATACCTACTGCAACAAAACCCACTAATAATGAGATACGTCCTCCATATAGCATGCGTGACAAGACATCTCGCCCTAGACCATCGGTACCCATCCAATGATTTGTTTCAGGCGCTAATAATATAGCTTTTACATTAATCGCATTGGGATCATAGGGCGCAATCCATGGTGCGATTAACGCGAGTAACAATATGGCGGCAATAATAGAAAATCCTATCAATGCTAACGGGTTTCGTAGGGCATGCTTCATTGCATTACACCGCGCCTAACCCTAGGGTCAGCCCAAGCATATGCCACATCCGCGACTAAATTGCCTATTAGTGTGAGAAGTGCCCCTATGGTCAGTATGCCCATAATGACTGGGAAATCACGCATTAATACGGCGTCATAGAATAGCTTGCCCATGCCGGGAATTGCAAAAATGCTTTCTGCGATGACCGAGCCACCAATTAAGCCAGGAATGCTTAAGCCAAAAATGGTAATCAACGGCAGTAAGGCGTTGCGTAAGGCGTGACCATAGATCACGCGATGCTCATTAAGACCTTTAGAGCGTGCTGTCGTGATGTAGTCTTGGTGAAGTACTTCAAGCATGCCGTTGCGTACAAATAAAGCAATGCCTGCTAAACCAGTGATAGCTGAAATAAAAACAGGCAATGCTAAATGTTTAAGGGTGTCTAAAGTTTTACCTAGCCAATGTAGGTGCTCATGGCCCAAACTTTGTAAGCCGGATATTGGTAGCCAATTATGTTGCACTCCGGTCCAGTACATGAGCATTAATGCTAACCAAAATCCTGGAATAGCAAAACCTATAAAGACAAATAACGTGATGACCCTGTCAGCTAACTGGTTTTGTTTAAGTGCGGAAACTACCCCTAAAGGTAAAGCAATAGCGATAATTAAAATTAGGCTAAGGACATTGATGAGTAAGGTGATGGGTAGGGCTTCTTGAATCATGCCGAGGGTAACGTTGCCGTCTTTGTCTTTGGTTTGCCAAAAGACAGGCCGTTGGTGAGATGCAAACGATGTGCCAAAGTTTAGTGTGGCCATACGTTTCATCCATAAACTGTATTGCACAATGACTGGTTTATCTAAGCTATATAATTCACGCAATTTTTGTCTTGATTCTTCACTGGCTTTTGGGTTGAAGCTGGCTTCACTGCTAGTTATATCACCAGGTGCTAGGTGCATAATCATAAACGAGATAAGACTAATGCCGACCAATAAAGGAATCATCCAAAAGAAACGTTTGAGTAAGTATTTAAGCATTTGGTATCGGCCTAGTGTTCGCTCATTTCTGAACGTGCATAGGCTTGAGGAATGTTCCACTCATAAGTGTTATGTCCTATCCCTGCAGGTGGTGCTGGGTTACTGATGCCCTGCACACGCTTATGTATAGCAGATAATCCATAACCTGCAGACAAGAAAACAATAGGACTGTCTTCTAGTAAGATTGCTGAAAATTCATGGTAAATTTTCATACGTTTATCGGGATTAAGTTCTAATCGACCGGCTTCCAGTAATTTATCTACGCGCGGATTGCTGTAACTAATAAAATTGAATTGGCCTGGTGCTTGTTGGCTGGAATGCCAAATGCTGTATTGGTCTGGATCTAAAGATAAGCTCCAGCCTAGAACGACTACATCAAACTCTTTAGGTTTAATAAAACGGCCTAGAAAACTAGCCCATTCTAGGACGCGAATATTGGCGTCTATCCCAACTTCTTTGAGTCGGCGTTGAATTAACACGCCAGTCATTTCGCGCTCTTTATTTTGGTTAGTTAGGATTTCAAAGCTGAATGGCTTGCCGTCTTTATCAATGATGCCATCACCGTCATGATCCTCATAACCCGCTGCTTTAAGTAAGGCTTTGGCTTTGGCTGGATCGTAAGGGTAGGGTTTAAGTGCAGGATTGCTCCAGCGCGTACCCGGCTTGTATGGAGAGGCGACTGGCTCACCTAGTCCGAGTAACACGCCGTCTATAATTTCTTGTTTATTAATGGCGTAATTGATTGCTTGGCGCACGCGTATATCATCAAAGGGTTTACGCTTAAGATTAAAGCCTAGATAGGTGTAACTATTTCCCAATTCTTTATATAAAGCGATATTTTTATTAAGCTCTGGGCGGGCAGGGAATATTCTGGCATATTGAATTGGGTTAAGGCCCATTGAGTCAATATTGTCGGCACTTAACTCCAAGAATTGTGCAGCTTTGTCAGGAATGATGCGTGATAACAGGTGGTCAATTTTTGCTTGACCTTGAGTAGCATTCACATTACGAGTAAGTTTAAGATATTGGCCATTTTTCCATTGTTCTAGTTTGTAATAATGGCTACCCACTGGATTGCGTGCAAACGCAGTCGTGTTGATGTCTTGATCCTTGAGTAAATGCTTTGGTAGTATGTGCAATCCTGCCCAGGTATCAAGTGCTGGTGCATAAGGCGCTTTGTAGGTGACTCTAAAAGTGTTTGCATCTGGCGTCTCAGCTAGAGTCACTAATTTAAAATCTGATCCATAAGGGGTGCGAGTTTTTTCATCGGTGACTTTTTGCCAAGTAAATAGGACATCATCGCTAGTTAACGGAGTATTGTCAGCCCATTTAAGATCTGGTTTTAGATGAAACGTGATAGTTCTTTGATCCGCAGAAATTTCCCACGATTTAGCTAATTCGCCCGTAAGTTCAAGGTTTTTATCGTATTTAAGTAAACTGTTAAATATATTGCCTGCGATAGCAGAGGCCGCAGATTCTCCAGCAATCATTGCAATTAATCCGCTCGGTTCGCCAGTCATGGCATCAATAAGCGTGCCACCACTATTTGCCGGATAATCTTTGCTGTAGTCAATCTTATGGATTGATTTATTACTGGTTGAATCACCACAACCTACCATCAATGCCGTCAACACTACCCAAGTCATTACTTGTAATAGGTTGCGGAGATGGAGCCACTTAACCATTGGGTCTATTTAAGAGGCGTTGTTAGGGGCGAAATTTAATATCTGACCAGGTTGAATTTGGTCGCTCATATTACTATTCCAGCGCTTTAGATCCGCGACAGAAATGTCATGTTTTTGCGCAATACTATAAACCGTATCACCCGGTTTAACCGTATAAACTTTGCTGGCAATCTTTCTAGTATTTGCACTTTCTTTTGAAGGTGGCGCGCTTGTAATCATTAGTAATTGTCCAGTTTTCACATGTTTATTTTTGAGTGAGTTTAAGGCCATTATTTCTTTAACGCTGGTGTCATAATGCTTAGCAATTGATAGTAAACTTTCACCTTTTTTTACGCTGTGTTGCTTGCTATGTGGCGCTTCATCTTGATGGCTGACTTTATTGTCAGCGCTAGCCAGGTCAATATTAGCCGAATTTTGTTCGCTGCTAACTTCTTTGCTAGCTTCTTTTACTACGTCACTGCCAGTCACAGATATTTTTGTATCTACTACTGTTACTTTAGCCGTATTTACACCATCAATGTTGATAGGCACCAAAATGGTAGAAGAGTTCCTAATTTTTTTCTGATCAGGCAGGTCGTTGACGTCGCGTAACTGCCCTAGCTTGATGCCAAATTTACTAGCGATGCTTTCCATGCGTTCGCCCCGTTTAGCGAAGTAAGTTTTCCAACTGACTAGGGGTTTGTTGTAGCCGGCTAAGTTAGTTCTAAACGCCTGTGCCGCAATAATAGGAAGTAGTAGCTCGTGTTTTTCATCACCGCCAGTAATGACGGGGCGGTTATAACTTGGGTTAAGGGCAAGGAATTCGCTGTCAGTAATTTCTGCGAGTTTCGCTGCTAAGTGTGCATCGATTTGTGCTGGTGCCGATACCTTTGCAAAGTAAGGTGTGTTGGCAATGGTTTGAATTTGGAGGCCGTAGTTACCAGGGTTGGTCATTAAGTTTTTAATTGCCTGCAGTTTTGGTACGTAGTTTTTTGTTTCTGGCGGTAGATTTAAACTTTCGTAATCGGTAGGTAAACCTAGTTTGCGATTTTTCTCAATCGCGCGCCCAACAGTTCCTTCCCCGGCGTTATAAGCTGCCAAGGCTAAATCCCAAGCACCAAACATGGCGTGCAATTTTTGCAGATAGGTGAGGGCCGCATCGGTCGCAAAGGTGATGTTGCGACGGTTATCAACCCACCAGTCCTGCCTAAGTCCGAAATGTTTTCCTGTGGAGGGAATGAACTGCCAAATACCAGAGGCGCGACCACTAGAATATGCCTGTGGGTTGTAGGCGCTTTCTATCATTGGCAGTAGCGCAATTTCTGTTGGCATACCACGCTTTTCAACTTCTTCAACAATATGAAACAAGTATCTTTGGCTACGCTCAACCATACGTTTCACATAGTCTGGGCGGGTGCTGTACCAGTTTTCATGACGCTCAACTAGATTGGAAGTTGAGTCTGGCATGGCATAACCACTTTTGATGCGTTGCCACAGATCATCGTTATTAATAATAATGATTTCCGGTTGAGCTTTTGCAGTCTCGTTTAGTTGGCTTTCAAAAGCGCTGCCATAGCGGTCGTTTAATGTGTTTTTAGAAGCTGAATCTTTAAGTTCTTTGTCACTCAGAATGCGTGGTGCAGATTTTAAGATGTCATCATTGAGTATCAAAATATCCTCACCAGCTAGGTTGGATTCTGCGTATGCACTGGGCATGAGTATTACAAACAGTAAAATACCTATAGTCAGTATTGTTTTTGAAGTCAAATTGTTCTGTGCGAAGGGGGCGTAACGGGAAAGTCTGCGAGACGCATTACGTAAGCGCAAAAAACAAAGGTGCAACATAGTAAGGCTCATGTTCATAATGGAGAAACATGGTAACGAAATGGGGCGGGAAAATCAAGATAATTCAATTAAAAAATTACTTTACAAATGTACGCTATATCAATGATTAGTAATGATTTCTCATTTCTCTAGTGATGCTAAAAACTTCCAATTCACTGGCATCTTTAAGCCCTAAGGTCGTTTGAATTTCTAAACTATGGGTACGTAAAAAAGGATTGGTTGCGAGCTCTAGTCCGATGGTCGATGGTAGGCTCGGCTGTAATTGATTGCGTTGCGCTACAGTAGATTGATGGCGATTTAGTAGTGCTTGGTTATTGGGTTCTAAACCCAAAGCAAAGTTGATGTTGTGTAGCGTGTATTCATGCGTGCAATATACGCGTGTCTGCGTTGGTAGGGCTGCTAATTTCTTTAATGAGGTTAGCATCTGTGCTGGCGTGCCTTCAAACAAACGTCCGCAACCAGCTCCAAATAAGGTATCTCCGCAAAACAGTATAGGATTATCGTTAGCCAACTGGCTAAAATAAGCGACATGGCCTAGTGTATGTCCCGGCAGGTCAAGTACCTCTAATGCGAGCTCAAACTCAGGCAGCATTAGGTGGTCACCTTCTGATACAGATTGATGTGTAAAATCAAACGCCTCTAATTTAGGGGCAAACACCTGTGACTCAGGATAAGCCGCAAGTAATTCTGCTACCCCCCCGATATGATCATGATGGTGGTGCGTGATTAAAATTGTACTTAGATTAATACCCAGTTGCTTTAGGTAGCTAATGACAGGTTGTGCGTCTCCTGGATCAATGACGACTCCGACATGGCCGTTGTGGACTAGCCAGATATAATTATCCTTAAATGCAGGAATCGGTATAATTTGTATTTGCATAGTGCCTATGATTTGTTTTACAGCGTAAAAAGTCAATAAAGATTTTATTTTGCTAGGTTTCTATTTGTACATTTAAGGCGGAGATGAATTCACCATCAAATTTTCAAGTGTCATGGTTTAATTCCTACGTTGGAAAATATTTGCACGCCCAAGAACAAGACTTATACGATGAGGCAGTAGCTGATTTATTCGGCTTTAATGCTGTGCAGATGGGTGGCATACCCATGGATTTGTTGCGTAATTCACGCATTCCTAATCAATATAAAGTAACGGATATATATGAGATGGGACAAAGTAATGCTTTATATAGTTGCGATGATTTTTTACCATTCGCTAATATGAGTCTCGATCTTTTACTGTTGCCACATCGCTTAGAATTCAGTGAACGTCCTCATCAAACCTTGCGTGAAGCAGAAAGGGTGATGATGCATGAAGGACACTTGTTGATTTCTGGATTTAATCCGGTCAGTACTTGGGGTGTTAAATCTGGTTTGATTAAAATGTTTACGCGTCAGGATAAGTTTCCATGGAGCGGCAAGTTTATCGGCCTTAATCGCATCAAAGATTGGTTGGCATTAATGGGTTTTGAGATTATCTCAGTTGAGATGCGCTGCCATGTGCCGCCTTTTGAAAAGGAGTCTTGGCATCAGCGTTTTTCCTTTATGGATAAATTGAGTCAGCACTGCTGTGCCATGCTAGGCGGCGTCTATTTTATTGTGGCTAAAAAGCGCGTAGTGGGTATGATGCCGATAAAGCCTAATTGGAAGGCTGTACCCTTAAAATCTGCTTTAGTCATTAGACCGACCCAATCTAGACCAAGTCAAAAAGTAGAAGTTGGAACGAAACTTAATAAGAAAAAATATGATTAATAATAATAAAGTTGAAATTTACGCCGATGGTGCATGCAAAGGCAACCCTGGGCCAGGTGGTTGGGGTGCTTGGATTAGCTATGATGGGCATGAGAAAGAGTTATTTGGTGGCGAGTTATTAACTACAAATAACCGCATGGAGTTGACTGCGGTCATTCGTGCTTTAGAAGCACTTAAGCGCTCCTGTCATGCCGATGTCTTTACGGACTCGGTCTATGTGCAAAAAGGAATCTCAGAATGGATAGTCGGTTGGAAAGCACGTAACTGGCGTACTGCTGATAAAAAGCCAGTAAAAAATGATGACTTATGGCGCGTACTTGATGTATTAGCGCAGCAACACACGGTACAATGGATTTGGGTAAAGGGCCATGCTGGCAATGTGGGTAATGAACGTGCCGATAGGTTGGCTAATATGGGTGTGGAGCAAATTTTGCAGGGAGTGGGTCAGTAATGCGCCAAATATTCTTAGATACAGAAACCACTGGTTTATATCATGCGCAGGGGCATAGAGTCATTGAGGTGGCTGCGGTAGAAGTATTGAATCGGCGTCTCACCAAGCAACATTTTCACTATTACTTAAATCCTGACCGAGAGATTGATCAGGGGGCACAAGAAGTACACGGTATTTCATTGGAGTTTTTGCAAGACAAGCCAAGGTTTGCGGATATTGCCCAAGAGTTGATTGCTTTTATTGCCGACTCTGAGCTAATTATGCATAACGCGCCATTTGATGTTGGTTTCTTGAACTGCGAATTCGGTTTGATTGAGCAGCCGCCAGTTGAACGCATTGTAGCTAAAGTTACCGATACCCTCAAAATAGCCAAAGAAATGCGACCAGGTCAGCGTAATAGCTTGGACGCTTTATGCCGTCATTTTGGTATTGATAACTCAAGGCGTACTTTGCATGGCGCGTTGCTAGATGCGGAGTTGTTAGCTGATGTCTATATGGCAATGACGCGTGGCCAAGATAGCCTAATGATGGAGTTAGATAAGCCTCACAAAAGTAACGCAGGAATTAATCCGCAAAGCACACAGCCTTTGCTCATCGCTTTAGCTAATCTAGCTGAGATTACAGCCCACGAGGAGTATTTGGCTGCTTTGGCCAAATCTGGTGATTGTGTGTGGCAAAGCCTTTCACTTTCCTCCGAAAATTAAGAGTACATGAAAGCTATTATGAAACGCACTATATTAGTTACAGGCGGCGCCGGATTTATTGGTGCTAATTTTGTATTAGCATGGTTCAAGCTGGGTTTAGGTACTGTCGTTAATTTGGATAAGTTGACTTACGCAGGTAATTTAGAAAATCTAGCCTCGATACGGCAAAATACGCAGCATATTTTTGTGCATGGCGATATTGGTGACCAAGCGTTAGTTGCACAATTGTTAGCAGACCATAAGCCGGATGCAGTCATCAACTTTGCTGCTGAAAGTCATGTAGATCGATCCATACATGGACCAGAAGACTTTATTCAAACCAATGTAGTAGGCACTTTCCATTTATTAGAAGCTGTACGTGCATACTGGGGCGCTTTAGATGTAGATCAGCAGGAGTGCTTTAGATTTTTACATGTATCTACCGATGAGGTTTATGGCTCACTGCGACCTGATGAGGCCGCTTTTACCGAAACCCATACTTATGCGCCTAATAGCCCTTATTCTGCGTCTAAAGCAGCGTCTGACCATCTAGTGCGCGCTTATCATCATACTTACGGCTTACCAACCCTGACTACTAATTGCTCTAATAATTATGGACCTTACCATTTCCCAGAAAAGCTGATTCCACTCATCATCCACAATGCATTAGCAGGAAAAGCATTGCCTATCTATGGTACAGGTCAGCAGATTCGAGATTGGCTGTATGTCGAAGATCACTGTGCAGCGATTAGACGCGTGCTTGAAGCCGGACGTGTAGGTGAGGTGTATAACATCGGTGGTTGGAATGAGAAACCGAATATTGAGGTCGTAAAAACTTTGTGCCGAATGCTAGACGAGAAAAAGCCACGTGCGGACGCGAAGTCCTATATGGATCAAATTACATTTGTAGAAGATCGCTTAGGCCATGATCAGCGCTATGCAATTGATGCGAGTAAAATTGCGAATGAGTTAGGGTGGAAGCCAGAGCAAAGCTTTGAATCTGGGATAGAGGAAACAGTCAATTGGTACTTAGCCCATCAAGACTGGGTCGCGAATGTTACGAGTGGTGACTATAGAAATTGGGTGCAAAAACATTACGCTGAGCGTGGAGAAGAATTAGCATGAAAGGTATTATATTAGCCGGCGGTTCAGGCACCCGGTTGTATCCAGTCACGCAAGTTGTCTCTAAGCAGTTATTACCCGTATACGATAAACCAATGATTTATTACCCGCTGACGACCTTAATGCTGGCAGGCATTCGTGAAGTGTTGGTGATTTCAACACCAGAGGACACGCCACGCTTTGCACAGTTGTTGGGGGATGGCAGTCAGTGGGGCATGTCGATCCAATACGCAGTTCAGCCATCGCCAGACGGTCTCGCACAGGCATTTATTATTGGTGAGGAATTTATCGGCGATGATAGCGTAGCCTTAGTTTTGGGCGACAATATATTCTACGGTCATGATCTTGCCATTCGTACGCAGGCTGCAGCAAAACTCAGCCATGGCGCTACTGTATTTGCTTACCCAGTCAGCGACCCTGAGCGTTATGGTGTGGTCGAATTTAATGCGCAAGGTCAAGCCATTAGCCTAGAAGAAAAACCGCTAGTACCCAAGTCTAGATATGCGGTGACAGGTTTGTATTTTTACGACAACAAGGTGATTGAAATTGCTAAAAATCTCAAGCCATCACCACGCGGTGAGCTAGAAATTACAGATGTTAACCGTGCTTATTTGACCAGCGGAGATCTGCAAGTAGAAGTGATGGGGCGTGGCATTGCATGGCTAGATACTGGCACGCATGAGTCCCTATTAGAGGCCTCATTATTTATTCAAACCATTGAGAAGCGCCAAGGCTTAAAGATCGCTTGTCCAGAAGAAATTGCTTATCGGATGCGCTTTATTGATGCTGCGGCATTAGATATTTTGGCCAATAAGTATATTAAAAATAACTACGGCCAGTATTTGAAGCTTGTGTTGAGCGAGCAGGTATTTTAATGCAGGTCGTTACCACAAAAATACCTGATTTATTGATACTCGAACCTAAAGTTTTTGGTGATGATCGAGGCTTCTTCTTTGAGAGCTATAACCAAACAAAATTTGAACAATTAATCGGGGTGAAAGCGCAATTTGTGCAGGATAATCACTCAAAATCCGCCGCGCATGTGTTGCGCGGTTTGCATTACCAAATTGAACAAGCGCAAGGAAAATTAGTGCGGGTGAGTCACGGCTCAGTTTTTGATGTGGCTGTTGATCTTCGTCGCGAGTCTAGTTGTTTTGGTCAGTGGGTAGGGGTGATATTGTCAGCTGAGAATAAACGACAAATGTGGATCCCTGCAGGCTTTGCACATGGCTTTTTAACACTTGAGTCTGATACCGAGTTTTTGTATAAAACCACTGACTACTATGCCCCGCAACATGAGCGTTGCTTGCGTTGGGATGATCCTTCTTTGGCGATTGATTGGCCTATTACAGAGATGCCTAGTTTGTCTGCTAAAGATAAGTTGGGTGTGGATTTTTCAAAGGCTGATGTATTTGAAGTGCAAGGCTAAGCTTTAGATTATTTTCCTATGTTTAAAAAAATTCTTATTACCGGCGTTAATGGCCAAGTAGGGCATGCCATAAAACATGCCTTGGCTACTGATGCCACTTTGCATGTCATTAGTTTAGATCGTAGTCAGCTTGATCTAACTGACGCAGAGGCAATTCGACGCGTGGTGCAGGCGCACAAACCTGATTTAATTATCAACCCAGCTGCATATACGGCGGTGGATAAAGCCGAAAGCGAACCTGAGTTAGCCTATGCCATCAATGCATTAGCCCCTAGAGTGCTGGCAGAAGAGGCGGCAAACATTGGCGCGAGCCTAATCCACTTTTCCACGGACTATGTCTACGGTGGCAATAAGGTTGATCCTTATGTTGAAACTGACGCGACGCATCCCATCAGCGTTTATGGTCAGTCTAAGCTAGCCGGTGAAATAGCGGTCAGTGCAGTAGATTTACCGCACCTTATACTTCGCACTTCTTGGGTATATGGGGCTTACGGCAATAACTTTTTGAAAACAATTTTGCGCTTAGCCTCTGAGCGTGAAGAGCTTCGGATAGTAGCTGACCAAATTGGAGCACCCACCAGCAGTCAGAACATAGCGCAAACAGTCATGGCAATATTGCCGCAATGGCAAGCAAGTAATAAGGGTGTCTACCATTTAGTTAATAGTGGCTTTACAAGCTGGCATGGGTTTGCATTAGCGATAGTAGAGGAATATAGACGCGTACAAGTTGAGCGTGATTGGCCAGTACTTAAAACGCTACCGACTAATATTAAAGCGATTACGACACAAGAGTTTCCAACTTTGGCCGTTAGACCTGCTAATTCCATTTTAGATTGTACTAAATTGGCTACAGACTTTGCGTTAGAGCTACCAAACTGGCGCGTGGCCTTGGTTGAAGAGATAAAGGCCTTACGATTAAATTGAATGCTTACTTTTGGCTTAGGCGAGTGCGTCAGCCCAATTGTTAGGCGTTTCATACAAACGTACTTTTTCTAGCTTTAAGTGATTGCCGTAAGTGTCGTGATATTTGCTCTTAAGTATCCTGAACGCTTCAAATGCCATGTTTTCTGCAGTCGGTACAGTAGGGAATATAATCGTTTTGTGATTGGCCATGCTATTCAAAAAGTCGAGTACTTCATTGTCATGCTGATACACCAAGAATGCGTGATCCCATAGATCAACCACTGCACTTTTAGCAATGGCTTTGACGTCTGAAAAGTCCATTACCATGCCGTTCTCTGAAGCATCTTCTTGCTTGATAATGTCACCAGATAAGGTGATTTCCATCGCGTAACGATGACCATGTAAGTTTCTACATTGGCTTTTGTGGCTGGGAATTCGATGGCCAGCATCAAATTCAAGGCGGGTAGTGATTTGCATGCGGGTGAGTCCTAAAGTATCTGAGGCTATTATACGCGCACTCGTCCTGCTTTTTGGAGATGGCTTGCTAGCGACTGTTGATAGCGCTAAGCGCCGATTTCAGTGCGTAACATTTGATAAATAGCTAGGCGCTCTGGTGTGACTTTATTTATAGCCATAGCTTCTTTAATGGCGCAGTCTGGTTCTTGTAAATGTTTGCAATTATTAAACCTACATTTACCTAAGTACGGCCTAAATTCAATAAAAGCATGCTCTAAGTCATCAGTACTGAGATGATGTAGGCCAAATTCCTGCAGTCCGGGGGAATCAATTAATTGGCTATGTGTATCTAGATGATATAAGTGCGCTGCCGTGGTGGTGTGTTTACCGCTATCTAACACTAGGCTGACCTCGCGTGTGCGTACGTCAGCGTCTGGTAATAGGGCATTGATAATTGTGGATTTACCCATGCCTGATTGGCCCACTAAAATACTGGCCTCTCCTTGCAAATATGGGCGTAATGCAGAAATATCTTCAGTAGCTGATAGCGCAAGTACTTGGTAACCTAGTTCAGTATATAAGGCTAGTTTTTGCTTTGCATCGTCATTGTCTGCCAAGTCGCATTTGTTAAGCACAATTAATGCTTTAATTCCGGCAGCTTCTGCCGCGATTAAGCAACGGTTTAGTAGGGCTTCATAAAAGCTAGGTTGAGTGGCTAATACAATGATGATTTGTGTGACATTTGCCGCTAACATCTTGCTTTTAAAAGCATTGCTACGATAGAGTAGGGTTTTGCGTGGTAAGGTAGATTCAATGACACCTTCGTGCTTATCAGTAAGCTTGACTGTCACGTTGTCGCCACAGGCTAGATCGGTTTTCTTACCGCGGGTGACGCAACTGATGCGTTTTTGGTCATCAGCCAATTCAACCTGAAAACGTTTGCCATAAGCAGCAACGATAGTACCAGTGAGAAGTTTTTCTTGATGTGCTGCTGCAGCTTGGTCAGTTCGCAAAATAGGCAATTACTCAGTAAATTTATAGTAGGTTTTATTTAGGTAGCCAGTTACATTGAGCTCCTCATCTTCAAACCACTTAAGTCCGAGCATAGTATTACAGTTTCGCACTTGTGCGGCTAAACCTTTTGCGGTGTGCACCTTGCGATACTCACGTGTATAAATATCCGCTCCATCAGAGCCAAAGCTAGAAGCATGACAACTGATGCAGTTTTTCTCTAACAGAGCCTTGCCTGCGACTAAGTCAGCAGATTTGAATGGTTCAGCCAATACTTGGGCGCTGATTAGTAACAGATAAGACAAGAGTAACGTTCTCATCATATGAGCTCCTTAATAGAAACGTTTACTTAGTATACGCCGCTAATTTTGAAATTCTAATGCTGGCAGGTGGGTGCGAGTCATAGAAAGCGGAATGTAATGGGTCTGGCGTGAGCGTAGACGCATTATCACGATAAAGCTTCACTAGCGCCTTCACTAGGTCATTAGCGCTTGCATGTTCAGCGGCATAACTATCAGCTTCGAACTCGTTTTTACGGGAATAGCTAGCCATCAATGGACGTAGTAAAAATAAGAATACAGGCGATACCAGTAAAAATAGCATTAAGGCCATGTATGCGCTGATGTGCGTCACGCCAAGTCCATAATAGAACCAAGGCTGATTGATGAGCCAGCCCAGTAAGGCTAAGCCTAAAAAGCTTACCACAAACATCATGGCAATACGTTTAGTTACATGCTGATGCTTAAAGTGGCCTAATTCATGCGCTAATACTGCTTCAATTTCATCTGCATTTAAGCGTTCAAGCAGTGTGTCAAAAAACACTACACGTTTGGAAGCTCCAAAACCAGTAAAGTAAGCATTACCATGACTGCTACGAGAAGAGCCGTCCATGACAAATAGTCCTTGCGACTTAAATCCACATTTAGTCAGTAGGTTTTCAATACGTAGCTTTAAAGCTTCATCTTTTAACGGAGAAAATTTGTTAAATAAAGGTGCGATAAAAGTAGGGTAAACCGCCAGCATCAACAAGTTAAACAAGGCCCAAACAAACCATAAATAAAGCCACCAGAATTCGCCGGCACTTTGCATGAGCCATAAAGCAGCGAACAAGATAGGGGCTCCCAAAACAACCCCTACCAAGCTGTGCTTAATTAAGTCACTATAAAACATCGAGATGGTCATTTTGTTAAAGCCAAATTTTGCATCCACTACAAACGTTTTATAGTAGTCATAAGGCAGGTCAATTAAACTGCTGAGCAACAATACGCTGCAGATAACAAATGCACCGCGCATAATGTCCTGTGCAGGCAAGGCTTGGCGCCAAATATCATCTATGAACTGTAATCCACCGCCTAAAGTAAGTAGAAGCAGTAGCAGTATTTGCGCAATCGACTCAGTCATGGCTAATTTAGTTTTTACCGCTGCATAATCTGCCGCTTTTTGATGGGCTTCCAATGCAATGTTGGCATTAAATGCTACTGGTACTTCATTGCGATGATGCTGCACATAAGCAATATGACGTCGTCCCAACCAAATTCGAATGACGCTGGTGAGGATAAGTAGGGAAACAAAGGTGTAGGTGAGGATTAAAGGCATAATTTATCTAGATCGTAATTTTTTAATTAAGTTAATATGTTCATTGTGAGGCATTTCATTGGTGTTGGTTCATCAATAATGCACAATAATTCAATTTTCAATGGAAATCATGATGGCGGAAGCAAGTAACAGCATTACTGAAAGCACGACTACAGATCAAAATAATTTAATTTGGCTAGACATGGAAATGAGCGGATTATTACCCGACTCTGATCGTATTTTGGAGTTGGCGGTCGTGGTCACCGATGCGAATCTAAATGTATTAGGGGAATCGCCTGTTTTGGTCATCCACCAAAGTGATGCGGTATTAGATGCAATGGATGCTTGGAATAAAGGGGCGCATGGTCGTTCTGGCCTGATTGAGAAAGTAAAGTCATCTAATTTAACGGAAGATGAAGCCACGTTTCAAATGATCACGTTTCTTAAGCAGTACGTGCCGGCCGGTAAATCGCCTATGTGTGGCAATTCAATCTGCCAGGATCGTCGGTTTATGGCGCGCTATATGCCAGATTTAGAAAAATACTTTCATTATCGTAACCTCGACGTCAGTACATTTAAAGAATTGGCCCGACGTTGGAAACCAGAAATTTACTCAGGATTTAAAAAAGCCAGCAAACATGAGGCTTTGGCTGATATTTATGAATCTATCGAGGAATTAAAATATTACCGCGAACATTTTATTGTTAAATAACATAAAGTGCTTTGAAGGTAGCAAAAAAAGAGGGCGTAAGCTATTTTAGTAGTTACGCCCTAAGGAGGAGATCTTAGCTTTGGAGAAGCTAATTTATATTAAGCATTTACCGTGCCAAGATATCAGTCCCGCCTTATGAAAATATTAGTATGATTCATTTATTAAAGTCTTATACAACTCCAAGTACTCTAGGGCGCTATTATCCCAACTTAAATTCTGCGACATGCCATTTTTCTGAATTTTACGCCAAGTGGTTTTTTCGTTTTTAAATAGCGCTACAGCGCGATGTATACAAGCCAATAGCGCTTCCGCACTCGCTTCTATCATCACAAATCCATTGGCGCTTCCGTCCTTAATGTTATGCGAGTCAGCATCAATCACAGAGTCAGCTAGCCCGCCTGTTGCATTGACAATGGGAAGGGTGCCGTAGGCTAGGCCGTATAACTGATTCAGTCCGCATGGTTCAAATCTTGATGGCATCACAAATAGATCGCAACCAGCCATGACTTGATGGGATAGTGGTTCGTTGTAGCCGATCGTGACACTAATTTTCCCTGGATTTGCTTCGGCCAATGCCATAAATTCTTGTTCTAAATCTTTTTCTCCACTGCCGAGTAACACTAATTGGCAGCCTGAATCTAATAATGCCTGCATGCATGGCAGTAAAAGATCTAAGCCTTTTTGGTGAGTGAGTCGACTGACTACGCCCAGTAATGGTGCGTCCGCATCAACATTGAGCCCACTGACTAGCTGAAGTGTGGCTTTTACTTTCTTCTTACCAGTGATATTGCTTGCGCTATAATTCTTGCACAAATAAGGGTCAGTTTTAGGATTCCATTCGCTGGTTTCAATGCCGTTTAGAATGCCTTTGATTTCATGACCACGTTTGGCTAGTAGGCCTTCAAGGCCGAAACCAAAAGCGACGGTTTGAATTTCTTGAGCATAGCGTGGACTTACCGTCGTGATTGCATCGGCAAAGACTATGCCTGCTTTTAAAAATGATAACTGGCCATGATATTCATAACCTTCAATACTAAAGTGTGTGTGCGGTAAATTTAAAGTAGTGAGCCAAGCGGGCGAGTAGCAGCCTTGAAACGCCATGTTATGGAGACTGATGATAGATTTAGCCTCGGACTTTTCTGTGAGTTGCATATAGGCTGGGGTTAAGCCAGTTTGCCAGTCATTACAATGCACAATGTCCGGTTTCCAGTCTGCTAACGGAGAATGCTCGCCACTTAGCATGGCGGCCACTTTTGATAGCACACCAAAACGTAGGGGGTTGTCTAACCACTCTTGACCATTGATATCTGCATAAGGGCCACCTTCGCGTTCATAGAGGTGTGCTGATTTTATGATCATAACTTTTACTTGAGTTTCTGAAATGATGCCTAATAACAGCTCTGCTTTTTCAATCACAGGCAAGTTCGTTAAGGTGGCGATAGTGCGTAGTTCACTAAGTTGATTCAGTACTGCTGTATAGCCAGGGATTAAAATCCTTACATCTAAACCTGAGTGCTTTAATGCTGAAGGGAGAGAGCCACTAACGTCTGCTAAGCCCCCGGTTTTGATTAGCGGAAAAACTTCAGAGCTAACAAACAGCACTTTCTTTGCAAATAACACTTTCAATGGCATGAATTTCTCGCTAAAGTTGTACGCTAATTTTATGACTTACAAAATCTTACTTAATTTTACTATATGAATGAGCTGATATGAGTATCACACAATGAATTCCGCTTTTAATTTTACAACTGCAATTGCAATAGGGTTGGGGGCTGCTTTAGGGGCTTGGGGTCGATGGTGGGTGTGTGTACTACTTAATTCAGTGTTACCTAATTTACCCTTAGGCACACTTATAGTTAATTTAAGCGGTGGATTTATGATGGGTATGGTGATAGCCAGTATTGGGCTTGAGACTTTGCAGCATCCAAGGTTGTTGCTTTTTATAACCACTGGTTTTTTAGGTGGCCTCACTACATTCTCAGCATTTACCGGCGAAAGTTTAGCTTTACTGCAAAAACAGGAGTACTTGTGGGCATTTCTTCATGCCTCTAGTCATGTGTTTGGAGCATTATTCATGGCTGCAATCGGCTATGCGCTTATTCATTTTTTGCGGGCTTAAGTTTTAGATTAATCCTAGTGAGATAAGCAAAAAAATAGCCCCGACGAATCGGGGCTATTTTTTCATCTAGTATTTATTTGAACTATTTGTTTTGTGTTTCTACCATCACCATCGGCTCTGCACTGGCATTATCTTGTGCTTTGTTCTGCCAAGAAGCTGCTTTGCGTGGGGCGCGAGGTTTCTCTGTGGTCACTGGCGCTGCTACCTTTGGTGCGTCAGCTTTTGTTTCCACCAACTGCAAGCCTACACTAGCTAAGTCAACCGGTTTAGCTTCTACTTTAGGTTTACGTGCGCGGGCAGGACGTTTGCTGGCCGCTGGCTTTGCAGTTGCCTCAACCGCAACAGCAGGCGTTGTGACCGCTTCTGCGACAACTGAGTCTAAGCTGTTGTTAGCCTCTTTTGCCACCGCTGGAGCTTTAGCTGGCCTTGGTTTTCTGTTATCAGTTTTGGCTTTAGGTGTTGCTTCAACAGCTACATCCGCGCTTACAATTGCAGGTGCTTCAGCCTTAGTTTCAACGCTTGTTGTGTTTACAGTAGCCGATGAAGCTGTACTAACCTCATCATTAGGTACAAAAGCGCGACTAGTTTCGGTACTCACATTTTCTTCACGGTCACGACGACCACGACGATTGTTGCGATTGCGACGACCAGAACGCTCAGTACGTTGCTCTGTAGCAGCTTCGTTACCAGGAATTTCTGCTGTTACATTAACTTGAGCTGGCGCAGTATTCCGCGTCTGTTCGTTACGTGGCTGTTGTGGTTTTTGTTGACGCGGTTCCTGCGGCTTAGCCTCGGCAGGACGTTTTGCTTCGTTATTGCGGTTTGGACGATCTTGGCTTGCGCTTTTATCTGCGCGTTCACCACGATTGCGATCATTGCGATTACGATTATTACGGTTACGGTTATTACGATTGCCTTCGCGACTGCTTTCTTCGGTCTTTTCAACGCTCGCTTTAGAAGTAGATAACCCCATCCATTTTTTAATGCGCGTTAGTAATGATACTGACGTGCCTGACGCTAGTTTTTCTGTTGAAATTGGCGCAGGTGCTGCAGGGGTAATACCTTTTACTGCCGCTACTGGTTTAACTGCTTTTGCTACTTCTTCTGCATTTTGGATGTAGCTAGTTTCTGCAGGGAGTTCAACCATTTTATAGCTGGCGCGACTAGTTTCCTCAGTCACGTCATCATGTTTAACGCGCACGATATTGTAATTAGGTGTTTCAAGATGGATGTTTGGAATCAACACCACTTCAACGCCCATACGCTGTTCAATGGCATGAATATCAGCACGTTTTTCATTCAATAAGAATGTTGCAACTTCAACTGGTAACTGTACTTGAATAATGGCACTGTTATCTTTCATCGCATCTTCTTGCGTAATACGTAAGATATGCAATGCAGTGGATTCGATACCGCGGATATGACCAGTACCACTACAACGTGGACATGGAATATGATTGGTTTCGCCTAGGCTAGGACGCAAACGTTGACGTGATAATTCAAGTAAACCAAAGCGTGAGATTTTTCCAGTTTGGACGCGTGCACGATCAAAATGCAGAGCATCGCGCAATGCATTTTCTACTTCACGTTGGTTGCGTTGACTTTCCATATCAATAAAATCGATTACCACTAAGCCACCTAAGTCACGCAAACGTAACTGGCGTGCCACTTCTTCAGCAGCTTCCATGTTGGTATTAAACGCAGTATGCTCAATATCGCTACCTCGTGTTGCGCGGCCAGAGTTGACGTCTACAGAAACCAAAGCTTCCGTATGGTCAATCACGATTGCGCCGCCTGATGGTAAGCGAACTTCACGTGAGAACGCTGATTCAATTTGGTGCTCAATTTGAAAGCGTGTAAAGAGTGGAATTTCGTCCTGATACAACTTAACGCGAGACACATTGCCAGGCATTACGTGATTCATAAATTGCACGGCTTGCTCGTGTATATCAGGCGTATCGATTAAAATTTCACCAATATCGGAGCTGAAGTAGTCACGAATAGCACGAATGACTAAGCTACCTTCCTGGTAGATTAGGTAGGCACCTGCCTGCATAGCTGAGGCACCATCAATGGCTGTCCATAGCTGTGTTAGGTAGTTTAAATCCCATTGTAATTCTTCGGCATTGCGACCAATACCAGCGGTACGGGCAATAATGCTCATGCCTTTTGGTACTTCTAACTGCGCTAATACATCGCGCAATTCATCACGGTCTTCACCTTCTATACGGCGTGATACGCCACCGCCACGTGGGTTGTTAGGCATTAATACCAAGTAACGACCCGCAAGTGAGATGAAAGTAGTAAGAGCAGCGCCTTTGTTGCCACGCTCATCTTTATCTACTTGGACGATTAATTCTTGACCTTCTTTTAACGCATCTTGAATGCGTGCACCACTGCCTACGCCTTCTTTGTAATAGCTACGTGCTACTTCTTTGAATGGTAAGAAGCCGTGTCTATCCATACCGTAGTCGACAAAAGCCGCTTCAAGTGAGGGTTCGATACGTGTGATTACGCCTTTGTAAATATTGCTTTTGCGTTGCTCTTTGCCAGCATGTTCAATATCTAAATCTATTAATTTTTGACCATCTACGATTGCAACGCGTAACTCTTCAGATTGCGTTGCATTAAATAACATACGTTTCATTGCTTAACTCCTGCGCTAGGCAAGGCGGGCAGACTCAATGCTTAAGAATAAGGCATTGAAATTGAAGGCATTTTAAAGTGAAAGTGCCAAAGTTTGGCTGAACTACTGAAAGCCTCCTGAATTAATTAACAGGGTTAATTAATAGGTGGTTTCTATGAAAAATTTAACGCTAATACAATTTAATAACAATGCATTTTAACGGTGTGTGGCGAGTTTTCGCATTCTACTTACCAGTTTTGCAGGGCAGTCAAATAAACTGCATTAGGCTTGTCTGGCAATTATTTTGAAACATCTGCTAATGAAAGCATGATGAAACATTGTTCGTTAAAGCAAACTAATTATTAAATTTAAGCCAGTTGTGGCATAAATTAGTTAAAATTCTATATTCAGTAAATTCTAATTTTCGTGTATTACTATTCGTTTAAAATTCGAATCAGTAGCACTCTAAATTTTACGATCACTTTAAGTCGCGCTTTTATCTTTATTTGTCTGCGGCGGCTTGAGCGCTAATTTTTTACTTACCGCTACTTTATAATATGGCGAGCGGTGTTAACCAAGTGTTTGTTGTCAGTTTTTAGTTGCACACCCAATATTGTCCAAATTGAAAAAATGAAGACTTGCTGTCATTTTTACAAATAGTAGGTTTGAGCGTCTTCCAATTCTTGGCTACAATTTATTGAAATAACACAATAAAATTGTTAATTTAATCAAGAACTACCGTAGTATATGCTACATCAAAAATTTAAGCAAAGCATGAACCATATAACTTCAACAGATACAACCCATACACAGACTAGCGTTAGCGATTTAGCGGCAGCATTTTTAACGGTAGATGAAGCAAGTGAAGGTCAGCGGGTCGATAACTTTCTGACCAAAACCCTAAAAGGTGTTCCCAAGAGCCATGTCTATCGCATTTTGCGAAGTGGCGAGGTACGCGTCAACAAAAAACGAATAGACGCAGATTTTAGATTAAGTTTGGGTGACGTGGTGCGAATACCACCAACACGTGCCAATGTCATTATTAAGCCTGATCACGTAACTCCCGCCGTTTCTAAGTTTGATCAAGCCATTATTTTTGAAGATGATGCTATGCTTGTCATCGATAAACCTGCTGGTTTTGCGGTGCACGGGGGTAGTGGCATCAGTCGTGGCGTGATTGAACAGTTGCGTTTAGAACGCCCTAAAGCTAAGTTTTTGGAATTGGTGCATAGGCTAGATCGCGAAACTTCCGGCGTGCTGATGTTAGCTAAAAAGCGCAGTGCATTAGTGGCTTTGCATGAAGCGATTCGCAATCACCAAACCGATAAGCGCTACCTAATGTTGGTGCACGGTGAATGGACTGAACCAAAAAAACGTGTAGTGCTTGATCTGCAGAAATATTTATTACCGAATGGTGAGCGCCGGGTCAATGTGGTGACTGATATTTCAAAAGATAAATATGATGAGCGTCAATCTTCAGAAACCCTATTTAGGTTGATTAAGAATTTCTCTAGTGCCAGTTTAGGCAAATTTAGCTTACTTGAGGCTCAATTGGTGACAGGTCGCACCCATCAACTGCGAGTTCAACTAGCCCATCTCGGTTTTGCAATCGTTGGTGATGATAAGTACGGTGATTTCACAGTGAATAAGGCCATGATTAAACATGGCTTGAAACGCATGTTTCTGCATTCATCTAACACCAAAATTCGACACCCACTGACCAATGACAAGCTAGAGTTAGTCGCGCCTATGCCAGCTGAACTGTCCAAATTTCTACTTAAACTAGACGCCTAAATTAAACGTATTACTTATTAAGAAAGAATAGCATGCCAAAGCAGTTTGATTTAATCGTATGGGATTGGGATGGCACCTTGGCTGACTCTACCAGTATGATCACTAATGCCATCCTGAAGGCTGCGGCTGAAGTTGGATTACCCGCACTTACTCCCCAAGTTGCAAGCAGTATTATTGGATTAGGCTTACGTGAATCCATTCAAGCTTTATATGGGGACTTGCCAGCAGAGCAAGCGCAGGCCTTAGCTAGTCATTACAATATTAATTATTATGCGGGTGAAAGTGAAATTCCTTTATTTGAAGGCGCAGCCGAAACCATTATTGCGCTTAATAAAAAAGGCTTTAAATTAGCTGTGGCTACAGGAAAAGGTAGGCGCGGTCTCAATTTAGCTTTGGCCCATTGTGGCTTGGGTAAGCAGTTTCATGCAACACGTACTGTGGATGAGTGCTTTTCAAAACCGCACCCACAAATGCTAGACGAGTTGATGGATCAGTTGGTCGTTTTGCCAGAACGCACCCTCATGATAGGGGATACCAGCTATGATTTACATATGGCCAAAAATGCTGGCGTGAGCGCGGTAGGTGTAACTTATGGCGCACAGACAGTTGAACAGTGGCAAAATCTCAACCCGATACAACAATTTAATGATTTTTCTAGTTTAAGCCAATGGCTTCTAGAAAACGCGTAGGTCTTTCTTGAAACAATCAGCAAACTCAACTGACCTAAGTCAAAGCACCATTGTTTTTGATAGTGCAGACTTGCTTGAAGCAGATAAAGGTCTGCGGTTTGCATTGCCCAATTTAGGTGAGTTTGTCACTGGTTTTGTCGTACGCTTTCAAGGTAAAGCTTATGCTTACGTGAATCAGTGTGCGCATGTATCGGTAGAATTGGATTGGAATCATGGCGATTTTTTTACTAGACAAAAAGATTACCTCGTTTGTGCAACGCATGGTGCTCAATATAAACCTGATAATGGCTTTTGCGTAATGGGGCCGTGTAAAGGTAAAAGCCTAAAAACGCTAACATTAACTGAACAAAATCAAAAAATTATTATCAATCTAATTCCAACTACCAATTAAATTTAACTTTTTTTTAAGGCCTAGCCCATGTCAGAAGACAATTCAGTAACAGAAAATAAATGGCAACGTGACATCATAGAAAAGCTAGCTAGCTCCGCGCTTTCCGAGCAAAAAAAAGCGAGGCGCTGGGGTATTTTATTTAAAGCTTTATTGTTTATTTATCTATTCATCGTGCTGTTTTATGCACTTGGTTTATTGGGTGGGAGCAAAAAAAGCTCAAGCTCACATACAGCATTAATTCAAATTAGTGGTGTCATTGAGTCAGGCGGTGAAGTTAATGCAGAATCAGTAATGACAAGTTTGCATGATGCTTACGACAATAAAGGTACCAAAGGGATTATCTTGCGGATCAATAGCCCGGGTGGCAGTCCAGTCCAAGCTGGTATTATTAATGACGAAATTAGGCGTCTGAAGCACTTGCATCCAAGCATTCCGGTCTATGCTGTGGTTGAAGATATATGCGCTTCTGGTGGTTATTACATTGCCGTAGCTGCTGATAAAATTTACGTAGATAAAGCTAGTATTGTCGGGTCAATTGGCGTTTTGATGGATGGCTACGGTTTTACTGAAGTGATGAAAAAAGTTGGCGTCGAGCGCAGGTTAATGACGGCAGGCGAGAACAAGGCCATGCTAGATCCATTTTCACCGGTCAATCCTAAACATAAGGAGCTTGCGCAAGCTATGCTTAATGAAGTGCACGAACAATTTAAGGCGGTTGTGCGTCAAGGCCGTGCCGCTCGCCTAAAAGAAACGCCTGAGATATTCAGTGGATTATTTTGGAGTGGTGAGCAAAGTATCAAGTTAGGATTAGCCGATGCTTTAGGTAGCACAGACTATGTAGCACGTGAAGTGATTAAAGAAGAGACAATTGTAGACTTTAGCTATGAAGAGGATTTGGCTAGTCGTGTAGCTAAGCGCATAGGGGCTACCGCCAGCGCTGTGATGGGTGAATCTCTGTCCAAGGCTATCCTAAGTTCAAGTCAGATTAAACTTAGGTAATTACTGCATGATGAGGTGTTAATCTAACATCCAACAAAAAGCCCAATACTCACTCGTTGGGCTTTTTTTATACACTTGACCCGTCCTAAAATAAGTTGACACTTTTTTGAGTTAATCAAGGAGAGTCACATGAGCATTGGGATTAAGCGCACACAACGTGATTACACGTTGGCT
>Ga0214165_1000472_pt1 | contig 28582 bp, 13 predicted proteins | sample TroBogypolimnion_34_FD_153004 | JGI IMG/M metagenome (GOLD analysis project Ga0214165, IMG submission 153004) | Freshwater microbial communities from Trout Bog Lake, WI - Practice 03JUN2009 hypolimnion v3 | ecosystem: Environmental > Aquatic > Freshwater > Lake > Hypolimnion/Profundal zone ... | reverse complement strand
CCTGTACTACAAGGTTATATGCGGTTTAGAATCCCGTCAAGGGATTCTAAACCTTTTCATGTTTATATTTTGGTACTTTAATCTTGGCCTATAATGTCCCCAAATTACACAAATCAAAGGATAAGTTTTGCATCCACCAGAAGCAAACTAGAGTACCCCGATTTTCTGGAGGTGCAGATTAAATCCTTCAAAGAATTTTTCCAGCTGGGAACCTCCCCGGAAGATCGCAAGAATGAAGATCTTTATCAGGTTTTTCAGGAGAACTTTCCGATTTCCGATACCAGAAATAATTTTGTTCTCGAGTTTATCGACTACCAGGTTGATCCGCCTCGTTACAGCATCGAAGAGTGTATCGAACGGGGGCTGACCTATAGTGTCCCCCTGAAGGCAAAACTCAAACTTTTTTGTACAGACCCTGAACACGAGGATTTTGATACCGTTGTTCAGGATGTTTATCTGGGAACTGTCCCCTATATGACTCCAACAGGCTCATTTGTCATAAATGGTGCCGAACGTGTTGTAGTATCGCAGCTTCACAGATCTCCGGGCGTTTTCTTCGGTCAGAGTGTCCATGCAAACGGAACAAAACTCTACTCCGCCCGGGTTATCCCTTTCAAAGGATCATGGATCGAATTTGCAACCGACATCAATAATGTGATGTTTGCCTATATCGACCGTAAAAAGAAATTACCCGTCACCACGCTTTTGCGTGCCATTGGTTACGAAAGCGACAAGGATATCCTTGAAATTTTTGATCTGGCCGATGAAATTAAAGTTTCCAAAACGGCATTGAAAAAATATGTTGGTCGGAAACTCGCTGCCCGTGTCCTTAAAACATGGGTCGAAGATTTTGTCGATGAAGATACCGGTGAAGTTGTTTCCATTGAACGTAACGAAGTCATCGTGGATCGGGAGGTAATCATTACCAACGAGCATGTTGATGAAATTCTCGATTCAGGTACCAAAACAATCCTGCTACATAAGGAAGAAGCCGGTTCCGGAGACTATGCTATCATTTATAATACATTACAGAAGGATCCTTGTAATTCTGAAAAGGAAGCTGTACTTCATATTTACCGTCAACTCCGGAATTCGGAACCGCCTGATGAGGCAACAGCACGCGATGTAATCGACAAACTGTTCTTCTCTGAGGTGCGTTATGACTTAGGAGAAGTTGGACGTTTCCGTATCAATCGCAAGCTCGGTCTTAACATTGATATGACAACCCGTGTACTTACCAAGCTCGATATTATCGAAATTATTAAGTACCTGATCAAACTGATCAATTCAAAAACAGACGTTGATGATATCGATCACTTGTCGAATCGTCGTGTGCGTACTGTGGGCGAACAGATGTTTACCCAGTTTGGTGTTGGTCTGGCCCGTATGGCCCGTACCATCCGCGAACGGATGAATGTCAGGGATAATGAGGTTTTCACACCTATTGACCTGATCAACTCCAAAACTCTCGTCTCGGTCATTAACTCCTTCTTTGGGACTAATGCCCTTTCTCAGTTTATGGATCAGACCAATCCGTTGGCTGAAATGACTCACAAGCGTCGTATGTCTGCACTGGGACCTGGGGGTCTTTCACGTGAACGTGCCGGATTCGAGGTGCGTGACGTCCATTACACCCATTATGGCCGTCTCTGTCCGATTGAAACTCCGGAGGGTCCGAACATCGGACTGATCTCCTCGCTTTGTGTATTTGCCAAAATCAACGATCTTGGGTTTATTTCAACCCCATATCGCAGTGCAAGCAATGGTAAGGTAAACCTCAACAATGATGATGTGGCCTATTTCACTGCTGAGGAGGAAGAGGGAAAAATTATTGCTCAGGCAAACGCTATTATTGATGCTGAAGGTAATTTCCAGAATTCCAAAGTTAAAGCCCGTCTGGATGCCGACTATCCGCTGGCAAACAAGGAAGATGCCAACCTGATGGATGTAGGTCCGAATCAGATTGCCTCCATTGCGGCTTCTTTGATCACCTTCCTTGAGCATGATGATGCTAACCGCGCCTTGATGGGATCGAACATGATGCGCCAGGCAGTTCCGTTATTGAGGCCAGAGGCACCTATCGTAGGTACCGGTCTTGAAGCGAGCATTGCCCGCGATGCGCGCATTAATATCTCGGCTGAAGGGCCTGGAATCGTGGAATTTGTCGATGCCTCCAAAATTGTCATCCGTTACGATATGACTGAAGAGGAGCGCTATGTCAGTTTTGATTTAGATTTTAAAAGCTACAATCTTTCAAAATATAAGAAAACCAATCAGGGTACCTGTATCGACCTGAAACCACTTGTTCGTAAAGGACAACGGGTGAATACCGGCGATATACTTACTCAGGGTTATGCTACCGCAAACGGGGAGCTGGCGCTTGGACGTAACCTTAAAGTGGCCTTCATGCCATGGCAGGGTTATAACTATGAGGATGCTATCGTTATCTCCGAACGGATTGTCCGGGATGATATCTTTACCTCTATCCATATTGATGAATATTCGCTTGAAGTTCGGGATACCAAACGGGGAGCTGAGGAGTTTACCTCCGATATTCCAAATGTGAGCGAAGAGGCAACCCGTAATCTGGATGAAAATGGTCTGATCAGAATCGGAGCCATTGTTAAACCAGGCGATATTTTGATTGGAAAGATCACCCCTAAGGGGGAATCAGACCCATCACCGGAAGAAAAACTCTTACGGGCTATCTTCGGCGATAAGGCTGGCGATGTTAAGGATGCTTCGTTGAAAGCTTCTCCATCATTAAATGGTGTGGTTATTGACAAGAAACTCTTCTCACGCGTTGTGAAGGAGAAGAAAGGGAAAATGGCCACCAAACCGTTACTGGAGCAGATTGATGTTGAACTTGAAACAGAAACCGGCAGACTTCGCGATATTCTGATCGATAAACTTTTCAACCTTGTCAATGGTAAAACATCGCAGGGGGTAAAAGATTATTTTAATGCTGATTTAATTACCAAGGGGAATAAATTTACCCTTAAACAATTACAGGGTATCGACTTCCTGAATGTGAATCCAAACAAATGGACAACAGACAAGGATAAAAACGATATGATTGCAGCTCTGGTGAATAATTTCATCATGAAATACAAGGAAGCAGAAGCTGTTGCTCGTCGTAAACGGTACAATGTAACGATTGGAGATGAGCTTCCTGCAGGAATTCTGCAGTTGGCTAAAGTATACATCGCCAAAAAACGTAAACTTCAGATTGGTGATAAGATGGCGGGTCGTCACGGTAACAAAGGTATCGTTTCACGTATCGTGCGTGATGAGGATCTTCCTTTCCTTGCCGATGGAACCCCTGTCGATATCGTTCTTAACCCGCTGGGTGTACCTTCACGTATGAACCTCGGACAGATTTACGAAACGGTACTTGGCTGGGCAGGAAAAGAGCTCGGACTCACTTTTGCTACTCCGATCTTTGACGGAGCAACTTTAACACAAATTTCTGAATATACCGATAAAGCCGGAATTCCGCGTTTCGGCAAAACAAATCTTTACGATGGTGAAACCGGTGAACCATTCGATCAGCCTGCAACAGTTGGGGTGATTTATATGCTCAAACTGGGCCATATGGTTGAAGATAAAATGCATGCACGTTCGATCGGACCATACTCCCTGATCACACAGCAGCCTCTGGGCGGTAAAGCACAGTTCGGAGGTCAGCGTTTTGGTGAGATGGAGGTCTGGGCACTCGAGGCATTCGGTGCGGCAAATATTCTTCAGGAGATCCTCACTGTTAAATCGGATGATGTTATTGGTCGTGCTAAAGCTTACGAAGCAATCGTTAAGGGCGATCCTCTTCCACACCCCGGAATCCCCGAATCTCTCAACGTGCTTCTGCACGAACTAAGAGGTCTTGGATTAAGTGTAAACCTGGAATAGAAAGCTCAAATTTTACTTGTGACAGTTCGCTGTTGCAGGTAAAATTTGATCGTTGAGAATAAAATCAGTTATATTCTACATTTTTTTTTCAAAAAATTATGGCATTCAGACGAGATAATAAGGTTAAGAGTAATTTCACCAAGATCAGTATCAGTCTTGCGTCACCGGAAGAAATACTTGAACGCTCTCACGGAGAAGTTCTTAAACCTGAGACGATTAACTACCGTACCTATAAACCCGAACGCGATGGTCTTTTTTGCGAACGGATTTTCGGCCCGGTAAAAGACTACGAGTGTCACTGTGGAAAATACAAGCGTATCCGCTATCGTGGCATCGTTTGCGACCGCTGTGGTGTCGAAGTGACCGAGAAAAAAGTTCGCCGCGAACGGATGGGTCACATCTCATTGGTGGTTCCTGTCGTTCACATCTGGTACTTCAAATCATTACCAAATAAAGTCGGTTACTTGTTGGGACTTCCTACCAAGAAACTTGACATGATTATTTATTACGAAAGGTATGTGGTCATCAACCCCGGGATCAAGGGGAATGACGGTGTCAAATACCTCGATTTCCTCACCGAGGAAGAGTATATCGATATTCTGGAATCCTTACCCAAGGAGAACCAGATGCTGGATGACGAACATCCCGATAAATTCATTGCAGATATGGGTGCCATCGCACTTCATAAACTGCTTGAAAGACTCGAACTCGATGAGCTTTCATACGATTTAAGACATAAAGCAGGAAACGAAACTTCACAGCAACGTAAAAATGAGGCGTTAAAACGTCTGAACGTCGTTGAAGCCTTCCGTTCTTCCAAAGGGAGAAATCAACCCGAATGGATGATCGTAAAAGTTGTTCCGGTTATCCCGCCAGATTTGCGTCCGCTGGTTCCACTGGATGGCGGCCGTTTTGCCACATCGGATTTAAATGACCTTTATCGCCGGGTGATCATCCGCAATAACCGTCTCAAACGATTGATCGAAATCAAGGCGCCTGAGGTGATTCTCCGCAACGAGAAACGGATGCTCCAGGAAGCTGTCGATTCATTGTTCGATAACAGCAGAAAATCAAATGCTGTCAAGACCGATAACAACCGCCCCTTAAAATCACTCTCAGATTCCCTTAAAGGAAAACAAGGACGTTTCCGTCAGAACCTGCTTGGAAAACGTGTCGACTATTCCGCCCGTTCGGTAATCGTCGTCGGACCACACCTGAAATTGCACGAGTGCGGTATTCCTAAAGATATGGCAGCTGAACTTTACAAACCATTCGTAATCCGTAAACTGATTGAGCGTGGTATCGTAAAGACTGTGAAGTCTGCCAAAAAGATCGTGGATCGTAAAGACCCGGTTGTTTGGGATATCCTTGAAAACGTGATGAAAGGTCACCCGGTGCTGTTAAACCGTGCTCCTACGCTTCACCGGTTATCCATCCAGTCTTTCCAGCCTGTTTTGGTTGAAGGAAAAGCGATTCGTCTTCACCCGTTGGTTTGTACCGGTTTCAACGCCGACTTCGACGGTGACCAGATGGCAGTCCATCTTCCACTCGGAAATGCGGCTATCCTTGAGGCCCAGGTGCTGATGTTGTCGTCGCACAACTTATTGAACCCTGCCAACGGCGCTCCTATTACCGTCCCTTCACAGGACATGGTTCTTGGTCTGTACTACATGACCAAAGCACGTAAGGATGCCAAAGGTGAAGGTTTGTCATTCTATTCTCCCGAAGAGGCGATTATCGCTTACAACGAAGGGAAAGTTGACATGCATGCCATAGTCAATGTAAGATCACAGGATCTGGACGAAAATGGCGAGCTGAAAACGATGATGATTGATACCACCCTGGGTCGGATACTGTTCAACGAATATGTTCCCAAGGCGGCCGGATACATCAATAAAATTTTAACTAAAAAGGCTTTAAGGGATATCATTGCCGATATTCTGAAAAGAACCGATAACGCGGTTACCGCCCAGTTCCTCGATGATATCAAGGATCTTGGATACAAAATGGCTTACCGCGGAGGTTTGTCCTTCAACCTTGATGACGTAATTATTCCTGATGTAAAAACCGAAATGGTTGCTGAAGGTTATGCAGAGGTTGAAGAGGTACTGAATAACTATAACATGGGATTCATTACCAACAATGAACGCTACAATGGTGTAATCGATATCTGGACACATGTGAATGCCCGGTTGACCCAGAGTGTAATGAAAACCATCAGTACCGATAAACAAGGGTTTAACTCTGTTTACATGATGTTGGATTCAGGAGCCCGTGGATCTAAGGAACAGATCCGTCAGCTGTGCGGTATGCGTGGTTTGATGGCGAAACCTCAGAAATCTGGTTCAACAGGCTCTCAGATTATCGAGAACCCGATTCTTGCAAACTTTAAAGAGGGACTTTCGGTCCTTGAGTACTTTATCTCAACTCACGGTGCCCGTAAGGGACTTGCCGATACGGCGTTGAAGACTGCCGATGCGGGTTATCTTACCCGTCGTCTGGTAGACGTTGCTCAGGATGTGATTATTAACCTGGAAGATTGCGGTACGCTTAGGGGATTGATCGCTACAGCACTGAAGAACAACGAAGAGGTTGTCGCTTCATTGTCTGAACGAATTCTCGGACGTACTACTGTTCACGATATCTATCATCCGCTTACCGGTAAACTGATCATCAGCGCCGGCGAGGAGATTATTGAAGATGTTGCAGATGTCATTGAAGATTCACCAATTGAACGTGTCGAGATCAGGTCTGTATTGACCTGTGAAGCGGAGAATGGCGTTTGTGCGAAGTGCTATGGCCGAAACCTGGCAACAGCCAAAATGATTCAACTCGGAGAGGCTGTGGGTGTAATTTCTGCCCAGTCAATCGGGGAACCGGGAACCCAGCTTACCTTGCGTACTTTCCACGTTGGGGGTATTGCAGGAAACGTTTCAACCCAGTCTACTGTTGTAGCCCGCTATGATGGTATCGCAGAGATCGAAGAACTTCGCTCTGTAGAGTGGACAGATGAAAAGGGGGAAATCATTGATATCGTTGTCAGCCGACTCGCTGAACTCAAGATTATCGATAAAAATACAGGGATTACCCTTTCTACACACTCCATGCCTTATGGCTCGAAATTATTCGTCAAGAATGGTGCAGACATTAAAAAGGATGCAATCATTTGCGAATGGGATCCATATAACGGTGTAATTGTCAATGAATTCAACGGACGTGTTTCATACAGCGATTTGATCGATGGTGTTACCTGCCGTGAGGAATCGGACGAACAAACCGGTTACAAGGAGAAGGTAATCATCGAAACCAGAGATAAAACCAAAAACCCGACATTACAGATTGTTGATGAGAATGATCAGGAGATCCGCTCTTACAACCTTCCGGTAGGAGGTCACTTAAGTGTGGATGACAAACAGATGGTAAAAAGTGGCGAGGTATTGGTCAAGATACCACGTGCATCGGGTAAAGCCGGTGATATCACGGGTGGTCTTCCCCGGGTTACTGAGCTCTTTGAAGCCCGTAACCCATCGAATCCTGCCGTTGTGTCTGAAATCGATGGTGAGGTTTCCCTTGGAAAGATTAAACGCGGAAACCGGGAAGTGGTGATTACATCACGCACCGGCGAAGTAAAAAAATACCTTGTTCCCCTTTCCCGCCAGATACTGGTTCAGGAGAGCGACTACGTCCGCGCGGGCATTGCCCTTTCTGACGGTGCGATTACCCCTTCTGATATCCTTGCCATCAAAGGCCCTACCAAAGTTCAGGAATATATCGTGAATGAAGTACAGGACGTTTACCGTATGCAGGGTGTGAAGATCAATGACAAACATTTCGAAGTCATTGTTCGCCAGATGATGCGCAAGGTGGAAATTGAAGATGCAGGCGATACCCGTTTCCTCGAAAAACAGATTGTTGATAAAGGCGATTTCACTACCGAAAACGACTGGGTTTTTGCCAAGAAAATCATCATCGAATCGGGTGATTCTGAAGCACTGCGTCCAGGAATGATCATAACAGCACGCCGCTTAAGAGACGAGAATTCACTGCTTAAACGGAGGGACAAGCGAACTGTTGAAGCCCGCGATGCCGTTCCGGCAACTTCGAGCCAGGTGTTGCAGGGTATAACCAGAGCATCACTCCAGACTAAATCGTGGATGTCGGCAGCTTCATTCCAGGAAACGACAAAGGTATTGAACGAAGCAGCGATCAACGGCAAGATCGATTATCTGGAAGGGTTGAAGGAGAACGTAATTTGCGGACATCTAATCCCTGCCGGTACCGGTAACCCAATGTTTAAAAACATTGTGGTTGGTTCCAAAGACGAATACGACCGTCTGATTGATTCGAAAAAAGGAGATAATGGTGGCGATGAAGATGAAGATTATTAATCGGTAATTATGCAAAACGAAGATCAGAATCAGCTCAATATTGAGTTAAGTGAGGAGATTGCGCAGGGAAGTTATTCAAACCTTGCCATAATCACCCACTCACCGTCGGAGTTCGTGGTCGATTTTGTCCTTGTTATGCCTGGTATTCCCAAAGCAAACGTAAAATCAAGGATCATCCTCACTCCCGAACACGCAAAACGGTTAATGCATGCTCTTCAGGAAAATGTCCATAAATATGAATCTTTGCATGGACCAATCCAAATCCATGAAGGACAAGAAAATATGGTTCCTATGACGTTTAATGGCCCCACAGGCATGGCGTAGGCTTCCGATTTTGTTTATATTTTAACGCTGGTCCGGGCCCGACTCAAAGTTGGACTCGGACTAGTTTTTTTTAATGGCCCAGTCCGGGCCCGACTCAAAGTTGGGCCCGGACTTTATTATTTTTCAATAATCATTCTAAATTATTAGGTTCAATATCAGCATTTTGATGTTCGGATTTTACTGCTTTTAAATTTTTATAGTTTGAAGTCTTTGAATTTCAGTGGAGTTACACATCTCTTACCTGGTTTAATTATTTATATCATAAATCTTTGACTCAGCTGGTCGGTTTTTCGGAATTGGTCAGCAACCATTGAAGTTTTATATTTGCTGATCAAAAGATTCAAAATCATACAGAATAACTATGAAGGGTTTAAGAATTATTGTACTCGCCAAGCAGGTTCCCGATACACGTAATGTAGGGAAGGATGCTATGAAGGCAGATGGAACCGTGAACAGAGCCGTTCTTCCTGCTATTTTTAATCCTGAAGATCTCAATGCGCTTGAGTTGGCGCTGCGGGTGAAGGATGAAGTTCCCGGCACAACAGTCACCATTTTAACCATGGGACCCGGGAGAGCTGCTGAAATTATCAGGGAAGGATTGTACCGGGGAGCCGATGGAGGTATTTTATTGACCGACAGAGCCTTTGCAGGTTCCGACACACTCGCAACATCCTACGCTCTCTGTCAGGCAATCAAGGAGATGGGTAAGTTTGACCTGATCGTTGCCGGTCGCCAGGCGATCGATGGCGATACCGCCCAGGTTGGTCCTCAGGTTGCCGAAAAACTCGGGATAAACCAGGTAACTTATGTTGAAGCAATACTGCAGGTTGAGAAATCGGGAATCAAGGTGCGTCGCCGGCTCGATAATGGGGTGGAGACGGTGAAAGCGCCGCTGCCACTGCTCCTTACGGTAAACAGCTCAGCCCCGGATTGCCGTTCACGGAATGCCAAACTGCTGATGAAGTACAAACACGCCCGGACTGTCTCTGAACGTCAGAATGCCGCTGAAGATTATCTCTACCTCTATGATTCCCGCCCATTTCTGAATATTCATGAAATGACAGTCAATGAGATCCAGTCCTTACCCGATCAATTGGGCCTAACCGGTTCTCCGACCAAGGTTAAACGGATCGAAAATGTTATCTTACAGGCAAAAGACGCAAAAAGACTCACTGCTGCCGACGAAGGTATCAATGAACTGATGAAGGAGTTAATCGAGAGTCATGTAATTGGGTAGTAGTTAATTTATTGGTACAAAAATAGTTGAAGAATGGATAACTTATTTGTTTATTGTGAAGTTGAAGATGGAGTGGTGGCCGATGTGAGCCTCGAACTCCTTACCAAAGGGCGTAGCCTGGCGAATGAACTTAAATGTCAGCTCGAAGCAGTTATTATCGGAGCAGGACTTAAAGATATTGAAAAACAAGTGATCCCCTATGGCGCCGATGTGGTTCATATTATCGATGATCCGCGGCTGGCACCTTATACCACTGCCCCACATGCATCGGTGCTGATCAAATTATTCCAGGAGGAGAAACCTCAGATCGCACTGATGGGGGCAACACCAATTGGACGTGATCTGGGACCACGCGTCTCTTCGGCACTCCACAGCGGATTGACTGCCGATTGCACCAGCCTCGAAATTGGCGATCATGAAGATAAAAAAGCGGGTAAAACCTATAAAAATTTGCTGTATCAGATCCGCCCCGCTTTTGGCGGAAACATCATCGCCTGGATTATCAATCCCGATTGCCGCCCTCAAATGGCCACCGTTCGCGAAGGGGTGATGCGGAAACAGATCATCAATGACAATTATCCCTCCAAGGTAAATCATCTGGAAGTTTCAAAATATGTTTCGGATACCGATTTTGCCGTTCAGATCATCGAGCGCCATCTCGAGAAACGGAAAATCAATATTAAGGGTGCCACCATTGTCGTTTCTGGTGGATATGGCGTTGGGTCAAAAGAGAATTTTAAACTCCTATATGAGCTCGCTGACCTCCTTGGAGCCGAAGTTGGCGCCTCACGCGCAGCAGTCGATGCCGGTTATGCAGATCATGAACGTCAGATCGGTCAGACCGGTATTACCGTACGCCCTAAACTCTATATTGCCTGCGGTATCTCCGGACAGGTTCAGCATCGGGCGGGAATGGAAGAATCTGCACAGATTATCTCAATCAATACAGATCCCGATGCACCGATTAACTCCCTGGCCGATTATGTAATCACGGGTGATATTTCGGAGATAATCCCCAAGATGATCAAGTATTATAAACAAAATACGAAGTAAATAGCCTCCCCCGACCCCTCCAAAGGAGGGGAGCTATAAAACACAATGTATTATGGATTAACCTAAGTCTTACTTTTAGATTTCTCCCCTTGGGGGAGGTTAGGTGCGGCTTATAAAAAATAAAGAGAAATGGCAAATTTATATAACGATAACAGAGACTTAAAATTCCACCTGTCGCATCCCATGATGCAAAAGCTGGTTATGCTAAAGGAACGCAATTTCACCGATAAAGAGGACTTTGATTATGCCCCGCTCGATTTTGAAGACGCCATGGACAGCTATGAGCGCGTTCTTGAAGTGGTTGGAGAGATCAGTGGTGATATCATTGCCCCCAATGCCGAATCAATTGATGCCGAGGGTCCTCGCGTGGAAGACGGAAGGGTCATCTACGCCAAGGGAACCCAGGAAAACCTGGATGCACTTGTTAAGGCAGGTCTGCTTGGAATAACCTTACCCAGAAGATTCGGGGGACTCAACTTTCCCATTGTCCCTTATATCATGGCTGCCGATATCGTTTCACGGGCCGATGCCGGCTTCGTAAATATTTGGGGTTTGCAGGATTGTGCCGAGACCTTAAACGAATTTGCATCCGAAGAACAAAAGGAGAGATGGCTGACACGGGTAGTTCAGGGCGAAACAATGGCCATGGATCTTACTGAACCCGATGCGGGATCTGACTTGCAGGCGGTGCAGCTTAAAGCCACTTGGTCCGAGAAAAAAGGATCCTGGTTGCTGAACGGAGTCAAACGGTTTATTACCAATGGCGATGGAGATATTGCCCTGGTACTGGCCCGCTCTGAGGAGGGTACCCGCGACGGACGTGGCTTGTCGATGTATGTCTACGACAAACGCAATGGCGGTGTTACCGTGCGAAGAATCGAACACAAAATGGGAATCATTGGATCTCCGACATGCGAACTTGTATTCAAAGACGCACCGGGCGAGCTGATCGGTAACCGCAAAATGGGACTGATCAAATATGTCATGGCGTTGATGAATGGAGCCAGGCTTGGAATTGCCGCACAATCTGTGGGGATCTCCGAAGCAGCCTACCGCGAAGCGCTGCAATACGCCAAAGAACGTGCCCAGTTTGGAAAAACAATTATACAGTTTCCCGCTGTTTATGAAATGCTTTCGGTGATGAAGGCAAAACTGGATGCTTCCAGAACACTCCTTTATGAAACTGCCCGGTTCGTGGATCTTTATAAAACCTATCAGCATATCTCCGAAGAGCGTAAACTGACTATCGAAGAACGCGACGAGATGAAAGAATATCAGCGGCTGGCAGACATCTTTACGCCGCTTGCAAAAGGGATAACCTCCGAATATTGCAATCAGAATGCCTACGATGCCATCCAGATCCACGGGGGTTCGGGTTTCATGAAAGATTATGCAGTGGAACGGATCTACCGCGATGCCCGTATTACATCAATATACGAAGGAACCACTCAGCTTCAGGTCGTTGCCGCAATCAGAGGGGTTACAACCGAAGGGTATCTCAAGCAGATCAGGGTTTACGAAAAGCTCGATTTAAAACCGGAACTTGAAAAATATCGCCGTACCTTAATCTCACTGACCTGGGACTATGAAGAAGCGGTAGAAAAGGTGGTAAATGTTGGCGACAATGAATTTGTGGACTTCCATGCCCGCCGGCTGGTCGAAATGGCTGGCTATATCATCATGAGCTACTTGCTGGTTATCGATGCAAACCGTGATATCGAATATGCACGGTCTGCCCAGAACTTCAATAAAATGGCCAAAGGTGAGGTCAAAGCCCGTGCCGAATTCATCCGCGCTTCATCGCTCGAAGATATCGGACATTACAAATATTAAAGATAAATTGTATGGGATATAACAACGTAGCGATAAGACATTGCCTTGTCGCTACCTTGTTATATATTTTGTTATGGTAGGGTAACACCTGACAAATGCGGTTATAAGGTGAGATTAAATAATAAGAAAATAATTAAGTTAAATTATATTTTAATCCAGCCAAAACCCAACAAATGAAAAAGTCGCCAATTCTTCTTTATTGTTTGATTTTTGGAATATCGTTCACTTCCAAAGCCATTGACACTGAGTCAGTTCATGGAACAAGTCAATTTGGCCTCACCTTTTCATCCTTTGGCTCCAATGACCTGGTCAGTTTTCAAAAAATGGATGGGGGGCCAGGGTACCGTAGCGCTGGATTTGAATCTTTTGGAATAAACTATATTTACAAGCTTAACCGGACAATCGATTTTGAAACAGGAATCGAATATTCCGGTTATAAGATTGTGGTTGAGCCGAATCTTCCCCTGATCTACGGCGGCACATCCTACTCTGCCAAATTTTCTTTAATCCAGATTCCTGCTACTGTGCGTGTAAATTTTCTGAACTATTTTTTTGTGAATGGCGGGGTATTCCTCGACATCGGCGCAAGCAGTTCAAAACTGGATGCCAATCAAAATGGGATAGGAGCTAATCTTGGTCTGGGATTAAAATTCGACCTGAACAACCGCCTTTCGCTCTTCGTAAATCCTTATGCCAAGATCCATTCCTTAATGCCATTTACTTCAACTCTTGATCACGGACGATTATATGAATCGGGATTCCGGTTTGGAATCATGGTAAGGCTCAATTGACCTCTTCCTAAAAACGCTATATCCGGACTTTTGATATACATGGAGAATAGCTGTCACGAATGGATCATCGGTTTAAAACCCCTGTTAGAGTCAGTTCCAAGAAGAAGATGTTTAAATGTTATAAATATAGGCAACATAATTTTCGTTGTTTATTTTACATAGTAGCTGTTTAAAATTTTACATTACAGTAATTATCTTTACGAATCAAAAAAAAAACAAAATCAGACATTTTTGTAAACGTATTATGATTATCTTTGGCTGCTTGGCAATAACTGAAATCTCCTGAATTGATAAATGCCTGTGACTGCTAATAGCTGTCGGGTTTAAGGCTGATACAAATCATTTGATTGTATATAACCTAAACCAGTCAATGGATGAATTCATATGAAAAAAAATAACCTGACTGCTTCTGCCACTTTGCGTCAAAGAGCCTTAGACCGTATCCAGGAGGAGTCCGATCCCTCGTCAGTCTCTCAACTTTCTGAAAGCGAATTACGTATGCTGATCCATGAATTTGAGCTCCAGAAAATTGAACTTAAAATTCAGAATGAAGATCTTAATATTCAGAATGAAGAACTCCGGCTCGCAAAAGCTGAAGCCCGGGCAGCTTCTGAAAGTTACATCGAATTATACGATTTGGCCCCTTCGGGTTATATCACCCTCTCCCCATCGGGCATAATCAGTAAGCTGAACCTTTTAAGCGCCCAAATGCTGGGAAAGGAACGTTCCCGCCTGATGAACTGCCATTTTTCCCGCTTTCTTTCGTCTGATACCCTGCTGGATTTTAATGACTTTCTCAGACGAATCTTTAAAGGGAGGAGTAAGGAATCGTGCGAATTAACCCTGGCGCCCGGGGAAAAGCCGTCAATCCGCATTCACATGGAAGGGATCCGGTCTGAAGACGGAGAATCCTGTCTGGCTATTTTCCAGGATATTACACCGCTAAAAGTATCCGAGTACGAATTGCTCCAGAGTAATGAGCGCTACAAATCCTTGTTTCTGAATAACCATACGGCTATGCTTATCGTTGATCCGGATACCGGATTAATTGTCGATGCCAACCCGATAGCCTGCAGATACTACGGATGGACTCATGTCCAAATCTGCCAAATGAACATCTCGGATATTAACACACTGACTCCCCGGGAACTGTTTATTGAAATGAATCTTGCCAAAGAGGAGAAGCGCAAATACTTTTTCTTTAAACACCGGTTGGCAAATGGTGAAGTACGCGAGGTTGAAGTCCATTCGGGCCCGATTAAATTCAAAGGGGAAGAGCTGCTTTATTCACATATTCAGGATATTACTGAGCGTAATTCAATGGAGAGGGCCTTGCGCAAAAGTGAAGAGAAGTTTTCGGCAGCATTTCAATTATCACCCTATATTATAACCATAACCAGCCTGGAAGGGGGAGAAATTGTTGAAGTCAATGATAAGTTTATTTCAATCTCAGGGTTTTCACGGGACGAGGCTATTGGTCACACTGTTACCGAGCTGGGGTTTTGGAATAAGCCGGAGGAAAGGAATGAATGGCTTGTTCGTGAGCTTCTTGAGTCGGGATCGGTCTCGGGGATAGAGACTCAGTTTTATGGAAAGAATGGAGTTGTTATTGATGCTTTATATTCGGCTTCATTAATACAAATCAATAATTCGGGTCAAAATTACATCCTTGCCAGTATTGAAGATATAACCGAGCAGAAAAAGACCCAAAAGGCTTTGCGCCTTAGCGAAATAAAATACCGGAATCTGGTTGAGAATATCAACGATGTTATTTATGAAGTTAATGCCAAGGGTATTATAAAGTATATTAGTTCACCAATATATAAAATATTAGGGTATACCTCTGAAGAGATAACGGGAAGAAATTTTGCTGAATTTGTTGGGGCCAGTTCAGGACCCCTCATGAAAAGATTGGCAGTTCTTGACGAAAAATCCGAATTAGAGGGTGAATACCAGATATTAAAAAAAACGGGGGAACCTTGTTGGGTAAGGATATCCACAAAAAAAATCCATGAAAATGGGGCATTTCTGGGTGGTACAGGTACAATTATTGACATTACTGAACGGCGAAATTCGGAAGAGACACTACGTAAGAGCAGTCAAAAATGGGAGGCCATCATTGCCACTTCTACCGATGGAATCGGAATGGCTTCGGTGGATGGTAAAATTCAGCTTTTGTCAGATAATTTAGCGATAATGTGTGGTTATTCCACAGAAGAAAAAAATCAATTCATCGGAGGTTCCTTCTTTGATTTTATCGATCCTTCCTTTCACTGCCAATTGGCAGAAAATCTTCAGAAATTACTGTCAGACAAGAAAGATAATAAGATCAGGGAATATATTGCCGTAAAAAAGGATAAGAGCAGATTTTATGTGGAATTGAATTCAACCATTCTTCTTGATTCAACCGGCGAGCCTGAAAGTATTCTCTATTTCGTGCGCGATATTACTGAACGCAAAGCGATAGAAAAAGCACTCATAGAAAGTGAACAGAAGTTCAAATCAATTGTCCAGTCGCAGGCTGAAGGAATTGGTCTGGTGAATCAATACGAAATTTTTGAATTTGTAAACCCGGCTGCCGCTAAAATATTTGAAACAACCCTTGACGATCTTACCGGATCTTCCTTACATGATTATCTGGATCCGGACGAAATAGCGAAAATAAACCACCAAACCTCCGAACGAAAGAATGGAATTACAAATGATTATGAGCTTCAAATCAGAACAAAAGCAGAGAATATCCGGTTTATTGAAGTAAGTGTCTCTCCCAGAATCGATGAAAGTAATAACTATACCGGTGCTTATGGAATCTTTAGGGATATTACTGAACGTAAACTTGCTCAGGAAGCATTAAAAGAAAAGTCAACCCTTCTGAGCAACCTGATCATTAATATGCAGGAAGGTATTTTACTCGAAGATTCCAACCGGAAAATTGTTCTGACCAACCAGTTATTCTGTAATATGTTCTCCATTCCTGCTCCGCCTGAACTCCTGGTAGGATCCGATTGTTCCGAATCGGCAGAACAGACCAAGTCTCTCTTTAAAGATCCCGAAAAATTCCTCACACAGATTCAAAAGATCCTTGCCGATAAAAAAGCGATACTCAACGACCAGCTGGAACTGGCCGATGGACGATATTTTGAAAGGGATTATATCCCAACCTATCACGAAAATGCCTATAACGGTCATTTATGGAAATACAGGGACATAACCCAGCGTAAACAATCCGAATATAAAATCAGCCAGCAGAACGAGCGGTTAAATGCAATCATTACGGCAATGCCCGATCTGATCTTTGTTTTGGATCAGTACGGTAATAACATGGAGTACTATACCAATACCCCGGATAAATTGCTTGCCCCTGAAGACAAATTGGTTAGTCTGAATATTGAGACTTTGTTTGATCCGGAAACGGCCCAATATCATCTTCAAAAGATTAAAGAATGCATAGAACAAAAAAGGTTGGTTTCATACGAATATAAGGTAGACCAGGCTCACAGCCCTGCCTTTTACGAAGCGCGGCTGGTTCCACTAGGAGCTGCTAACGTTTTGGCGTTTATCCGTGATGTATCTGAGAAAAAACAGCAGGAAAATGAGATCAAAAAACTTTACACGGCTATCGAACAAAGTCCGGTTTCCATATTAATTACCGATCTCTCTGCCCGAATCGGGTATGTTAATCCTGCATTTCTGAAAACAACAGGTTATAGCAGCCTGGAGGTTATCGGCAATAATCCGCGAATACTTAAATCGGGAAAGACTGATAAAAGCGTTTATCAGGATCTATGGAAAACAATTACCTCAGGTAATATTTGGGAAAGCGAATGGCAGGATAAAAAGAAAAACGGAGAGCTTTTCTGGGAACACGTTTCGATTAATCCGATAATCTCGGAAGACGGAGTAATCACCAATTACCTGGGAGTTAAACAGGATATTACCCCTCGAAAACAGGCGGAAGAGGAGATTCGGAATCTGAATGCAAATCTTGAACGGCGGATAGCTGAACGAACTTCACAATTGTCTGAAATTAATAAGGTGCTGCAACTTGAAATCGCCGAGCGCAAACGTGCCTCAGAAGCAATGTCAGAAGCGCTTGACCGGTTAAATAAAATTGCGGACCGGGTGCCGGGTGCCGTTTACCAGTACCTGTTGAATCCCGACGGAAGCTCCTGCTTTCCCTATGCCAGCGAAGGAATACGCGATATTTACCGGGTTACTCCGGAGGAGGTGGCTGCCGATGGTTCCGTGGTATATTCCCGGATTCACCCCGATGATTTTGCGAATGTTGTGGCATCCATTCAACTTTCAGCAGAAAACCTGACCCTTTGGCATCACGAGTATCGTGTAAAGTTCAGTGATGGAACTATAAACTGGTTACTGGGAAATGCATTGCCACAACGCCTGGCCGATGGAGCCGTATTATGGCACGGATTTATTTCCGATATCTCCGGGCAGAAGGACGTTGAGTCAGCTTTGATTGCCAGCAGGCAGAGCTATAAAATGGTGGTGGAAAATATCAAAGAGATTATTTTTCAGACCGATGCCAATGGGTTATGGGTGTTTCTGAATAAGGCGTGGGAAGAGATAACCGGGTTTACCGTGGAAGAGTCATTAGGACAGCTGTTTGTAAACTTCGTTCACCCGGATGACCGGCAGCGGAATATGGAGCTTTTCCAGCCATTGATTGAACGGAAAAAAGATTATTGCCGTCATCAGGTCCGTTATCTCACCAAAGAGGGGGGCTTTCGCTGGATTGAGGTCTATGCACGTTTGGGATTAGATGAACACAATGAAATAATCGGGACCTACGGTACGCTTCAGGATATTACCGAGCGCAAGGAGGCCGAAGATCACCTTGAGCAATTGTCATTTCGCCTTTCATTGGCGGTCCAGGCCGGTAGGGTAGGCGTATGGGATTACAACCTTGTCAATGGGAATCTTACCTGGGATAACCAGATGTTCAGCATGTATGGAATTAAGCAGGACAATTTCACCAACCTTTACGATTCGTGGCAGGCCGGCCTCCATCCCGACGACAGGGTAAGGGGCGATCAGGAGATTCAAATGGCCATAAGCGGTGAAAAAGAGTTTGATACAGAATTCAGAGTTGTTTGGCCCGATGGGACTATTCGCTTTATCCGGGCCATGGCGATTGTTCAACGCGACTCTTCCGGCAATCCTCTCAACATTATTGGTACCAATTGGGATATTACTACCCAGAAGCGGGCTGCAAAATTTGAGCAGGAATTGCTAAAACTCTCCATTCAGTTAACCGGAATCCCTTCTACCGAAATTTCTGCAGCACTAGACCGGTCCTTGCAGCAGATTGGCTGTTTCCTTTCGGCCGACCGGGCTTACATCTTTGAATTTAACCTCGACAAACAGACCATGAGCAGCACCCATGAGTGGTGCAATGAGGGGATTTTTGCCGAGAAAGGAAATCTTCAGGAGATCCCTTATGATGCCTTCCCGATGTGGATGAAAAAGCTTCAATGGCGCGAAAATATTCTGATTCCCTCGATTCAGGAACTTCCTGATTCGTGGAGGGCTGAACGTGAAATGTTAGAGCCTCGAGGAATTCAGTCGCTCCTGGTCATTCCTATTTTAAGCGAAGGTATCCCGATCGGTTTTGTCAGACTGGATGCTGTCAAAAAAGAGAAAGTCTATGACGCTTCGGAAATTAATTTTTTAAGGGTTTGGAGCAATATGTTATCAGGTTTAATTAATAACCAGCGCAAAGAGTTTGAACTGAATCTTACCAGGCAGAATTATGAAACCTTTTTCAATACAATCGAAGATTTTCTTTTTGTTTTAGACGAACAGGGGAATATCATTCATTCCAACAATTCGGTAAACAATCGACTGGGATATTCTGTCGATGAATTGATGGGTCAGTCGGTCCTGATGGTCCATCCGCCAGAACGACTAGAGGAGGCTGGTCGAGTTGTTGGTGAGATGCTTGCTGGTACATCCGATTTCTGCCCGGTGCCCCTTATGACAAAATCAAAGAACCAGATACCTGTCGAAACAAGGGTGAAACAGGGATTTTGGGATGGGAGACCGGTAATCTTCGGAGTAAGTAAGGATGTATCAAAAATTCAGTTGTCAGAAGAGAAATTTTCAAAAGCTTTTCAATTTAACTCGGCCCTGATGGCCATATCACGTGCAGCTGACAATAAATTCATCGAGATAAATGATACTTTTATCAATAAACTTGAGTATTCAAGAACAGAATTAATCGGCAAAACATCGGGTGAACTTGACCTGTATGCTGATTCAGGAAAGCGAAGGCTAATCATTGAAAATCTAAATAGAAGGACCCCTGTTTCGGAAATTGAAATAGAGATCAGAAAAAAATCCGGCGAATTGATAGTAGGCTTATTTTCTGCGGATTACATTTATATTGGAAATGAATTATGCATTCTGGCTATTATGGTCGATATTACTGAGCGCAAACAAATTGAAAAAGAAATCATTAAAGCAAGAAATGAAGCTGAAACGGCGAATTTAGCCAAAAGCGAATTTCTCTCCCGGATGAGTCACGAACTCCGAACTCCGATGAACTCTATTCTGGGATTTGCCCAGTTGGTGGAACTGGGAGGTGGCCTGAATTCACAGCAGAATAAGGGGCTGGGCCATATCATGAACAGCGGAAGACACCTGCTCAACCTGATCAACGAGGTACTGGAGATTTCACGAATCGAGGCGGGTCACCTGGCAATTTCGTTCGAACCGGTGTTGCTGGGAAATATAATCGGCGAAATATTGGATTCGATCCAACCAATGGCGATCGACCGGGATATTAATTTCATCCTACTGGGGTCTTCTGTTGACCAAACCTTCGTAATTTCAGACTACCAGCGTTTGAAACAGGTCTTCCTGAATCTATTTTCCAATTCCATTAAATATAACCGCAAAGGGGGATCGGTAACCATTAAAACTCAGATTCTTCAGGAACTTACTGACCAAAATTCCTCCGTAAGGGTTTCAATTACCGATACCGGCGTAGGAATTACTCCTGAAGACCTTCCCAGACTCTTCAAACCATTCGAACGGATCGGGGCAGAAAAAACCCAGACTGAGGGGACCGGGCTCGGCCTTTCGGTTGTTCAAAAACTAATGGATGCCATGGGAGGAAAGATTGGCGTGGAGAGTGTGTACGGCACAGGCTCCACCTTCTGGATTGAATTGCCTGGTATTGAGAATCCCCTGGATAAGATCCGCAAGAAGATGACGACGGAGGAAAATCTATCGGCAAGTGAACTTCATTGGGGTACTATTTTATACATCGAAGATAATGCCTCCAATATTGAACTTGTGGAACAAATTATAATTTCCCAGCGGCCGAATGTCAGGCTGATTTCCAATAGGTACGGAAACCATGCCGTTTCTCTGGCCCTCGAACTGGAGCCCGACCTGATTCTCCTTGATCTGAATCTGCCCGATATCAATGGGGATGAAGTGATCAGGCTGCTTCAGGAGGAGGAAAAAACGAAAAATATACCGGTGGTAATCATCAGCGCCGACGCAATGGCACTGCAACTTAAAAAATTGTTAAAAGCCGGGGCGCGGAATTATTTGACAAAGCCGCTGGACATCACCGCATTCCTGGCTGAAGTGGATAAATGGATTGGAATATTCGGAAGAAATCATGAGGAATACCCTAAGTGATAACTATGAAAAACAGTCTCTTTATCCTGAAAGTCGGTTTCAGAACCGGCTGGAAAGCGTTGATCATCCTGATTATCGGAATGATTATAACCCTCGCCGCTGCAATCAATAACAGACGCGCTGAAGAAACCAACGAAAAAAAGGAATTTGCCCTGGTTTGTAAGGAGATTGATTCAAAAATTTCTATAAGACTCCATTCCTACGCCTTGCTTTTACGTTCCGGGTCGGCCCTGTTTTCTGTCAAAGACTCGGTTAGCCGGACCGATTGGCATCGGTTTATCCAGGAGTTAAATACGGACAAGAATTTACCGGGTATCCAGGGAGTAGGATACGCAAAGATATTATCAGGAGATCAATTACAAAAACATATCCGGCAAACACAAGAGGAAGGATTCCCTGAATATGCCATAAAACCGGCCGGAAAGCGGGATGTTTATTCATCTGTAATTTACCTCGAACCTTTTTCGGGCCGGAACCTGCGTGCCTTTGGATATGACATGTTAACCGAACCGGTCAGACGGGGAGCCATGGAACAATCGTGCGATTTGGACCTCGCCGTCCTCTCCGGAAAAGTAACCCTGGTTCAGGAAACCAATGAAGATGTGCAATTTGGGGCATTGATGTATGTGCCTGTTTACCGGGAAAACCACCCCTCCGCCACGGTCGAACAACGCAGGGCCGCAATCCTGGGCTGGGTTTACATCCCTTTCCGGATGAATAACCTGATGAACGGAATCCTGGGACGATGGGATGCCGACAAATTGAACCGCATCCAATTGCAGGTTTACGATGATTCCCTTTCGGCCAAATCATTGCTTTACAACAGCCAGGCAAGCGATTTACAGAACCACAGAAAATCTTCCGGGCAGATCATTTCAATTCCGGTTAATTTTAACGGAAAGAGATGGATTCTGCACTTTACACAATCAACCAATTCGTATTATTATAGCGGTAAATCCGGAATTATCGTAGGAAGCGGATTGACAATAACCTTGTTAATCAGGGCTTTATATCTCTCCATGCTGATAACCCTCTCCAAAGCCAGGGGTACCGCGGAACAATCTACCCGGGAGTTCGGAGAGAGCGAAGAGCGGTTCAAAATCTTGCTTAATTCCACGGCAGAGGCTATCTACGGTATCGACCTTGACGGTAATTGCACCTTCACCAACAAGGCGTGTATTCAACTGCTCGGCTATACCGATTCCGACCAATTACTGGGGAAAAATATGCACGACCTGATCCATTATGCCCATCCCGACGGAAGCCTGATGGATGTCAATGATTGCCTCATTTTTAAGGCATTCATCGAAGGAGACGGTTCACATGTCGACAATGAAGTGCTCTGGCGTTGCGATGGCACCCCTTTCCCTGCCGAATACTGGTCTTACCCAATACATATCAACGGGAAAATCGAGGGTGCAGTGGTGACCTTCTTCGACATTACCGAGAGACAGCAGACTCTTGAAAAGATAAACCAGGCCAGAAGCGAAGCGGAACAGGCAAACCTTGCCAAAAGTGAGTTCCTCTCGCGCATGAGCCATGAACTTCGGACCCCGATGAACTCAATTCTTGGGTTCGGACAACTGTTGGTCATCGAGGAAAAATTAAGCGCCACACAAAAGAAATGTATCGGTCACATGCTTAACAGCGGGAAACACCTGCTCAACCTGATCAACGAGGTACTCGATATTTCACGTATCGAATCGGGCCATATCGAACTCTTGCCCGAACCTGTACTTATAAACAGTGTTATCCGGGAGATGCTGGAATCCGTTCAACCTCAGGCTGACGCGAGAAAGATCAAATTTGAGCTGATCAACCGGTCCGATATCCAGCTTTGCGTGATTGCCGATCGCCAACGTTTAAAACAGGTGCTGCTGAACCTGTTAAGCAATGCCGTTAAATATAACCGGGAAGGGGGATCGGTGATTATCGAATATGAATTAATGGCGGAAACGGAAGCAGGGACAGTCCCGGTGAGAATTTCAATTACCGATACCGGAATAGGAATTGCTCCGTATAATATTCCCAGGTTATTTACCCCCTTTGAACGGATAGGGGCAGAAACCACGGCCACCGAAGGAACTGGTCTTGGTCTGGCAGTAGTTAAAAAGCTGATCAGCGCGATGAACGGAGCAATCGGAGTAGCCAGCGAGCCGGGCACAGGAAGCACTTTCTGGATCGAATTTCCCATGAGTATGGATCACCATAAAATCAATCGGACGGTAAACAACTTAATTATCAAGGATCTGAACGAGATAAATAAACAGGGAACGATCTTGTATATTGAAGATAATTTTTCTAATATTGAACTTGTTGAGCAAATCATCGCTTCGCAACGTTTGAATATCACACTGATTTCGAATATCCATGGAATGGAGACGGTTCAGCTGGCCATTAAATACCAACCTGATCTGATTCTCCTTGACCTTAATCTCCCTGATATTCATGGCTATGACGTCCTAATGCTGTTGCAGGCTGAGATAAAAACCAGGGAGATTCCTGTTGTGGTTATCAGTGCAGATGCCATGCCTCTGCAGCTCGCGAAATTGTTAAAGGCCGGCGCCAGAAATTATTTGACCAAACCTCTCGATGTCCCTGCCTTTTTACAGGAGGTTGACAAATGGGTCGTTTAGATTTCGGGTTATCCTCCCTGACTTCGGGTCAGCTTCTGTAACGATTGATTTAAATTGTTTTTTAATTTGCCGTTTTCCGGCAAAACCGGTTCATAAAGTGCTTAAACTATAATTATAAAATATATTTTAATGCTGAATTCAAACCTTAAAAATGCGAAAATACTGATCGTCGATGATCATCTGGTGAATATTGATTTACTCACAGGTTATCTCCAAATGCAGGGATTTGATAATATTGAGAGCACTACCGATCCGTTGCTCGCTATTGGCCTGTTTAAATCCTACGAACCCGATTTAATCCTGCTCGATCTGATGATGCCACTCCTCTCAGGGTATGATGTACTTGACCAGCTTAGACCGCTGGTATCCCCGGATGTCTATTTGCCGGTCCTGGTCCTCACCGCCGATATCTCCCCAAATGCCAAACAGCGGGCTTTAGCCAGCGGTGCAAAGGATTTTCTGATCAAACCATTCGATTTTATTGAAGTGTTACTCCGGATTAGAAACATGCTCGAAACACGCTATCTTTATCAGCAACTCGAAAAGAAGAACAAGATTCTGGAAGAAAAGGTAGCTATGCTAATCAAGATCATGAGTGGGTGGAACAAATAAAACCTGAGGTAAAATCAGATATTCACAGTTAATTTTGCGGTAAAAATTGTAATATTGCTTATCAATTTCACTAGTCGCATCCCGGAACGAAAAAGAATGAATAAACTATTGTTTGAAAAATCAAAGATTCTGATCGTAGACGACCAGCAGGCCAATATTGATCTTCTGGAAGGCTTTCTTGAAATGGAAGGATATCAGAATATTCTCTCCACCTCAGACCCCCGTACCGTTCTAAATTTGTATGAAAGTTTTGCCCCCGATTTGATTCTGCTCGACCTTGCGATGCCTTATCTGACTGGATTTAAGGTGATGGAGCTTCTGAAACAAATTGTCAGCGCAGATAATTATCTGCCTATATTGGTCCTTTCGGCCAATATTACCCCCGAAGCAAAACAACGTGCACTTGCCGAGGGTGCCAGCGACTTTCTCTCAAAGCCCTTTGACCTGATCGAAGTGGGTTTACGCATCCGGAATTTACTCAGCGCAAAATCGATGCACCAGCAATTGCAGAATCAAAATGTGATTTTGGAAGATAAGGTAAAGGAACGAACCGCAGAACTTGAACTTATTGCAATCGATCTGCTGGCTGCAAAAGAGAGGGCCGAATCGGGTGACCGGTTAAAAACCGCCTTTTTGCAAACCATTTCGCATGAGATACGCACCCCCATGAACGGGATTTTAGGCTTCGCCTCCTTGCTGGCTTCACCCGATTTAACCGAGGGCGAAAGAGCAGAATATTTAGAGCTGATGAAAATCTCCTTAGACCGCCTCGTCGGCACCATTACAGACTATGTGAATATTTCGCTGATCTATACAGACAACCTGCAGATACAAAGCCAACAGGTGAGACTCGTTCATCTGCTTACTGATCTTGAAAGCAAATTCAGGAAAGAGTGTGATAAGAAGGGTCTTAAATTGGAATTGCAATTGCCCGATCACATTTTTGAATTCCTGCTTGAAACCGATTCTGAACTGTTGCGCACCGTGATATCGCATCTCATTGCCAATGCCATCAAATTTACCAACAAGGGCTTTATAACATTCGGGTTTGAGATTCTCCCGTCGGTGATCAAAATTTATGTCAGGGATACAGGAATTGGGTTGGGTCAGGAATCGCAACAAATGATCTTTGAGAAATTCATGCAGATCGATGGCTCCACTACCCGGAATTACGAAGGGAGCGGATTGGGGTTGTCCATTTGCCAGGGAATTTTAAAGTTTCTTGGCAGCGGTATCCATATCGAATCGGATCCTGATAAAGGATCAGTATTCTCCTTTACCTTACCGGCAAAGGAATACACTGATCCTGAACTTTGATTTCCCTGCTATCCGTTACCCCTTATTTTGATCACCTCCGTTTATCATCCCTGAGACAATCCCTTTGGAGTGGGTGATATCTGAAATAATTACCCCGCACAGGTGGAGAGCTACAAAGCCGTAGATCAGGTATTGCGAGAAGCTGTGAATCGACTTGATCTGCCGGTGGTAATGATCCAGGAAGGAGAGATCGTGTCCAAATGCCAGTCCAAGTCCGGTAAGCACCATAACCAGCAGAAGCGCATAAAAGAGCATATAGCTTCGTTTAACGATCAGGTAGTGGCTGATCAGTTTTTGATTTTCAGTTGCCTGGCTCTTCAGCATCAGGGCCTTCTTGATGCGCGCCTTCACCTTCTCGTCTCCCGGCTGAACCACCTCAAGGATAACCCGCGATAGCAATAAAAAGGCGAGCCCGAACCCAAGCAGTTTATGAACATCCCACATCTTGTCATCGAAGGAATGGGAGACCGAAAAGGCTTGTTCATCCGTTATGGTCACCCCCTTCTTTGCCAGCCGTTCCTGAACCATTTTGATATTCCCGCGGGGATGAAGCGCCGTGGAGGCTATTAAAACTGTGACTATCGAGGCGGTCAGCGTTAAAAAAGTCAGCCAGTGCCAGATGCGCAAAAGAGGTGAATGCTTTTGAAGAAAAGGGGACATTCCGGTTTGTAGGGAACCATTTTTCTGATCCATAAGGGGTAATTTAGTGGGTTAAATACAATTATAAAGCTTTTATATTGTTTTTTCACCTGCATCTCAGCCAGAGTAAATCTCAAAAATAGTATAATTTCTAAATTTTCATTATTAATTTTACCTTAAATCTCATTGGCTGGTACCGGTTCATAATTCAGGGACGTTTAAATTGTTTAACTTTACGTCGCTTTTCTAAACAGCAAAATTTATAGTGTTCATCCATAATATCATAACAATGATTAAAAGTGTATTTCAGATTGAACGTGCAAAGTATGCTCCCAAGATGCCTAAAGCGCTCGCAGGTTCAGTAAAGGTTATTGAAGGGGGAAAAACCAGTTCCGTTGCCGATCAGCAGGAGATTTTAAAGTTCTTTCCCGGAACCTACGGCATGCCGATTATCACCTTCGAAGAGGGTGGAAATGGCGCGGCCTTTCCTTCACTCAACGTGGGTGTAATTCTATCGGGAGGTCAGGCTCCGGGTGGACATAATGTAATCTCCGGTCTGTTTGACGGATTAAAAAAACTAAATCCAACGAACAAATTATATGGATTCCTGGGTGGTCCTGCCGGACTGGTCGATCACCAGTATCTTGAACTGACCTCTGAAATTATCGACGAATACCGCAATACCGGTGGTTTTGATATCATCGGATCTGGAAGGACCAAACTGGAGGAGACAGCCCAGTTTGATAAGGGAATACAAATTTGCAAGGAATTGGAAATTAAGGCTATCGTAGTCATTGGCGGAGATGATTCAAATACCAATGCCTGTGTTTTGGCTGAATATTACCTGCAGAAGAACACCGGAATACAAGTTATCGGATGCCCTAAAACCATTGATGGTGACCTTAAGAATGAGATGATCGAAGCCTCCTTTGGTTTCGACACCGCATGCAAAACCTATTCAGAACTGATTGGAAACATCATGCGCGATGCAAACTCGGCTAAAAAATACTGGCACTTTATCAAACTGATGGGGCGCTCAGCTTCCCATATCGGTCTGGAATGTGCCCTCCAGTCACGCCCCAACGTATGCCTTATTTCGGAAGAGGTGGCCGAAAAGAAACAAACACTCGAACAGATCGTCAACGAAATCACCGACATCGTGGTTAAAAGGGCCCAGAATGGTGAAACATTTGGTGTGGCGCTGATTCCCGAAGGGTTAATTGAATTTATTCCCGAGATGAAGGTGTTGATCGACGAGCTGAATGAATTGCTCGCTGACGGGAGCACAACGGCTGAGAAATTCCAGAGCCTTGCCTCAAATACCGAGAAACGGGATTACATTATTGATACCCTTTCCAAACAATCCTCGAAAGTTTACGCCTCGCTCCCCAACGGCATTGCACGCCAGTTAACACTCGATCGCGACCCTCACGGAAATGTTCAGGTTTCCCGCATCGAAACCGAAAGGCTGCTTATCGAGATGGTTGAAAAACGGCTGGCTGAACTGAGAAGAAACGGGGTCAAAGTCAAATTCTCCGCCCAAAACCACTTCTTTGGATACGAAGGACGCTGTGCGGCCCCTTCAAATTTTGATTCAGATTATTGTTATTCCCTCGGCTTTGTAGCCTCGCTGCTGATTGCCAACGGAAAAACAGGCTACCTCTCTTCCATCCGTAATACCATTGCACCCGCAGCCGAATGGATTCCCGGAGGCGTCCCTATCACCATGATGATGAACATGGAACGCCGCAGTGGCGAAATGAAACCGGTGATTCAAAAAGCGCTCGTTCGTCTCGACGGCGCACCTTTCCTCGCATTTGCAGAAAAACGGGAAGAGTGGGCAATTAAAACATCGTTTGTTTATCCCGGACCTATCCAATACTGGGGTCCAACTACGGTGTGCGATGCCACCACCAAAACATTACAACTCGAAAGGGCAAAATAATCGGGCAAATTTACCGGGGTGGCATTGACCGCCCCGGAACTTATCCGGTATGAAGCGAATTACCATAAATTATTTCCTGAGCTTAACCGCGATTGCATAATTTTTAATCAATAAAAATAACCCCGATTTCACGAGGGCACTGAAAAAGTATCCCTTATTAAAGTAATCCACTAAAAATTAGCTGGCAGTTGAAGTCCCATACTTCAACTGCCAGTATTTTTTTGAGAGTG
>Ga0214165_1000470_pt1 | contig 28612 bp, 23 predicted proteins | sample TroBogypolimnion_34_FD_153004 | JGI IMG/M metagenome (GOLD analysis project Ga0214165, IMG submission 153004) | Freshwater microbial communities from Trout Bog Lake, WI - Practice 03JUN2009 hypolimnion v3 | ecosystem: Environmental > Aquatic > Freshwater > Lake > Hypolimnion/Profundal zone ... | reverse complement strand
ACATCAGTGCTGAAATGGCCATTAGATTGTCACAATGGCTTGGTACGTCATCTGACGTATGGCTAAGCATGCAAGTTAAATATGATTTGTGGCAAGCTGAGCAAAAAGCCACATTTCATATTGAAAGATTGGCAGCTTAGCAAGACAATCCGTATAAGATGCCTTTAATAGTTACGCAGCCATCTAAATTAATCGCTTGGCAGTGCAAGATGCTTATCAGCTAGTATGCTTCTTATGTTCACCCAGTTTATCCATAATAGCGAAGATGAGTCCTGTAAATACAAACGTGACATGAACTCCAAGTTTCCATGCCATTTGCCTATCCTCAAAACTCTCCACATTGAAAAATGCTCTTAACAATTCGATTCCAGAAATAGCAATAATCGATGCGACTAGCTTCATTTTAAGATCACCAAAATCGACATGTCCCATCCAATCAGGTCGATCTTCGTGATCTTCAGTATCAATTTTGGAGACGAAGTTCTCATAACCCGCGAAGATAATGATGATAAGTAGATTAGCTAGTAGTACTATGTCCACTAGTGAAAGAACCCCAACTACAAGGCTTCCCTCACCAGAAATCAACATATGAAACAGGTGAATGAACTCAATGCCAAAGTACCAGATTAGCGCTACTATCGCACCAACTAAACCTACATAAAATGGCGCTAATAGCCACCAGCTAGCAAAAAGGAAGTTTTCCAGTAAATTTTCTATAGCTTTCATTAATTTTTATCCTAAATAGGGAATGGTTCAGCTTAACGCTTAAGTCTTAACACGAAGCAACACGGCTGCGTTGAGTGTGATCAAGATGCCACTCAAAACCTCGATACGCGCTTAACATAGCATTAGATACATAATAACGCAGTACAAACTAACACTACCTACATTTTTGCTGTGCTCGTTGACGTTTCACAAGATTGCCACGTTTGTATTTTCTGAATTCTTAATAGCTACAGTAATTAATATTCAAGCTACATCTAGCAAAATAATTTTACCTTGAGAAAACTTAAGACTGAACATCAAAACTTTGCGTATGTCAGCTTCAAGTAAGATTAACCAAGTATTCTCTATCTCAATGGTTACTAATAATTTTTTTATAGAACCTACTACATAATTATTTTTACTTTGGAGATTGAGACTTATGAAACGTTTCCTAATCTTAGCGGCACTAGCTTCTGCCGCAATTACTACCCCATCTTTCGCTGCCGATGTTGGTGTCTCTGTAAGCATTGGTCAACCAGGCTTTTATGGCCAGCTCGATATTGGTGGTTATCCACCGCCACAAGTAATCTATAGTCAGCCAATAGCAATACAGCGAGTACCTATGGATCGTCCGCCGATTTATTTACGCGTACCTCTAGGTCATGCAAAACATTGGAGGCGACATTGTGGCGAATATAATGCATGTGGTGAAAGGGCTTATTTCGTTCATGACGACTGGTATAACCGCGAGTACGCTCCACGTTACCAAGAGGGTCATCGTGAGTTTCATGAGGAATATCGAGATAACCGCCATGAAGAACGTATGGATGACCGTCGAGAAGAACATCGTGATAACCGTAACCACTGATAAAATTTCACTAACGCAATTTTATATAAAAAATGTATCTATCTTATTGATTAATTAGTAAATTTTTTAGCAGTGTATACCCCCCCGGTACTAATAAATAAGCCCTCTTACGAGGGCTTATTTATGGAAATCGAAAAGGCGTGTGTCACGTACTCACAGCACGCATCCTGTCCATTTTCTCAATAACCGCCTGATATAGATCATGGTCTGAATCAGGGTTATTACGATCTGGATGGTGGGCACTACGAATCTTTTTCAGCTTGGTCACATCGTCTGGTAGGTCATGTACCTTGGTCACTCGGTCGCCGTTCTTGACCATCGAGCGCTGAAGCTCAGCCTCTGCACCTTCGCGTGTGTCATATAACTTTTTACTGCCAAGACGCCAACTATCCTGATTTTTGCGTGGGGATAGTTTTTCCTTACCATCAAACCAGATCCATCTACCAGCATCTGGATCTTGTTCAAAATGAATGGTGGTGATGGTGTAGGTATGTACTGGCGGCTCGATTTCCTTGCCGTCTAGCTTAATGATCTTGCCGACAGTCCCCACCGTTACAAGGTAATACGCGCCTGCCTCATGCGGGCAGAACGCGCTGCTGTTCGTTGGTTCAGGCTTGCTGACGTTGCTTGATGCATTCATTTCAGCCATTCGGCTGAGTGCTCTGCGTTGTGCGTTGGTCAATGGTATTGCTCCTTATATTAGTTGAATCCCAATGGGATAAGCCGCTAGATTCCTAGAGTGCCAAAACAGCTTCGAAGCGATCATATCTGCACGAGAGTCGTTCTTGAACTCATCGTCGCTCGCGATCAGGGACTTATCTTTTGGGTTAGTGGTGTAGTAACACCTTTTTACTGATGGTACTGTCTGCTATGTGTTCGCACTGCGTCCAACATGGCGGCCGCGTTCTCTGGTGGGGTTAACTGGGTAATACCATGACCTAAGTTGAACACATGGCCATGGCCATGACCATAACTTTGTAATACTTTAACCACTTCTTTTTCAATTGCTTCTGGTGTCGAAAGCAATATGGCTGGATCTAGGTTGCCTTGTAAGGCCACCTGCGCGCCAACACGTTGCCTTGCACTGCCAATATCAACAGTCCAATCTAAACCTAGCGCATCAGCACCAATCGCTGCCTGCGCCTCTAGCCATAAACCACCGCCTTTTGTAAACACCACGCTAGGCACAACACGCCCATCATTCGTTTTAGTTAAACCGTTGACGATTTTTTGCATATAATTGAGCGAAAACTCCTTGTACGCATCATGAGACAGTGCGCCGCCCCATGAGTCAAAAATCATCACCGCTTGTGCGCCAGCGGCAATTTGAGCATTCAGATATTGAATCACAGTTTGTGCTGTTGTATCCAAGATATGATGTAGCAAATCTGGACGAGCATAGGCCATTTTTTTGATTGTTAAAAAGTCAGTCTTGCCTTTGCCTTCAACCATATAGGTTGCTAATGTCCATGGGCTACCGGTAAAACCAATCAATGGTAAGCGGCCATTTAGAGTTTTACGAATCTGGCTAACAGCATCAAATACATATTGTAGTTTGCCCATGTCTGGCACTGCGAGCTTTTTAATATCCGCTTCTAGTTGAAGCGTACGCTCAAATTTCGGACCTTCACCTTCTTCAAAATACAAACCCAAACCCATGGCATCTGGCACAGTCAGAATATCAGAAAACAGGATTGCAGCATCCAGAAGTGGATAGCGATCTAAAGGTTGCATGGTCACTTCGGTAGCAAAATCAGCGTTTTTACATAACTGTAAAAAACTACCTGCATTTTTTCTGCTTTGCCTATATTCAGGCAAGTATCGACCGGCTTGGCGCATCATCCAAACGGGCGTGTAATCGGTCGGTTGGCGCATCAACGCTTTTAAGAAAGTATCGTTTTGTAATGGACTCATATTTATTACCTAATAAAAAAAGGATGCATCTGCTCTTGCATCCTTAGTTTTTTAATGTGAAAACTGGCATGTAAAAGAAATTAGCGCGGAAGTATCGATGTACCCATTAAAAATTCGTCAACAGCACGTGCAGCTTGGCGGCCTTCGCGAATCGCCCATACCACTAATGACTGACCGCGTCGGATATCACCAGCGGCAAATACCTTGGTTGATGAAGTCGCATAGTTATCAGTATTAGCTTTTGCATTACCGCGTTGGTCTTTCTCTACACCAAATGCTTCAAGTAGTTTTTGCACTGGTGAAACAAAGCCCATCGCGAGCAATACCAAATCTGCTTTAATCACAAATTCCGTACCTGGCACTTCCTGCATCTTTCCATCTTTCCACTCTACTTTCGTGCATTTTAACGCCACTAATTTGCCATTTTCACCGACAAATTCTTTGGTAGTAATAGACCAATCACGATTTGCACCTTCTTCATGTGAGCTTGAAGTACGCATTTTAAGTGGCCAGTTTGGCCATACCATCTCTTTGTTTTCTTTTTCTGGTGGTCGTGGCATTAACTCAAACTGAGAAATGGCTGCAGCGCCATGGCGGTTTGATGTACCGACGCAATCAGAACCGGTATCACCGCCACCTATCACTACTACGTTTTTATTTGTGGCCAAGACTTGATTCGGTACTGTATCACCTGCCACCACTTTGTTTTGTGGGGCTAAAAAGTCCATGGCAAACATCACACCATCAAGCTCACGGCCTGGTACTGGCAAATCACGTGGATATTCGGCACCGCCGGCTAAGACTACAGCATCAAATTCAGCCACTAAGTCATCAGCTTTAACATTCTCACCCACATGTTGATTAACGCGGAACTCAACACCTTCAGCCGTCATTTGCACAACACGTTTATCAATATGGGATTTTTCCATTTTAAAATCTGGAATGCCGTAACGTAGCAAGCCACCGATACGGTCATTCTTTTCTAACACCACTACAGTATGACCTACGCGCGCTAACTGCTGCGCGGTAGCCAAGCCAGCCGGTCCAGAGCCGACCACAGCCACTTTTTTACCAGTTTTGTGCGTCGGGATTTGTGGTTTGACCCAGTCATTTTCCCATGCTTTATCAATAATCGCGTGCTCAATAGACTTAATGCCGACTGCATCATCATTGATGTTTAATGTACAAGCCGCTTCACAGGGTGCGGGACAAATACGTCCTGTAAATTCAGGAAAATTATTAGTTGAGTGTAAAACGTCAATCGCGGCGCGCCAATCTTGGTTGTACACCAAGTCATTCCAATCAGGAATAATATTATTGACAGGACAACCAGTAGTACAAAATGGAATGCCACAATCCATGCACCGTGCGCCTTGCTGCTTGGCTTGATCATCAGTTAAATGTAATACAAACTCTTTGTAGTTTTTAACGCGATTTTGTACTGGCAAATTGGCCTCAGCCAAGCGTTCGTATTCTAAAAATCCAGTTGCTTTTCCCATTATGCGGCTACCAATACTTTATCTTCAGCAAGTTCAATTAAAGCGCGCTTATATTCGTTAGGCATCACCTTAACGAACTTAGCACGCATATTATCCCAGTCCGCCAGCAAAGCCTTAGCACGCTCGCTATTGGTATATTTAACGTGATTGTTGATCAGCGCTAATAAGGTCACTTCATCGGGCTGATTGAGATGCTGCACAGCTTCTTTTGCGCCCTTAGCTTCATGCTCAACCTTTTCCAATGACACCATGCCCATATTACAGCGCTTTGCAAATAAGCCATCTTCGTCATAGACGTAAGCTACACCACCGCTCATCCCAGCAGCAAAGTTTTGTCCAGTTGGCCCCAACACCACCACGGTACCACCAGTCATATATTCACAACCATGATTGCCCACACCTTCAACAACGGCTGAGGCGCCAGAATTGCGCACACAAAAACGCTCGCCTGCCACGCCACTAAAATAGCTCTCGCCATTGGTTGCCCCATACATCACGGTATTGCCGACAATAATGTTTTCATGCGATTGTCCGCGGAAATTACTTGGCGGTTTAATCACAATACGTCCGCCACATAAACCTTTACCCACATAATCGTTACCTTCACCAACCAGCGTAAAGCTAATACCTTGGGCTAAAAATGCCGCAAAACTTTGACCTGATGTGCCGGTGAAATTAATGCTAATGCTATCGTTTGGTAAGCCTGCACCGCCAAAACGCGTAGCGACTTGATTAGACAGCATGGTACCTACGGTACGATTGGTATTAGAAATTGGCAGATTCAACACTACTTTTTGACCTTGCTCTAAGGCTGGTTTTGCCAAATCAATTAACTTATTGTCTAGCGCATTTGCCAAACCATGATCTTGTACATCATTATGTTTACGTGAAACGTTGGCTGGCATGTCTGGTAGATGGAAAACCTTAGCAAAATCTAAACCACTAATTTTCCAGTGATCAATGCCTGCTTGCATATCAAGCATATCTGCACGGCCAATCAAATCATCAAACTTGGCGACACCGATAGAAGCCATCAACTCACGGACTTCTTCAGCGACAAAGAAGAAGTAATTAACCACATGCTCTGGCTGGCCTGTAAAGCGCTTACGTAGTTCAGGGTCTTGTGTAGCAACGCCAACAGGGCAAGTATTAAGATGACATTTACGCATCATAATGCAGCCTTCTACCACTAACGGCGCAGTCGCAAAACCAAACTCGTCCGCGCCCAATAAAGCACCCACTACCACATCGCGGCCAGTTTTAATTTGGCCGTCGACTTGTACTACCACACGGCCGCGTAACTGGTTGAGCACTAATGTTTGCTGAGTCTCAGACAAGCCGAGTTCCCATGGCGTACCTGCATGCTTCACTGAAGAGATTGGCGATGCGCCTGTACCACCATCGTGACCTGCGATCACAATATGGTCAGACTTAGCTTTTGCCACACCTGCCGCGACAGTACCCACGCCAGTTTCAGAAACTAACTTCACTGAAATAGACGCTTTAGGATTGGCATTTTTTAAATCATGAATCAGTTGCGCCAAATCTTCAATAGAGTAAATGTCGTGATGTGGCGGTGGTGAAATTAAACCCACGCCTGGAACTGAAAAACGTAGTTTGGCAATATATTCACTTACTTTATGGCCTGGTAATTGACCACCTTCCCCAGGCTTAGCACCCTGCGCCATTTTTATCTGGATTTGATCTGCAGATGCGAGGTATTCAGCAGTAACGCCAAAACGACCTGATGCGACTTGCTTTATTTTTGAGCGCATCGAGTCGCCGGCCATAAGTGGGATGTCTTTGACAATCACATTCTCGCCAATCACCTTAGCCATACTACTGTCAGCACTGACTGCAATAAAGCGTTTAGGGTCTTCGCCGCCTTCGCCGGTGTTGGACTTACCACCAATACGGTTCATGGCAATAGCCAGAGTGGCATGAGCTTCAGTAGAAATTGAACCTAAAGACATTGCACCAGTGGCGAAACGTTTAACGATTTCTTTTGCTGACTCTACAGATTCCAGTGGAATTGCTTTGCTTGCAGACTTAATTTCAAACAGACCACGAAGTGTCATATGGCGACGTGATTGATCGTTAATCAGCTTGGCATATTCTTTATAAGTATCGTATTGATTAGTACGCGTCGCATGTTGCAGTTTCGCAATCGAGTCAGGCGTCCACATATGCTCTTCTCCACGAATACGAAATGCGTACTCGCCACCAGCTTCTAAGCTATTTGCCAACACTGGATCTTCGCCGAAAGCCGAGGTATGCATACGCACTGATTCTTCAGCCACTTGATCCAATCCAATACCTTCAATATTGGTGGCGGTGCCAGTAAAATATTTTTCTACAAATGCAGAATTCAAGCCTATGGCTTCAAAAATATGCGCACCGCAATAAGATTGGTATGTAGAAATGCCCATTTTAGACATGACTTTATATAAGCCTTTGCCGATAGCTTTTACAAACTTCTTCGCAGCTTCAGCATTGTCTTTAGTACCAAGGTGATTGATGGTCTCAAATGCTAACCAAGGACAAACCGCCTCAGCGCCATAACCTGCTAATAATGCAAAATGGTGGACTTCACGGGCTGAACCAGTATCAATCACTAAACCAGTACTAGTGCGCAGACCAGTTTTCACCAAATGCTGGTGTATAGCAGAACAAGCTAGTAAGGCTGGAATCGCTAAGCGTGACTCACTGACATTGCGATCAGACAGAATAATAATATTAAAGCCATCTTGCACCGCTTTTTGCGCAGCACTAGCAATACTAGCTACTGCGGCGGCCATGCCTGCTTTGCCCAAATTGGCAGCATAAGTGATATCTAAAACTAAGGATTGATATTGGTTTTGAGTCAGGAGAGCAATTGATTTCAATTGCTCCAACTCATCCAACGTTAATACAGGCTGACTAGCCTCTAAGCGTAATGCTGGCTTAGTTTCATCTACACCTAATAAATTGGGTTTTGGTCCAATAAATGTCACCAATGACATCACCAACTCTTCACGAATCGGATCTATTGGCGGGTTGGTGACTTGCGCAAAGAGCTGTTTGAAATAGTTGTATATCAGCTTAGGTTTAATAGACAGCACAGGCAATGCGGCATCATTACCCATAGAACCTGAAGCTTCTTCACCATTTTGGACCATAGGTAACATTACAAATTTAATATCTTCTTGCGTATAGCCAAACACTTGCTGCATATCAAGCAGATTAATCTGTGGCAAGCTAGCGGCGATCTCAACCGCACCACCGACTTTAGGCATATCACTTAAAAAATAACGACTTTTTTCTATCCATTGCTGATAAGGCTTAGCAGTTGCCAATGCTTTTTTAACTTCAGCATCATCAATAATGCGGCCTTGCTCCATATCAATTAGTAGCATTTTCCCTGGCTCTAAACGCCATTTCTTTACAATTTTTTCTTGCGGGAAAGTGAGCACGCCCATTTCTGATGCCATCATCACTAAATCGTCATCAGTCACTAAATATCGCGCTGGACGTAAACCGTTACGGTCCAAGGTAGCACCAATCATACGGCCATCTGTAAACGCTACTGCGGCTGGGCCATCCCATGGCTCCATCAATGCAGCATGATATTCGTAGAAAGCGCGACGCTCTTCGTCCATCAATGGATTACCTGACCAAGCTTCAGGAATAAGCATCATCATCGCATGCGGCAAGCTATACCCACCAGCCACTAGCAACTCTAAACAATTATCAAAGCAGGCTGAATCTGACTGCCCATCAACAATTAATGGCCATAGTTTTTCTAAATCTTCGCCTAACAATGCTGAGCGCATGGTTTCATGACGTGCGGCCATCCAGTTGACATTACCTTGTACGGTATTGATTTCACCGTTATGCGCAATCATGCGGAATGGGTGTGCCAAATCCCAAGCAGGGAAGGTGTTGGTTGAAAAGCGCTGATGTACTAGTGCGAGGGCTGAGACTACAGTCTCATCATTTAAATCTTGGTAATAAATACCCACTTCATTTGCTAGCAACATCCCTTTGTAAACGATGGTACGTGAGGATAATGACGGGATATAAAAAGCGGCGTTATCTTGCAAATTAAGCGCGGCTACTGCGTGCTCTACGCGCTTACGAATCACAAATAGTTTACGCTCAAAAGCATCCTGATCAGCAACAGTGCTTGCGATCAAAACCTGACGCATATTCGGCTCAACATCACGCGCAGCTTGGGCAATATTGCTGTTATCAACCGGCACTTGGCGCCAGCCTAATAAAACCTGTTGCTCTTCTTGAATAATTTTGCCAATTAAAGCTTCAACCTGCTCACGATTTTTATCTGTCTGTGGCAAAAACACATTGCCAACGGCGTATTCACCAGCGGCCGGCAATTGAATATCTTGTTTAGCCGCTTCTTTGCGCATAAATGCGTCTGGCATTTGCATCAACAGCCCAGCACCATCCCCTAGTTTTGGGTCGTAACCGGTAGCACCACGATGGGTTAAGTTGGTGAGTAACTGCAAACCCTTTTGCACAATATCATGGCTCTTTTTACCCTTGATATGGGCAACAAAGCCCACGCCACAAGCATCATGCTCATTGGAGGGGTTGTATAACCCTTGCTTATTGGGCTTGCTGGGATTCGAAAGTGCTGAATTTTCAAGCTCGGCTTGAATATTGGTCTGCGCAATTAGGTTACTTAACTCTGATGCCATATTATCTGATCACAAAACATTTAGCGGAACCGGCGATTTTACCGTCAAATGCCTATGTGTTCAATAAGATAGAGCCTAAAGATTAAGTTTATTTTAAGCAGCGCACTCGCTAACCATCAACTAAGCATATGCTAGCGGAGCACCTTGAGATTCACAACCTAAGCTAGAGCTACCAGTTGAAAGGCTTTTTTAGCCGCTGCGATGGTGTAGGCAATGTCTTCATCACTATGAGCAGCAGAAACAAAACCCGCTTCAAACGCTGACGGGCCAAGGTAAATGCCACTATCGAGCATGCTATGAAAGAACTTATTAAAGTGCTCTTTATTCGACTGCATAATTTCATTAAAGCTGGTTGGGCAGTGCTCGCAGAAATAAAGTCCAAACATGCCACCCACATTTTGCGCATTAAATACTACGCCCACTTCTTTCGCCACGGCAATCAAACCATCAACCAATTTTTTGGTTTGCGCCGTTAGATTCAAATGAAAGTCTGGCGCCTGAATTAACGCCAAAGTTTGTAAACCAGCAGTCACCGCAACTGGGTTGCCGGATAAAGTACCTGCCTGATACACCGCACCTAGCGGCGCTAAACAGCGCATAATATCTTTACGTCCACCAAAAGCACCCACAGGCAAGCCTCCACCGATGACTTTACCCAAAGTCGTCATATCCGGCTTGATGTTGTACAGTGCTTGGGCACCACCAAGATGCACACGAAAGCCAGTCATGACTTCGTCAAAAATCAACACTGCGCCATGTTTAGAACATAACTCACGCAAGGCATGCAAGAACTCCATATGCGGCACGATTAAATTCATATTTCCCACTACTGGCTCAATAATCACGCATGCAAGCTCGTCACCGACTTGCGCAAATAGATCGCGTAAGGCCTGTGTATTATTATATTCTAGGGTTAATGTATGTGCGGCCACCTCTGGCGGCACGCCAGCTGAGCTTGGCTCACCAAAGGTAAGTAAACCCGAACCCGCTTTAACCAATAGCGCGTCCGCATGACCGTGATAACAACCTTCAAATTTCAGAATTTTGCTACGTCCAGTAAATCCTCGCGCCACACGAATAGCGCTCATGGTCGCCTCGGTACCACTACTCACCAAGCGCACTTGCTCCATACTTGGTACTAGTTTATTAATGAGTTGCGCCATCTCCAGCTCTAGGCCTGTAGGGGCGCCAAATGACAAGCTGTTTTCTGCCACGTCTTGCACTGCTTTAATCACTTGTGGATGCGCGTGCCCTAAGATCATCGGCCCCCAAGAATTGATGTAGTCAATATATTGCTTGCCATCAACATCCCAAAGCTTAGAACCCAGTCCTTTTTTAAAAAATATCGGCGTACCGCCTACGCTACGAAACGCGCGTACCGGCGAATTAACACCACCAGGAATAAGTTGTTGAGATTTTTCGAACAGGCTTTGATTAAGTGAGGTCATGATATATACAGTTGTGAAAATTGTTGGGTGGTTGATTCTACGTTATCTACACTGAAAATTGCGCTAATTACAGCCAGTGCATTGGCGCCAGCTTCAATAACCAAAGGCGCATTTTTTAGTGTAATGCCACCAATCGCTACGCTAGGGATATCGAGCATTTTTGCTTGTTTAAATAAATCTAGATTAGCTATTGGTGCATGCGGTTTGGTACTAGAAGCGAAGCAAGCGCCAAATGCTACATAATCTGCGCCCGCTTGCTGCGCACTTTGCGCCAGCTCAAAACTGTTATAGCAAGATGCGCCTAAAATTTTATTAGCGCCTAATCTCGCACGCGCTATAGCTAGGTTGCCATCATCTGCGCCCAAATGCACGCCATCTGCATCTAGGGTCAAACAGAGTTTAATCGAATCATTAATAATCAGTGGCACCTTATGTTGCCGGCAGATAGGAAGCAATGCTCGCGCTTGCTGTACCTGCAATGCATGGTTTGCCAGCTTGTTCCGATACTGTACGAGGCTTGCGCCACCCACAATTGCAGCGCTCACTAGCTTGCACAGCAATTGGGTATCTACAATATCCGGGGTGACGGCATACACACCTCTAATCATAAGTGCATTTCAGCTAGTGCGTTTTAGCGGCAGTATCGCCACCTATCACTACTGAGTCTTCTTCATCGCGCGCCCAAAACATACGATCAGGAATAAATTGACCCATGCCTGGCCTAAAACCATTTTTCAGGGTTTGCCAAGTATATTCCTGCGCTTCTAAAATGGCCTCTTCAATCGTGAGACCATGGGCCATACATGCAGCAATTGCACTGGTGAGCGTACAACCCGAGCCATGATAGCTACCGATTAAGCGCTCCCATTTATAAGCCTTAATTAATTTATCATCCCCATAAAGGGTATTCGTCACGTCCGTTGTGCGCTCGTGGGTGCCGGTAATTAGCACATACTCACTCCCCATTGACAGCAATCGCGCGGCACATTCATCTAGTGAGGTCAGCGCCACTTCATCGTTATCATCAGGAAAAGCGAAGCGTCGCGCCTCTAAGCTATTAGGGGTAATCAAAGTAGCTTGCGGAAACAAAAGTTCCACCATGGCGTCCATCATGTCATCATTACTTAAGTCGTCACCACGTCCCGACATTAAAATGGGATCAATCAGTAAGGGCACATCCGGATAATCCGCCATAATTTCTGCGATGACTGCAATATTTTCTACTGATCCGAGCAGTCCCAGTTTAAATGCTGAGACTTGCACATCTTCTAAAATGGCGCGCGCTTGATCGTTCACCCAATCTGAATCCATCGCTAACACGCTATCCACACCACGCGTATCTTGCACAGTAATCGCGGTCACTACAGACAGTGGATGACAGCCTATGCTTGCAAAGGTCAGAATGTCTGCCTGCAAACCTGCCCCGCCACTTGGGTCAGTGCCCGCAAAAGTCATGACTGAAGGAGGTGATTGATTATCCATTTTTCTACCGTTAATTATTATTGCATCAACTGGAGCGGGTGACGGGAATCGAACCCGCATATCGAGCTTGGGAAGCTAGCGTTCTGCCATTGAACTACACCCGCCGCATATGTGTTTCATTATACCCCAATCGTTTTGGCTTAATGGTCGACGCTAGCAAAGAAGTTGCTGCCTTTGTTGCACGATTGCGTCTTATTAGCTTCATGGAAAATGGACGATATCTTGAAGATGACAGCGCTGTTTTGGCCAAACACTAAGTGCAACCACTTACTGTAGCCCCATGACATACCCACTGTTCTATAATATTTCTCAATTCAAACAGTAATGTATCTTTAACGAGATTCACTTGTGGCTAACAAGAAAACATCTAAACCATTAACGAGTAATAAGATTACTGACAGAGTTCAAGAAACTAAGTTTCCCATGCCCGTCGCTGACACTTCTGTAAATGGGGGAACAACATTTTCAGATCGTCGTAATCAACAAACCGATAGGCGTAAGCCTCCATTCGGTCGCCGTAGTTTAGGGGCAGAGGAAGAGTTGGCTGCAACGTCAATCATCCCGTTGTTGGCTAACGCATCCTTAGAAGTTATCTTGCATGAATTACAATTAAATCAATTAGCGTTAGCAATACAAAATGAAGAGCTACAAAATACTTATCAGTCCCTAAAAGAATCACGCAAGCGCTTACTCAAGCAAGTTGAAAAAGTAGCGCTTGAACTTGATCAAAGCAAAGCCGAATCCTCTGAGGCCAACACTGCACTAAAAGTAATCCTTAAAATGCGTGAAACGGAAAGCTTAGACGCAAAAAATTTACTTATACTTGAACTCAAACAAGAGGTAATGCCGTTTTTACAAAGACTAAACAACAGTAGCCGTGACCCCAAACATATACGCTTACTCAGTACACTAGAAGCCAACTTGCAGCGTTTGATTTCATCGTATGGTTACGCAACCAGCCTAAGTTCGGCCTATAAAAATTTAACGCCAAAAGAAGTTCTGGTGGCATCCATGGTGAGGGAGGGCGCATCAACCAAGGCCATAGCTGCAACCTTATCTCTATCGCCCGAAACCATCAGCATACACCGCAAAAATATACGGAAAAAACTCGGCCTAGAAAGTAAAGCGAATAATCTACGTAGCTATTTAGTGACCATAGAAAAGTAGCTGGCAAATGCTATTGGTTAATTGTCACTAGCTAAAGTGAGCAATTCTAATTAGTTAAGTCTAATACCAATTACTTACCAGTTTTATTACGGATCAACATGCTTGCAGCAACATTGAGAAGCACATACGATGTTTATTAAAACCTATTGGCAGACCCCGTTCACTCTTCATCAGTCGCCAACATTTAATAAAAATAGATAGCTGCCGCTTATGCAAAGTGCGTCCCTTGCTTTTTAGGGTATGCCGTCCCTGCTTTTCAGGTTAGCGCTTAAAACCTTCAACATCGTCACGTCAGTTGCATAAGTAAATTCCAATGGCTGATAGTGTGCTTAGCAATTTAAAGGTAGGATACAAAATGACTCAGGCTTCGGTTATTAAGCAACAAGATCCCTCTAAAATCTCTAGCAAAGACACTTATATTGACCGCCGTGCGCATATGTTTGAGTCTTATGCACAACGGTACGCACAAGGCCATAGCTTTTTAAGCGGTGAGGATGCGCTCAAATTAGCGCAAGGCTCGGCTGAAGTTAAAAGCAATAAAGAAGGGTCTGGCTTCTTAACAGGAAGTCTTAGAACTCTAAAGGATTAACGTCCATAGACCATCTAACCTTAGCTGCAATACTTGTACCCCTTAATTGCATCACCAAATTTCTCAGTAATTTCTGCAATGCTGGCCGATGGGAAGCTTGTATCAGCATATGCCCGCGCTCCATGCCCTTCAGGCGTTCCATTTGTGGGCGCACAGGGTCATACACCAGTACATCCTGACTTAGGTTTCGCGCCAAGCTAAACGCATGCTGTAAAAACTGATTCGCCAGAGCATAGTCGTTAGCCTCTGCTCTTAGTAAAGCGGTAAACACATAGGGTGGGAACTGCACTTGCTCACGCTCTTGCAACATCGCATTGGCATAAGCCACATAATCCTGGCTTCGCAAAGCGTTGAATAGCACATGCTCAGGAAACTGGGTTTGAATAATGACTTGCCCAGCTTTTTCGGCGCGACCCGCGCGACCAGCAACTTGCATCAGTTGCGCAAATAATCGCTCGCTGGCGCGAAAATCTGGGCTATGCAGCGCGCTATCCGTATCAATCACGCCAACCAAAGTTAAGTTTGGAAAGTCATGGCCTTTGGCTAGCATTTGAGTGCCGACCAAAATATCAATTTCTTGCGCATGTACTCGCTCTAGAATTTCTACCAAAGCATTTTTACGGCTTGTACTATCACGATCTACTCTAGCAATCCGTGCGCCAGGAAATAATTGCGCCAGCGTTTGCTCTAGTCGCTGCGTACCTTGTCCAGTCGGATGCAAGTCAGCATTGCCACAGCTAGGACATTGGTTGGGAATTCTTTGTTCATGCCCACAATGATGGCAACGAAGTTTCTTTTGCCCCAAATGCACCACTAGTTTGCTGCTGCAACGCATGCAAGGTGCAATCCAATGACAGGCAGAGCACAGCAAAACTGGCGAATATCCGCGCCGATTAATAAACAACAAACTTTGCTCTTTCCGCTCCAAGCGTAAACGCAAGGCTTGGATTAACTGAGGCGTCAGCCCCTGCTGTAAATGGACCTTGGTGGTGTCTATACAAATAATCTCTGGCAGCTGTGCCGCTGTGACCGCGCGCTGATTCAAACTCAGTAAATTGTACTTATTTGGCTGGCTGGTGCTTACCGTTGAAGTGTCGCTAGCCGTTGCATTGTGCCAACTTTCTAGTGCAGGCGTCGCCGAACCTAACACAACCGGAATGTTTAGACGCTTCGCACGCACCAACGCAACGTCGCGAGCATGGTAGCGCATGCTATCTTGCTGCTTATAAGAACTATCATGCTCTTCATCAACAATAATCATCTTGAGGTTGGGCAGGGGGGTGAAAATTGAAAGCCGAGTGCCGATAATTATTTTTGCCACGCCCGACTGCGCTAACTGCCAATGATGTAAGCGCTCACCCTCGCTCAAATTACTATGCAGACTTACCAAAGAATAATTTGCCAAACGACTTCTAAAGCGCGCCTCTAGTTGTGGCGTTAAATTAATTTCCGGCACTAACACTAGCACCTGGGCATCTGGTTGCTGCAATGCATGATACATGAGCCTGATATATACCTCTGTTTTGCCACTGCCAGTAATGCCATGCAATAGCCACGCACTAAAACCCTGTGGTGCCTGAATAATACTGTCAACTGCCAACGCTTGCTCAACATTTAGATCGGGCGCAGATGTCACTTGGAGTTCGGGCATGCGCATGCTGGCTTGCACCAGATGACTACTTGCCCAAGAAAGATCCACAAGTTGTTTAGCCACTTTGCGCGCACTACTAGAGATAGCATCTAACTCAATTTCAGTTAGTTGTGCGTTGGTTTTTAGTGCCTCAAGTACGCGGCGCAATAATGACTGGCGCTTAGGAATTTCGGCAATATCAACGTTTAAGCCTAATGTTGTAAGTTGGTAGGCGTATTGCTTACGAGATACTGCCGGCGCAATTTGCCGTAACCGAGCTGGCAATGCCGATAACAGCGCTTGGCCAAACGGGTATTGATAATAATCGGCACTAAATTTAAGTAAACTTATAATTTCATGATCTAACGGTCGTTCGTCGGCAAACACGCGGCTAATGGGTTTTAATTTTTCTATTGCAAATTCGCTAGTATCTGCCAACGCTATCACGATGCCGATTTGAATACGCCGGCCGAATGGCACAAGAACGCGTTGCCCAACCTGCACGGCATGACCGCCACTTAAATAATCGAATAATCGATCTAAGGGCACATCTAAGGCTATTTTGAGTATGGATTTGGGCAAGGTGGTTTTTGAAATTAAATTAAAGGCTTAGGCCTGATTTCAACTGATTAAAGAAAAAGTATCGGCAGTAGGTTAAAATGCTGCTTTACACTTAAATGATATAAATTAGCTTTGAAAGCACATCTTACCCAATTACTTGCTACTGCAGCAAAAAGTATTGCTCCCGACATCAACGCTGACAGCATTTTGCTAGACCGTCCTAAATCGGCCGAGCATGGGGATTTTTCTACCAACTTGGCAATGATTTTAGCCAAATCTCTTAAGCAAAATCCTCGTGCGATTGCCACACAAATTATCGCAGCGCTTCCAACTAACGACTATATTACGAAAACGGAAATTGCCGGCGCTGGATTTATAAATTTCTTTTTAAGTGCACAATCTAGGCAAATGGTCGTCAAGGATATTTTTACTGCCGGTGCACGATATGGGCACAACACTCAAGGGCATGATGCTCAGGGCAAGCCTCAAAAAGTACAAGTGGAATTTGTGTCTGCCAACCCAACTGGCCCCCTTCACGTCGGCCATGGTCGAGGTGCGGCAGTAGGGGATTGCTTAGCCCGCTTACTTAATGCCAGCGGCTGGGATGTGACGCGTGAGTTTTATTACAACGATGCCGGCGCACAAATTGATAATCTAACAATATCGGTATTAGCTCGCTGCAAGGGCATTTCAACTGAGCATGAAAGCTTTCCAGAAAATGGCTACCGCGGCGAATATATTAATGATATTGCCGCAGGTTATTTAACCAAACATACAGTTGTTGCGGATGACATTGAAGTCACTGCAAGTGGCGATATTAACAATATTGAATCTATCCGTAGCTTTGCTGTTGCATATTTACGCCATGAGCAAGATTTGGATTTAAAAGCATTTCAAATTGAGTTCGATGTATTCTCCTTAGAAAGCGCTTTATATTCAGAAGGTAAGGTTGAGAAAACCGTGAATGCCCTGGTTGCTAGTGGGCATACTTATGAACTTGACGATGCGCTATGGCTCAAAACCACTGACTTTGGAGACGATAAAGACCGCGTGATGCGTAAGACTGACGGTGGCTACACCTATTTTGTCCCTGACGTGGCTTACCACGCCGAAAAATGGAATCGCGGATTTGTGCGCGTGATTAATGAGCAGGGCGCCGACCACCATAGCACCATTACCCGCGTTCGTGCTGGCCTGCAAGCGCTGAATGTTGGCATACCATCTGGCTGGCCTGATTATGTGCTACATCAAATGGTGACCGTGATGCGTGGCGGCGAAGAAGTGAAGCTGTCAAAACGTGCAGGAAGTTATGTCACCTTACGTGATTTGATTGAAGAAGTAGGAGTAGATGCTACTCGTTATTTTCTAGCGGCACGCCGGGCAGATTCACAGCTAGTATTTGATATAGATCTAGCTCGCACACAAACCAACGACAACCCTGTGTTTTATATACAGTATGCACATGCACGGATATGTAGCGTCCTAAGCCAATGGGTCGCGCTAGGGAATGGCATGACAGCGCCCCTAGTTAGTGCAGACTTAAGCCCGCTGACCAACGCACATGAAATCGCTTTAATGCAACGCTTGAGCGAATATCCTGAAACTGTGGAAAATGCAGCGACTGAACTTTCACCGCATGTAATTGCCAATTATTTAAAAGAATTAGCCAGCGATTTGCACAGCTATTACAATGAATATAAGTTTTTAATTGATGATGAAGCAGTTAAAATAGCACGCTTAAGCTTAATTAGCGCCACCCAGCAAGTGCTTAAAAATGGGTTAGATTTACTTGGTGTTGCCGCCAAAGAAAGAATGTAAGGATTAATAACGATGAGTATAGATTACAAACCACAAGCTGAGCGCAGCAAACCCACGAAGGCTGGCAACCCCTTAATTACAGGACTGCTTATTGGTTTTCTACTGGGTGTGGCTGCATCACTATCGGTAGTGATGTTTATTAAGGGTGGTGAAAGTCCATTTACGCATCAATCCCCAACAGAAAAATCCGTGGCAGATAAAATCGTAGATAAAAAAGATGTGCCGGCAGATTCAGCCAATGCTAAGCCTGCAGATGGCGTAAGTGCGAATACTGAAGAAAAAACACGCTTTGATTTTTATAATATATTGCCTGGTAGCGAGAGTAAAGTTTCACCAGAAGAAGAAAATCGACTTAAAGAAAGTGTGCAGCAACCCGTAATACAACAAAGCTACTTTTTACAGGTTGGTGCTTTCCAAACCGGTGAAGAGGCTGACAATATGAAGGCAAAGTTAGCCTTACAAGGTTTTGAAGCTTTGGTGCAAACCGCAACCATTCCTGACAAAGGTGTTTGGCATCGCGTGCGAGTGGGTCCATTAAAAGACTTAGAGCAGATTAACAAAACCAAAAAAGATTTGCTAGCGAACGGTTTTAAGGCTGATCTAATTAAAGTGAATAACGAAAACCAATAATTGGAATCGATTATTCAGCAGATTTAATAGTGATACATTAGCAAAAAAATTGAATGTATTCTTATCAACCCAATTAAAAAACCCTTTATAAGGAAAGTAAAATGAAGAAGTTATTAATCGCCTTAATGTTATTGGCCTCATTTAATGTGTTGGCAGCGGATCCTCAGGCCGGCACTGAGTTTGATAGAACAGCACAAACGATTCCAACTGATACCCCAAATAAAATAGAGGTCATTGAGCTATTTTGGTACGGTTGTATCCATTGCTACCAAATGGATCCTATCCTTGCGGCATGGGTAAAAAAATTACCTGCTGACGTGGTCTTCAAACGTGTTCCTGGACTTCCGCGTGCCGACTGGGCACCAATGGCAAAAGCTTATTACGCCATGGAAGATTTAAAGTTAACCGAAAAATTACATACCCCATTATTTGATGCGATTCATAAACAAAAGGTATTAAATCCTACCGATGAAGTGGCAACCATAGATTGGATCACCAAGCAAAGTGGTTTGGATAGAAAAAAAGTGGAAGAAGCTTTTAAATCATTCTCTATGAACAACAAGCTTAATCGTGCTGCACAATTTTTCCGCGCTTCAGGCGCAACTGGCGTGCCAGGAATTATTATTGACGGCCAATATATTACATCTAGCACCATGGCGGGAAGTAATGAGCAAGCGTTAAAGGTAGCCGATTACTTAATTGCAAATGTACGTGCGGCTAAGGCTGGTAAAAAATAGTTATAAATCAGCTTAATCATTAATTAAAACCCGTTATTACCATGCCGGTGATCACGGGTTTTTTTATGTCTATATTGCTGGCGTATTGAGGTCTCTTAAGAAGAGGATTGCATGATGAAGGTTTTTATTACAGGCGCTTCCAGCGGCATAGGCGCTGCATTGGCCACCGAGTATGCAAAACGCCACCCTGGCGCTGGAACCTCTATAGGTCTAGCTTCTAGGCGCAGTGAGTGCTTACATGAGCTGCAGACTATCTTAGAAAAAAACTACCAAATCAAATGTGCAGTCTATCCATTAGATGTGCGCGATAGCGTTGCACTGAACACTGCTGCTTCTGACTTTATACAGCGATTTGGTTCGCCCGATGTGGTGATTGCCTGCGCTGGTGTGAGCCGCGGCACCCTTACTGAATTTGCCGAAGACCATGCCGCATTCCAAGCGGTACTCGATATTAATCTACTTGGCATGCTGCACACTTTTCAGCCATTTATCAGTGCAATGCGCCAAAATAAAAACCAAAAATTACGCGGTCAGCTAGTAGGTATTGCCAGCGTTGCCGGCATTCGCGGCTTGCCTGGCGCCGGCGCTTATAGCGCAAGCAAGGCAGCTGTCATTGCCTATTTAGAAAGTTTGCGCGTAGAAATGGCTGCATCTAAAATTGCTGTCACCACCATCGCGCCCGGTTATATCCGCACACCGATGACCGATGTGAACCAATATAAAATGCCATTTCTATTGGATGCTGATGTTGCGGCGGCAAAGTTTGTCAACGCCATAGAACATAAACGCCGCTTTGTAGTAATCCCTTGGCAGATGGGTTGGATAGCAAGACTAATGTGGTTTATCCCACCCGTGCTCTGGGATTTTGTCATGAAAAAAGCGCCTTATAAAAAGCGCCTTTATTGGGATTGGCTATAGGTTTTTGTTAGCGACTAATTGGTTTGTAACGTAGTCGTTTTGGTTTGGCGCCTTCTTCACCCAAACGTTTACGCTTATCGGCTTCATACTCTTGATAATTACCATTAAAGAAGGTCCATTGTGAATCGCCTTCGGCCGCCAGAATATGGGTGGCAATCCTATCTAAGAACCAGCGATCATGAGAAATCACCATCACGCAACCCGCAAACTCTAGCAACGCATCCTCTAAGGCGCGTAAGGTTTCAATGTCTAGATCGTTTGAAGGCTCATCGAGTAGCAACACATTGGCGCCGGAAATCAAGGTTTTGGCTAAGTGTAAGCGTCCACGCTCACCGCCAGAAAGATTGCCAACGATTTTTTGCTGATCACCGCCTTTAAAGTTAAAGCGCCCTATGTAAGCACGTGACGGTGTTTCATAACGACCGACGGTCAAAATATCTGATCCGCCGGAGATTTCATCAAACACGGTTTTGCTGTCGCTTAGCGCATCGCGGCTTTGATCAACGTAGGCCAATTGCACTGTAGAGCCTATCTTCACTTCTCCGCTATCGGGCTGCTCTTTACCTGTAATTAATTTAAACAGGGTTGATTTACCCGCCCCATTTGGGCCGATAATCCCAACAATCGCACCCGCGGGAACACTAAAACTTAAATTATCAATCAATAAACGATCTTTAAATGCTTTGCTCACACCGTTAAATTCAATGACTTGATCACCTAGGCGCTCACCGGCAGGGATAAAAATTTCCTGCGTTTCATTGCGTTTTTGGTATTCAGCACTAGCTAACTCTTCATAACGAGCAATACGTGATTTGCTCTTCGCTTGGCGTGCTTTTGGATTTTGACGCACCCATTCTAACTCGGTATTAAGGGCTTTACGGCGTGAGGACTCCTGCGACTCTTCGAGCGCTAAACGCGCTTGCTTCTGATCCAACCAGCTGGAGTAATTACCTTTCCATGGGATACCATGACCGCGGTCTAACTCTAAAATCCATTCCGCGGCATTATCTAAAAAGTAGCGATCATGCGTCACGGCAACTACGGTACCAGGAAAGCGCACCAAATACTGCTCTAACCATTCCACAGACTCAGCATCCAAGTGATTGGTTGGCTCATCTAATAGCAGCATATCTGGCTTGGATAGCAACAATTTGCACAAAGCAACGCGACGCTTTTCACCACCGGAAAGCGGACCTATTTTGGCGTCCCAAGGCGGTAAACGAAGGGCATCAGCAGCAATGTCTAGCTGCGTAGTTAAATCGGCGCCACTGGCAGCAATAATATTTTCATACTTAGCCTGCTCTTCTGCCAGCTTATCAAAGTCCGCGTCTGGTTCAGCATAGGCCGCATAGACAGCCTCCAATTTGGCTTGCGCCTGCATTACTTCTCCCATGCCAGATTCCACTTCTTCTCGCACGGTTTTTTCTGGATCTAACTGCGGCTCTTGCGGCAAATACCCAATTGCAAGGTTAGGCTGATGCTGGACCTCACCTTCGTACTCTTTGTCCACCCCAGCCATAATGCGTAATACCGTTGATTTTCCAGAACCATTCAAACCAAGCAGACCAATTTTGGCGCCAGGGAAAAAAGATAAGGAAATATCTTTAATAATGGTTTTTTTAGGAGGGACGATTTTGCTCACTCGGAGCATAGACATTACATATTGAGCCATGATAAATATTTGCGCATTTGAAAGAATGAAAGCTTAACAGAAAGCTGCCTAGCCTGCTTGCGGCTTCTACTAACAGCACGCGTAAAATTAGGGCAACGCAATGTTTGCTATAATGCGTTAGCGTGAAAATGCGCAATCCAAAATAAGCAAAGAAAACCATCCATGCAAACCATAGAATTTAAGATTAATACTGAATATGTACCCCTATGCGACTTACTTAAGCTTGTCGGTCTAGCCGATAGCGGTGGCCGTGGAAAGTCTATGGTAGCCGAGGGTTTGGTAATTGTTGATGACTATATTGAGTATCGTAAAACTGCCAAAATAAGGGCGGGGCAGGTGGTGCAATGTGAGGGCACCCACATTCATGTAATCGCAAGTAACGGCGCAGAACCAGATGGCAATTAAGTCGACCATTTATAAAGTTGACTTACAAATTGCGGATATGGATCGCAACTACTATGGTCAGCACAGCCTTACCTTGGCTAAACATCCTTCAGAAACCGACGAACGGTTAATGGTAAGACTTATCGCCTTTGCACTTTATGCGGATGAATACCTTGTATTTGGAAAAGGGTTGAGCGATGACGAGGAGCCAGACCTGTGGCTGAAAGATCTGACAGGTGCGATTCAATTATGGATAGACGTTGGCCTGCCGACGGAGCGCGATATTCGTAAAGCTTGTGGTAGGTCTAAACAGGTAGTAGTGGTGCTTTATGGTGGCCGTATTGCCGATATGTGGTGGACACAAAACAGCAAGGCCCTGCTAAAAAATAATAACCTGACTATCCTTAATTTACCTGATACTCAAGAGCTCACCGCTGCTGCCGAACGTGGCCTAACCATGAGTTGCACCATACAAGATGGGCAAATACTAGTCAGTCATGACACTGGTAGTTTTGATATTAGCCCAGTGATGCTTAAAGGATTAGACTCCAGAGGTTAGTCATAAGGAGATATTGGCTAGGGGTTGAATTGGCATGACTTATTAGTCATGCTACGCAACAATTTCTACTCTACTGTGACCGACTTAGCTAAGTTTCTTGGCTTATCGACATCGGTGCCTTTTAATAGCGCCACATGATAGGCCAGCAACTGCACGGTAATCGTATGCAAAATAGGGGAGAGCACACCAACATGGCGTGGCGTGCGAATGACATTGACGCCCTCTGACTCTACAAAATGACTATCACTATCGGCAAATACAAATAGCTCTCCGCCGCGTGCGCGGACTTCCTGCATATTAGATTTTACTTTTTCAAGAAGTGCATCGTTCGGCGCAATTACTACCACTGGCATATCGTTATCGACTAAGGCCAATGGGCCATGTTTAAGCTCACCCGCTGGGTATGCCTCAGCATGGATGTAGGAAATTTCTTTAAGCTTAAGCGCGCCCTCCAAGGCAATTGGGTAGTGAATTCCGCGTCCTAAAAATAAAGCATGGTGCTTATTAGCAAAACGTTTTGCCCACTCCCTAATTTGTGGCTCTAAATTAAGCGCGCGCTGTACGCTACCTGCTAGTTCGCGCAAAGCATTTAAGTAGGAGTGTTCCTGCTCACCAGTCAATAGGCCGCGCTTTTTGGCCAAAGTCGCTGCCAAAGTAAATAAAACTACTAGTTGTGTAGTGAAAGCTTTTGTAGAAGCAACGCCGATTTCAGGTCCAGCACGTGTATATAGCACCAATTGCGAAGCGCGTGGAATGGCGCTTTCTTGAACATTACAGATACTTAGGGTTAAATTCTGACCTAAGGATATTGCATGTTTAAGCGCTTCCATCGTATCTAAGGTTTCGCCTGACTGGGATATGGTCACAATTAATTGCCGTGGGTTCGGTACGGAATCACGATAGCGATATTCGCTTGCTATTTCAACGCTGGTCGGAAGTTTAGATATGCTTTCTAACCAGTACTTGGCTGTTAATGCGGCGTAATAACTGGTGCCGGCGGCTAGAATTAATATGCTATCCACTTGCTCAAATACTTCGCTTGCCGCATCGCCAAATAGGGCAGGTGAAAAGCTATTGTCGTCTATGAGCGCTTCAATGGTATCGGTTAAGGCACGTGGTTGTTCGTGAATTTCTTTCTGCATAAAATGTGAGAATGGGCCTAACTCCATGCTTGCCAAAGACACGTCGCTTAAGTGAATTTTACGCGTTACTTCTAATCCATCTTTGCCATAAATAGTGACGCCATCACGTCGCACTTCTGCCACATCACCATCTTCTAGATAAATCACTTTACGCGTAACTGATAGCACTGCGGACACATCGGAAGCGATGAAATTTTCGCCGTCACCTAATCCGATCAGGAGCGGACAACCCAAGCGGGCAGTAATCATTATATTCGGCTCTTTCACCGATATAACGCTAATAGCAAAAGCACCGCTTAACTCTGCTACTGCTTTTTGGGTAGCCTCAAGGAGCACCATGCCTTGATGATGGTAATAATGAATCAGATGTGCGATGACTTCGGTATCGGTCTGCGAAGTAAACTCATAGCCTAAGGCTTGTAAGCGTGCGCGTTGTTCGTCATGATTTTCGATAATACCGTTATGCACAACAGCAATTTCGCCCTTGGATACATGTGGATGCGCGTTGCTTTCCGTTACCCCGCCATGAGTTGCCCAACGCGTGTGACCAATACCAACCTGGCCATTCAGTTGAATCTCATTAGCTTTGTCTGTCATTGCAGCAACACGGCCTACAGCACGCACACGCTCAATACCGCTGGCGTTTAACACCGCAATGCCAGCTGAATCATAGCCACGGTATTCTAAACGGGCAAGACCTTCAATCAGGGTTGACACTACATTTCTATTTGCAACTGCACCGACAATGCCACACATAAGGTTTTATCTTTCTAGTTTATTTTGTTAGCTTGCTTGGGCGCTTCCATGCTGCGATGGATTTTTGTTCTTTAGCGCGGCAAAAAGTGAGTTGATTTGCGGGCGCATCTCGCGTAATGGTAGATCCGGCAGCAATCGTAGCGCCCTGGCCAATAGTAATCGGTGCCACCAACTGAGTATCAGAACCGATAAAAACATCGTCTTCAATGATGGTTCTATATTTATTAACGCCGTCGTAATTGCAGGTAATAGTGCCCGCACCAATGTTCACGTTTTTACCTACTGTTGTATCGCCTACATAGCTTAGATGATTGATTTTACTACCCTTATCTACTTGGCTATTTTTTAACTCAACAAAGTTTCCTACATGCGCCTGTGCTGCAAGCACTGTCCCTGGACGTAGTCGAGCATATGGGCCTATGTGGCAATCCTCGCCAATCTGTGCATCATCAATATGCGTAAATGCAGCTATTAAGGTACCTGCCGCAATGTGTGCATTTTTGATTACACAATTTGAAGCAATTTTTACATTATCTCCAAGAGTAACTTCCCCCTCGAATACGCAATTCACATCAATCTCAACATCGCGTCCACATTTTAGAGTTCCGCGCACATCTATGCGTGCTGCGTCTTTTAGGCTCACTCCTTGTTCAAGTAATGTTTTGGCAATACGGGTTTGGTAAATACGTTCGATCTTTGCCAAATCTTGTTTTGAATTAATACCTGTTACGGACCATTCATCATCAGTGATTTCAGCCACGACGGCCACACCTTGTTGTGCTGCAGTTTTTACAATGTCAGTTAAGTAAAATTCACCTTGTGCGTTGTCATTATTAAGTTGAGCCAACCAAGGAATGAGATGCGCATTAGGAAGCGCCATAATGCCTGTATTGACCTCTGTAATTGCACGTTGCTCAACGTTGGCGTCTTTATGCTCCACAATTGCTGCTACGCTTCCGCTAGGATCACGCAAGATGCGTCCATAGCCTGTGGGGTCTGTTTTATGAAACGAGAGGATAGCCATCTGCGTAGCGGCTAAATCTACTAATTTTTTACATGCATCCGCATCAACTAATGGCACATCGCCTAGCAAAATGAGTGTTTTCGCATCTGCGTCTAAATGTTCGATTGCCTGCTGTACCGCGTGGCCAGTTCCATTTTGATGCGCTTGATTAACCCAAATTATTTTTTCATCGTTGATAGCCGCACGTACCTCAGGGCCACCATAACCATAGACCACGATAATTTTTGATGCGCCTAATTTTTTAGCGCAATCAATCACATGGGCAAGGATGGGTTTAGCGCCAATCTTATGCAATACCTTAGGGGTATCGGAGTGCATGCGCGTACCTTTACCCGCAGCTAAGATGACGATATTTAACTTATTCATTAATGAGATTTTTTTGATGATGCATGGTTACTGAAAGTATAACAAAAAAGGCAGCCTAGGCTGCCTTTTTGCTTAGGTTAAAGTAACCCTAAATTTAATGCGTATTTTTACGTAAACGCTCAATGGCTTGAATTTGCGCTAGCGCTTCAGATAGCTCTGCTTGGGCTTTTGCATAGTCCATATCAGAAGTTCTGTTTTGCATCGCTTCCATTGCTGCTTCTTTTGCAGCAACGGCTTTCGCCTCATCTAAATCATGTCCTCGCACCGCAGTATCAGCCAACACAGTAATTAAACCTGGTTGCACTTCCAACAATCCACCCGAGATAAAAATCAAAGTCTCTTCTGGATTGTCAGCAAGTTTGATGCGTAATGCACCTGGCTTGATGGTTGTGACCATAGGCGCGTGATGTGGGTAAATACCCACTTCACCGGCGCTGGCAGGCGCTACAACAAACTCGGCTTCGCCAGAGAATATTGCAGCTTCTGCACTTACTACATCGATATGAACTGTATTTGCCATCTTTTTTCCTTAAACAATTAACTAATAACTAAAGTCTAACGACCATCAATTAGTTAAGTGTTTTTGCTTTTTCTACTGCTTCCTCAATACCGCCAACCATGTAGAACGCTTGCTCTGGTAGATGATCGTATTCGCCGGCTACAATAGCTTTAAAACCTTTAATTGTTTCTTTTAGTGGTACATATTTACCAGGTGCACCCGTAAATACTTCAGCAACGTGGAATGGTTGTGATAAGAAACGTTGAATTTTACGTGCACGGCCAACGGCTAATTTATCTTCTGGTGATAACTCGTCCATACCCAAAATAGCAATAATGTCACGTAGTTCTTTATAGCGTTGCAAAGTTACTTGCACTGAACGCGCAACATTGTAATGCTCTTCACCAACAACTAATGGATCTAATTGGCGTGATGTTGAATCAAGTGGATCTACCGCTGGATAGATACCTAGTGAAGCAATATCACGTGATAACACAACTGTTGAATCCAAATGCTGGAATGTCGTTGCTGGTGATGGATCTGTCAAATCATCCGCAGGAACGTAGACGGCTTGAATAGAGGTAATAGAACCTGCTTTAGTAGAGGTAATACGCTCTTGTAAACGGCCCATTTCATCAGCTAATGTTGGTTGGTAACCTACCGCTGAAGGCATACGGCCTAACAGCGCTGAAACTTCAGTACCGGCCAATGTATAGCGGTAAATATTATCAACAAAGAACAATACATCACGGCCTTCATCACGGAATTTTTCAGCCATCGTCAAACCAGAAAGCGCTACGCGTAAACGGTTGCCTGGTGGTTCGTTCATTTGACCAAACACCATCGCTACTTTTGATTCTTTCATGTTATCAAGTTTGATAACTCCTGCTTCTGCCATTTCATGGTAGAAGTCATTACCTTCACGAGTACGCTCGCCCACACCAGCAAATACTGATAAACCTGAGTGTTGCTTCGCAATGTTATTAATTAGTTCTAGCATGTTAACGGTTTTACCTACACCGGCACCGCCAAACAAACCAACTTTACCGCCTTTAGCGAACGGGCAAACCAAGTCAATCACTTTAATGCCAGTTTCTAGCAAGTCCACTGATGGAGATAACTCTTCAAAAGTTGGCGCTTTTTGGTGAATTGCACGACGCTCGTCACATTCAATCGGACCAGCCTCATCAATTGGGCGACCCAATACATCCATAATGCGGCCTAGTGTACCAACGCCAACTGGCACGGTAATTTGGCTACCTGTAGATCTAAACATTGCACCGCGTGATAAGCCATCTGATGAACCCATCGCAATGGTACGCACAATGCCGTCACCTAATTGCTGTTGAACTTCAAGTGTTAAGCCTTCTTCACCCTTGCTTGATGCGTCATCAATAATCAATGCTTCAAACACGTGAGGCATTTGATCACGTGGAAACTCAACGTCAACCACGGCACCAATAATCTGAACTACTCTACCAATTTTAGCTGTACTCATTTTTTATATCCTATTCAAACTAATCTGTTGAATGTTAATTAAATTCTTT